>Ga0209782_1000499_pt1 | contig 17234 bp, 10 predicted proteins | sample WorMetmaBAHAMAS1_FD_187390 | JGI IMG/M metagenome (GOLD analysis project Ga0209782, IMG submission 187390) | Marine gutless worms symbiont microbial communities from Max Planck institute for Marine Microbiology, Germany - Inanidrilus... | ecosystem: Host-associated > Annelida > Digestive system...
ATATACAGTTGGTTATGTCTCTTGTCATATCTCGTATGGACTACTGTTCCTGTCCGAATTTGTAGCAAATCAGGATTTCAAGGTTGCAGTAAAATAATAATAATTCCCCATTATGAAATCACTGGAGTGACCAGTCATTAGATCCCCATGGTGTGGCTGAACAGTGGAAAGAGACAGTCTCCAATCAAAGAGTCAGTTCCAGCATCACCTTATTGCCGATTCCAGTTTCACAGAGGTATTGCAGTGCCATGGCCTGCAGCTACGTGGTTGTCAATCCATCCTAGTTCTTGCTAAAGTAGAATTTTGAGTTAAACACTGAGGTTAGATGTTGCATGAGGCTGAAAGAATGAAGTGTTCTCAACAAAATGTCCTTTCTTGTCCAATTCCCACTAAAGAAAATTGGCCTTGGTGGTCCTTTTATAGTGGATGCCGACCACCCACCGTCAAGTCAGTATTGAGAATGGTCTGACACTTTGGCACCTTATCCCAAATTTTACACAAACTATAACCAAGTGTTGCAAAATACTGTGCGTGATTGGCTGCAGAAATATGCAACTTGTCATGTCTGGTGACCTGTACAAATACAGGTGCCACTTCACCAGCCTCACAGCCCCCAGTTTAGCAAACCACAAAATTCTGTATGAATAGATATTCCATTTTCATGCTGAGCTTTGTTATGCTTTTGTAATAATTTATAGAAATTACAACCACCTAAGTGTTTTTTTACATTTGTTACCGATACTTCACATTTAGAATTGATGGATATAACTGGCAAAATGGTCATAACTAGACAGTAGAAGTGTTTCATTTTGTTGCAGTATTATTTGTCACAGATCAGCCCAACCTCGACTAACAAGCTCGAACTGGATGGCATTACAATTGTCAACAGTGGAAGAAATAATCGTCATCATGTTGCAAAGTTGAGCATCAGTGACGAATTGGATATGGATGAGCATGATCTGTTTGTACACGTTGATAATCCCGAGAAACATGTCACACCAATGGAGACATACATTACATTTAGAGTCATAACAAAGGTCAGCCATTTTCATACACTGATGAATATAGTGAAGCATAAGGAAGCGTATAGCAGTTTGTGCTACAAGCACCACACCGCTACGGGAACTCACGTGCCATATGGGATCACACAGTATTACCTGCCACCCGGCAGAGGTGACATTCCCACCTAGATGATAGATAGATGATTAGATGATTAGCATAGATGATTGTGTACCTGAATCCCAGAGATTTTGTTACTGGTTTCTTTAATCTTTCTGCATGTCTATTAGCAATATTTGTAAAAGGCTGTGGTTTGATTTCTGTGAAATTTTGACTACAGTTTATCTTTTACAGCAGTCATATTATGCCTGCTGATTTTACCATAACACATATAGAACACACGGATTATCCTGTGGCTTGATATCTGCCTGTCTGATACCAGCATTGTATTAATGCATCAAAATTGCTGATGCAGTCACTGCTTAGAGAAAACTGATTATGGTTTTCTGCATTTCTACACCAGATTATTGATGAAAATGCAGTGAGGGTCACCACAACAGGTTTACAAAATGCACATGTATGAGGTAGGAAAATTTTGTGGTTGTTGACCATTACCTAAGAATATAAGACAAGAACGTAAGTAATCTGGAATTTGAATAGAAAATCCTAAGTGATCTGTCAAATGGTCACATTGCTAATGACCTCGGATTATTCAAACCACCCTTACTTGTAAATTAGGGTCACCGTAAATATTTTGGGTTTCTCCGCAGCATCTGAAACTGTCATTTGTCTCACGGCAGAACTAAAACTACTGACTGCATGTTGGTGTCTTTTTGAACGTTGTGGTCTTTTCATAGGGCTCACTCGTCATGTTGTGTTGGCACACAGCGTAATAAAATACGTGAATTTCTTTCAGGATTTGATGCTGTTGTTGTCTTCTAGTTGTTTTTTTGACCTGGTCTTGCGCTTCACCTTTTGCATATCATTTTTTGCTTGTTAACTGTTAACAGGAAATAACAAGTTATGTATTGAATTTTTCTTTGTAGACAACACGCTGTGATCTGGATGCTAACGAGTATCAGGTACGAAGACGGTATAACGACTTCTTGTGGTTACGACAACGGCTTGAAGAAACACACTCGACTCATATAATACCAGTAAGTAGAGTGATGGAACCAGCTGCTTGCATTAGCTATAGATATGTCCAGAGCAGGCCAAATGTGGGTCCTAAAATGCAGCATGTGGTTAATGAAGGACCAGTTGTGAAAGATGTAAGATATAGCCTAATGCCGGTATGTGGTAGCCTACGTCAGAAGTGCTGCAAGTGATAACTTGGATAATATTCCAAAGAACTTACGCAATGACTATGTAAGATTTGGAAACAGAATGAGCACATATTAAATAGACTGTTGAAACTTATACAGTGACTAATTTTGTTGGATTGTTGGTCGAATTTTGCCAAAACAGCCAGGTTGATTGAGCTGGTTTTTGCTGTATAAAGACTGCATTAACCTTGGGATCACAACTATCGATCAAGTGGGCATAGTCACTGACACATACCCATTTAGTTTTAGGGAAATAAGGTATAGTGTCTAAAAATGGTACACATGCAGCATATATGAACTACAACCTGTTTACCGGTACTCATAAATTGGAAAGTGTACATGATAGCTTGTAATTTTGACTGTATTGTTGAAACTGGAGAACTGAAGGTCACAGGCTGTCATGTACTCTGCAGAAATGGTACTATCACAACAGTGGTTTAAGATGGGCTGTAGGCTACTAAACAGAATTCATATGCAGTCTATTGAATAACAGGCTAACAGCAGTTGTGATGTCCTTGACATTGAAGGTCATTTGCTTATTGAAGGCCTTTTCATGGATTTATGTACAGCACTTTGGGCATGGCACAGTGCGTCACCTAGGTCTGTCAGTGGTAGCTGAGCCTCTTGTACTTGTGGACATGCTAAGCCACTTAATTTGAACCAAGTAGATATATTCTCAAAGTGTGCTATTGTTTTGCAGCCTTTGCCTCAAAAGCACAGTTTCAAGAGATTTGACCGATTTAATCAAGAATTCGTCAGAACACGCATGGTTGCTTTGCAGAACTTTCTGCAGCGAATCGCAGATCACCCTGTGTTGTCGTTTAGCAGACATTTCTATACATTCCTCACTGCTAAGCAATGGGTAAGTTTGCTTCTGCACTGACTGTTGGTATCGGTTTGGTGAATCACATTATGTTTATGTGTGCTGTGTGTTAGTTTAGACATTATATTATCATAGGCGGTGGAAGCATCTTAAAAGTGGGCGGGCAAGTCAATGCCAGAGGCACTGAGCCTCGATGCCGAAGGCATCAGGGTGTTTGAGAATGGGGAGGGGGTATTGAAATTGAATTTGGTAAAATCTGAATGCCAGAAAAGCCTTCTGGTAGCAGGTATTTCACTGAATTTTCTGCCGCAATTCCATAATGGTTATACACTGTACAGCTGTGTTGACGATTATGAGTGAAGGAGAACAGACTAGAAATGCATTGCACAGTCTGTCATGTAGCTGAACCAGCATAGCAGTGTTGCGCCAGTTCTGAAACAAAAGCAAGTACTGATCTCGACAGTGCCTACCAGTGCCAACCCTAGTACTGATTGATGCCTGCTGTACCCAGTTGAGCTTCATAATCTCCGGAATTACCGAATCTCTACATGACATAGAGAGATCATTGAAGCTGTTAATGTGCACATCAGCATATGTAGTGATCCTCCAATCTATTTAGGAATGCCAGTAGTGCACTGTATGAAAATGAGCAATTTTGCTCAATTATTTTCCCGGAGTGATCGGGAAACAAGGGTCAGATTGGTCATAGCTGCGATCACTTTTCTACCATTTGGTGCAAAGTTGGTGAAGATGGCCGAGTAGATCGCGAGATAAATGGTCTGGAAAGGGGACCATGAAAAAATAAAAGAATAAGGAGAAGTAACAAATCAGAAGGTATGTTTTATTGTTCAGTTTATTTGTGAATCATGAGTCTAAATGTGATTCTTTTGATTTTGCTATAACAACAGTTCACTTGTCCAGTCACATTAACTCATCTTAAGTCATTTGTTATATGTGGCGGCATGTGAAACTTACCGACTCAGGTCGATCATGTTGATAGCTTAACAACTGGTGGCTTATTGGTGGTGGCAGATGGTATGGTTTTGGGGACTAGGTTTACCCCCGCACCCTGGCCAATTTAGATTGACCACATTAAGCTTTTGAGGTCACTATTTGCCTCGATAAGTAAGTAATAAATGTCAAATAATGTTGCTAATTCAATGGTTTATGCTTGAAGTTTAAGTCAAAATGCAATTACTGTCATTACATTGCAGGCTTTATAGCTGTTAATGCTTGAATCGAATAAAACTGATAGGTATGAGTGTATTTTACAGATTACCTCCGGTCTCAAAACTCAAAAGTGGGCAGGCCACAGCCCGTTTGGCCCAATAGCTTCCGCTGCCTTTGTATACCATGTTCCAAAAATCGGATACCACATACTTATGGAAGTAACTCAGTCAAATCCTAACCAATTGTCAAAATTCTTTACTGGTAGATATGTCAGTAAATTTTTAATGAATTCATGTTTAGTGTATTTTTTAGAACACTGCATAGTTTTTTTTAAATCTGCTGATGTTTTTATTATATATTTTTATCAAGTTACTATTTTTAGAAATAATTAGTTCTTCAATATAGTTTTGTTGGTTTGTTAATTTTGGCAATTCGTGTATAATAACTAGTAACAGTAGTAATGATGCTTCTTTGATTTGTTGCAAGCTTCAGAAAAAATTTTGATTTTGGGTGCAGGAATTTCAGGCTGCCAGAAAAGAAGGTGCTGGTGTGATGTCACGATTGGCCGACTCATTTCATAACATGAGTGCTGCGTACATGATGAAGAATCGTGACGCCGAGTTTCATGATCTCACGGCTTATATCAACGCATTTGCAGACAAGCTTGCTGTCACAGACCGAGTGGCACAGCGGCTGCTCAAAGAGCAATATGGTGAGCTAAAATCACTTCATGGAAAACAGCAAATTTTACTGGAAATTTTATGGCTGTAAATTTGGTTGGTCTTTAATTATCGTTTATGGTAAAAACTTCCCAGTTTACAACCAAGTGTAAGATTGGCTGCTGAGTCATAGCCCTAAAACAGCCAAAATCAACATAATCGCTCAATTTTAATCACAAAACACACATGCTGTAACATTTAAATCTGTCAATCACCAGATTTAAATGTAAAACCCAGTGGACATACAAGATATCGCGTTTTTTTTTCTATTCTTAAGATGGCCGCGGTCCGCAATCCTGGATTTTCAGATTTTCAAATTTTTGTTGCTGATCGGGTCAGAATGACTAATGTGCATTACCATACAACATCAAAATTGGTCAAATGGTTGCTGAGATAGTGCATTTAACAATTGTCAAAACGGTGGCGGTCCGCCATCTTCGATTTTAAAAAATTAAATTTTTGGAATAGCTGGTAATCTTTGAAGAACTAATATGTGTCGTCGTATAAAATTTTAGCAAAATCGGCCAAAAGGTTTTTGAGATACTGCAATTTTATGATTTTCAGGATGGCTGCCATCCGCTATCTTGAACTTTGAAATTTTTTAAATTAAAAAAAAAATGATTTTTTGAACATTCCTTAGGGTTCAGAGGGCCAATATGCATCAGCTTGCAAAATTTCGTCCTAATCGGTCGAACCATTGCTGAAATATAGCAATTTATCCATTTTTGAATATGGTGGCCATCCACCATTTTGGCTTTGTGAGGGAAATTTTGGGACGACCCACAACGAGAATTTGATGGTGTTTATCACTATGCAATGGCATTAGTCGTTTTGATAATGCTAAAGTTTGAATATTTTGCACGTTTGGCCTAAAAATGCCTATTCACGCCCCATTTTTTTGGCTGTTTTGAGGGTAAAAGTAGGGGAAAATGGAAAGTTTCTGAATTCTTATCCCCGTATGAATGCAATAACCCAGAACTGACGTCATATGAAGCAAACCGCCTAAAAATCGGTTCTACAGTTTAGTCTCGGGATGCGAGCAAAATTGGGGTCACAAAGAAAGGATAGGATAGGATAGGAAAACTAAAAACCACGCGAGTATGATATTTCACGCATACGCCGCCGCGCCCCCAATGGGGCGTTTGTTTTGATTTTTTGGTATGCGGGGAATCATCGCCGACGTAATCACCCACGCCAAATTTTGTGTCAATCGGTTGAGGGGTTATGGGGTTCTGATCCCCGAATGTTGCTATCTCCAGAAGATTGGCTGGTCGATCTTACAACAGTGTAAGCACTGCCATGCTACACTGTGATTACAAGCTAATATTAGTGTTTCTAATGAATAATGGTGAATCAGTACAGTTTTACCATTTCACTCAGTTATTTAGCCCGCTTGGCAAACCTGCTGACCGGGCTATATGTTTGTTATTTCAGCTTCTTAGTCATAAATAGTCATGCTTTGTTCATTGGTGTAGAAATACTGGCTGAGCTGAATGAATGGGGACCTGTGTTTACATTATGGTCTAACTCTGAAGACAAACTAAGTGGTCCGTTATCAGGCATGGCAAAAGCTGTGGAAAAATGCTACGTTGCTCTCCAGGAACTTGTAAGTTATTGTGTTTTTTTTTGTGTAGAAATCCAGACAATCAATGTAATTTTTAATTGTGTCTGACAATTTTCCAGAAGTTGCAGTGACAAAAAAAATGATTCTGAAGATTTTTTTTATATTTTGTAACATTTTGTAGTTAGTTTAATCTTTTACCGGGATATGGACACCAGTTGAGAGAGTAAACCATAGTAGCTCAGCATCTGTGGTGAGCAATTTGCCACTTTCTCACACTTCTCACGAGATAAGCCGAACTGTTGCAACACTGGCTGAAAACTGTGTGTTTCTTGGTGTTGTTGTGTGGTTCATCAGGAAGACACAATTGCAACAGTAGCAGTAGCAGTACAAGCCACATTCTTAAACAGTATGCAGCAAAATGGGCGGGCATTATGCTAATTGTTTTGAGGATAACAATCCCAAATCTCGTATACTACAGACTTACTTTTGTTGTACATTTTTTGTTGTTGCCATAGTAAATAAATAAATTGTCAGGTAATGAGTATTATAATGATGCCGTGAAGATAGATTATTTGTGACTCATGAGTCAAGCATTTGTAGTTAATTTAATTGCAACTGCTGTACCATAAGGATTTTTTTTTGCCAACATGAAATCAAATGCTTAACTTGACGCTTGATTGGTAATCTGTGCCTCCAATTCAAGCTTGCTTGACGTTGTGGCTTTTTTGTGTGCATTACAAATTACATATTATTATTATTATTTTTTTTTGACCCTGGCACTTCATTCCCAGGGTGTGAGACATTAAGCAACGTGTGTGGTGTCTGGAACGGCTACAATGGGGACTCGGAAATTCTGAAAGTGTTAGACAGGCAGACTGCGTTGAAATGCTGGATTGCCGCGGAGATCCGCTGGTACAGGAATGTCGTTTCACGAGGGTCGGCGGTGGTCAGAGATGCTTTCCTGCCAATCTATTATTATTATTATCTACATGTAAGCTTAGACATTTTCCACTCTTTATTATAAGATGTTATTGCCTATTTCACTATTTTTATGGGCTAACTCATTACATGTGTGTGATATAATTCTTGATGTAGTTTCTTAGAGATGATTTAATCCACAGTCTGCATTATGAATATTTATAGCTTGTGCATCTTGCCAACATGATTGGCTGCAAGAATATGCTATGCTGAAATAATAATTATGATACTGTTAAAAGTCTGAAGTTTTAGCAAACTTTCGCAAGTTTTTACCACAATTTTATGTTATTTTATTGCAGCATTTACCGCATTTTATTTTGATTTATATGTGCTGATGGCTTAGCACAAACTGAATAAACCTTTGTAGTAGCATCGCATCCCATGATGATGGATTCAAAGAACAATGCCATTATTCTGCAACAGATAATGCAGCTTGATATCCTATGTGTTTTTGTAGTTTAATGTATTCTTTGATATCACTTTTTCAGCCAGTGCTGTAAGCTAGTGTGATACTGATTTGTTGATTTGTGCAGACTGATGCTACAGAAGCACAGTTTACAAATCCGCTGAAGGAGTATATCTTGTATGCCGATGCAATAAAGGTTACCATTTGTTTTTTTAGCTGTTAATTACTTTCATGAGAAAGGAGTTGTAAAAAAACTCTGAGATTTTCTGGTATTATGACTGTTAGCTACTATTCAAAAATTTTTGGATTATTTTTGTTGGGTTTTGTGGAAGAGTTTCACCTGAAAAATGAGGAGCTGTCAGTTAGATTAACTGTAGTCCAAAATTAGGACTTTCGCATTGCTCCTTTCTTCTGCTTCCATGAGTAGAGCTGCATCTGCTAGATAACTTATTTTAAATGTGCAGCAGACTTATAGTTTCTGGTGCTGAAGCATTTGTGAGAGATGATAACTTGCTGTTGTTATTACTACCAGTACGCAGTTTGGTATATGAGGTTGTGTTTGTTCACTTCAGTCTGTATTGCGAAGACGTGATGCCATTCAGATGGAGTATGATATGCTTCTTGAAGAACTTTGTAGAAAGAAGGATGACAACAATGAGGTAGATATATTATTGTCTGAAATGGAGTATGAAAATTTGTCAGATTTAGTTTTCCATTACTCTGTTTTTAGTGTGTTTTTAGCTGCATCATGTGCCAAAATCAGCTCTGTGAATGCCATGCTGAGTTCTTGTGTTTCGAATTATGGTCCTGCTCACTAACGGCCTATAACTGGACAATACTTTCACCGAGGCTTAAGATAACTATAGAACACTAACAGGAAATCATACCTTGTCAGTCAAGTGTAACCATTGGCTTGCTGCATTGATGACTGGAAGTGCCTGAATTCGCCTTTGGCACCTACTGACTTCAGCTGTTGATAACCTATATTTTGGGTGATTATCGAGCATTGCATATTGAACTCAACTGACCACTTGCTGCTCGAGTGACCAGAAGTGTCCATGATCTTTTTTCATACCTTGTGACTTTTCTTCGGTGACATGTTTGTTATTGGCGATGCGGCTATCACCTGCATTCTGGACTTGTTGCTAACTTTGTTACTGTTCTGTCTCTGTTTCCGGTGAATTACAGTATTGCATTCTAATTAGCTACCTTGATACCTTCAATACTTTGGTATTCATGTCTTTGCTTTATGCAGAAAACTGAGGATATACTAAAGGTATTGTTTTCGATTTCAGCATGACTTTATAAATATAATTGGTGTTTGTCAAAATTAATTTGATGTAGGAACTTGAGATGTCAGTCATTCATAATCTCAGTATTGTTGTCAGCATATTAGAAATACACAATTGAAGATGATGCCTAATGTCTGTTTTTGTGGCATTGTGGATATGCTTGACACAACTAAATGTATGCAATTTCTGCAGATTTTTACCATGTGACGCTATGCCAAGCGCGCATTTGCCGTCGTCGTGTGTCTATGTGTCTGGTAACTCATAAATAAAGTGCTGTTTAACTACGATATGTTTATCGACCGCATAGCAGGGGCGATAATACGTTTGGTAGCATCCGTGTGTCCGTCCATTTGTCTGTGGGCGCTCTCCTGTTTGAACCGTTTGACCTTTGACCTTAATTTTTGGTATGAGGGTCGACCTTGACCTTGGCTAGCCTGGGATTGTAGGTCAAAGGTCAAGGTCAAACAGTGAAAATTGTTTATGCTCTCCCATTTGAACCAGTGGTGCGGAGCAGGTCGATATTAGGACTCGGCTTGCCGAGTTCAGCCATTGGTAATTGCGAATGACCATTACCAGTCCATTGTAATTGTCTGTCAGTAATCAGGGGGCATTTAACATGTCGCGCGTAAGCGGTCGATTAGCTTTAATTATACATAAGTTAGAAAGGTCACGTTGTTTGTAATTTAAGCTTTTTTGTCAAAAATGAAGGAGTTCTCAAGGTCACAGGCAGTCGCGTTCAGTTCAAAAGTGGTAGTGTCCTGAAAATGGTCCTAGATAACAGGAAGTGATATGCCATACGGCCATATAATAGCAGCAGCTGTGATGACCTTGAGTGTATGTCAAGGTCATTCATGGTTGCAAGCGTCACGCAGTTCTTGTTAGTGATGCTGTGCATTAAAGAGCACTTTTCTGCTATTAATTTTTTTTCTTTTACACTGTAGACAGTTTTTAACTTTTGTTTTTTATTATTTCTAAGCACGTCTTGTTGCATAGAACATGCAGCTAATAAAATCATAATAAAATGGGAGCATTGTCTTTCTTGTCACTCATTGTCGTATGTTTGTTTGAAATGCATGTTTTCTGTGGTGTTTTTGGTGCTTCACATTGACCGTGTGGCAGTGTTGAATAGACTTTTTTAGCTGGGTGACTTACGATATCCATAGTTTTGTTAGTATTGTATCATTCAGTATTGCATGTTTGGTTGTAATAGTCTTAGCCTTATTATTTCTTTTCCAGTGAAAACTGAGTAATGTACTGAAAGACTGACTATAACATGACAACATGACTGGGAATTTCCTACATTATGTCCCCAAAAAGGAAGAAACAAAACTTGTGACAGTAACTCTATCAAATTTTTACTGATTTTCAAATTTTTTTTTACCGCTAGACTTGTAAGAAATGTGTATATAGTATAATGAAATTAACATCTGATTACACTTAAAATGTGACACTACACTGTCTTATTTTTTTGTTTAAAATAGGCATGTTCAATTGTTACATGAAGCAGCCACATATGGTTGCTCAAAATGTGGTTATTTAAATCATTCATCCAATGATTTTATCATTACATATATTTAGTTCATTGATAAAAAAATGTTGCTGTGGCCACACCAGTAAACCCATGTAATGGTGGATGGTGGTACATGTTTACCCAAACTAATTAATAAGAAATATCTTGGCAGGTGGTTGGAGTTTAACGGTGCTTTCACACAAAAATGGCGATATTGTACCATACAGATTACACATGTAAATAATGCAGCAATGCATGAATTATTAACTAGACATAAACACTCAATACACACTGATTAGTTAGTTAGTTGAGTTCAACGGTATTTTCACAAAAAATTTCACAAAACTTCTTGACACAGTGCCTTTGCACATAAATAATGTTCATGCACTTGTGTATGGTGTCAGTTGTCTTTAGTCATAGTTTTGCAAAAGATATATTTTATGGAAGTGTTAATTTGTATGATTAATTGTAATTCTTAAATATAGAATTTATTTTGTGAAAAATAATGTGAACTATAATTCACCAGCTTGGATCTTTCCGTACACAATCTAGTCATATAATTCATAGAAACTGGCAATGTTACATCCACTTTTATTAATTTACAACACTTATATTTGTCGAAGTGTTTTTACAGTAAACTATACTCAGCCAATCTAGGCGATATAAATTACTGAATCGGTCTGGTCTAAATGTCAGCAGTCAGTTTGAATGTGAATTACTGTGTGTCCGACACATTAATAGCTGCTAGTATACAGTACATATTGTTATGGTACTTTTTGCAACTGCATACTGGATGGCAGCAAATTGACGAGGTTAGCTGTACTCTTACATTGTTTAATGTTAAATTTAGCTTCACTTACCAGTGTCTAGCTATATCCGAGAAACATTTTCTGCCATTACTTGAGAGTGCATACATAATCCATGTTATTATCACATTTGTGTGATATATTTCACCTTTTGTGATGCATATTTTAATTTGTGATATGGCAAGACTGATTGTTTGCTAGAATTGTGGACTTTGCTAAGATAATTTTACTTCTCCTTTATCTTTTTCTTTAAAAATAGGCCTGGTCCATTTCTAGGCCAGTTGTCATAGGAGGCAACTAAACCTGGGATATAATTTTTCCCAGTTCATTTTATGTTGTGGTTCTTTGTGTTTGATGATTTACATTTTGTTGATTTAATGGTTGTATATTTAGTTTTGTGTTAGCCTAGGCTTATTGTGTTTTTACATTTTTTCTCTCAGCTTTAATTTTGATTTTCGCAGTACTAGCCAAGAGATTGGTTGGGAAGAGCATCTCTGATGTGACCTATATAGTGTCAAGTGGGACATTCAACTTTAACTTAGTCAATCAACAAGATAATGTTGTTGCTTGTTGCTTTTTGGCTGTCACTGTCAGTGTTGGTAAATGAATGTTTTCAAGAAACTAAATAATGACATAAAAAGTTTCCCCAAAAACATGTCCAGTTATAACGAAGGATAGTATGAACAAAAAGCCTGTAATTCATGTGGTATTTGTGTTTGAATTGGGTAGTTAATGCAAAATTATTGAACACAAAACATTAAAAAATGAAAAGAAATGTCTGTGGCTGCCACCTTGGTTTAATTATTATGAAGACAAAAGAAAACAGAAGAAGAATGACACTTTTTGCCTATTTTTTGCATTCCAGAAAACCTTGATACATCTTTTTTAGTTCAGTTCAGTTTCTTATATCCATATTTTGAGGACACTATGCTAATATTAGTATTTGATGAATTGTACTGTTCTTGTTCTCAAGAAGTTTAAAAAATAATAAAAAAAAATAATTTTTGAATACGATTTACTGCTTTCTGTAAAATTGCAGTGAGAAATTAGTATGCTTATGTGATAAGATGATGATGTTAAATAAACCTGTATAGCTTCGGAGACAAGTGGAGGTGCTGAATGACAAAGTGACTTGTGCCAATGCTGACTTGAAGGCCGACATTGAGCGATGGCATATAAATAAACGAAAGGACTTTCGTAAACTTTTTGTGAACATGGCTGACCGGCAGATCTGCTACTTTCAGAAGGTCTGGAGCATTGTATATCTTTGTAAAGTGGCTGAGTATTCAAGTGTGTAATTTTTAGTCTCTGAATGGCAATGCAATCTACTAGTGCCACTTTGTAGTAAATGATTTGGATTATTGGAAATAGCTACAATAGTGAATACATTATATTCCGTTGTTATACACATAACACATTATTGAATAGTGACATATACAGGTTCTGACGGTTAATGATTATCACTCAGCAGTTATTGCTTTCAGTGTTTTGACACTGTTGCTGGAGTGACAAGAAAGGCATGCCGCACGTAAAACTTTGCTTCATTATCTTCAAAGATTTCTTTTTGGAGGTCATATCCAACCAGCAGTGAATTTGTTTCAATCAGAATAGTAGAGTTGGTACATTCTTTACCGTTGGTACATACTTTCTATAGTTTACTGTAGAACTTGACAACATATAAAGTAGATCTTTCTTTTGTTATCGAATGTCTGAAATCAACATTGTAGATGTGATTTTTGCACTACACTACTCAGCTGAATGTGTGTTTTATTAACAGAGTCTTGAGGCATGGGAAGAAGTCATTCCTAAGATTCAAAGAAATGATGCAGTTAGCGATGATGTTTTACAAACTTCGCCGAAATCCGACAGCATTCATACATCGTGAGCTGTGATCTGTTTGCTGTAACTGATCCATGTTGTGTTGCTATGCTACAGTCAGTGTCAGCAGTATTAATGCCTTCATGTTGCCAGCCATTTGTTAATGATCACAAACTGACATAGATTATGTAAATTTTGTCATCTGACTGTTGTTAATGATGTTGACGTGTTCAAGAATGAGCAGCTACTGTTGATTGAGCTGCTTGCTGACAGAGATGGAGTGAAGGACTTAGGCCACTGGGTTAATGCCATGGCCGAAAGCAGTTACAGTCCCTGCATGGCCATGGCTGGATGTTTTGTGTTTTGTGCCTGATGGTACTTGTTTCAGTTTATATGTATACTTCATACTATGTACCAATCTTACTTGGTACTGAGTATTGAGTATTACCAGTAACCATAGAGGTTATATGCAGCACATTTTGCTCCTAACTCTCTCTCAGTGTTTATTATCCAATAGATTGGCTGCGTAGAGCATCTTGAAAATTATGTATTTTGTGTCGAGTGGAACGTTAAATCTGAACTCAAACAGTCAACTTCCTAACCCAGTTATCTCTGAAAGGCACCAGTTATCAGCAAACTCAAGAACTTGAGATTTAACACCGGGAGGATCAGCACGAAGACCGGAGTGCACAGCATGACCACTTTTTGGGTAAATGTGGGAATTTTACAGCTGTCAGTAAAATGTCCTAGAAATGTCAGCAAAAGAATCTTGTTAAGGAAAAGTGTATATTACTGACTTTGTGTTTGTGGCCACATCAGCATTGAGTATATCGTCGCAAGCCACGTGTTGCCTGTTTTAATGATTTTGCTGTTTATCGAGTCACTGTGAACAGTTCTCATAGAGTATGTACAGACATTTACAGTATGATGGTGGTACTGTAGTAATATATGCGATGTGTGATGTTAATAATGGCAACGTGGTTAGGCATGGGGCATAGAGTCAGGGATATGTCAGCGATGTTTCACAGAATTTTATGCCCAGAGCATTGTTACCATGAAAACATGTACATTTTGCTCCATTCCGTTGATCAAAACCAAAGTCGTGTCTCATTGGCCTCAAAGCACATCGAGTCATGGGCTCATGGCCAAGGCCTAAAACCTCCATCTCTGTAGTAAGATATTGTACACTGGCAATTTATAATTCCGCCTGTGTTGTAATTTTTCGTCTAGCATGTTGGCCTTCTGTGGCAGCAAAAGTGTTTTGTACTGAGTTAATGTTTAATGTAACTATAGTTTTCTGGTGTATTTTCCATGTGCATTGTATGTTTTCTGGCGCACCATCTGCAAACAATGGTGCACTGTAGTTTATAATTAGTGATGCTTTACTTTTGATGTTGAGTCTACAAAATTCTTGTTAATTTCTGTGTTGTTTAAAAGTTTTTATGGCAATTACGGTAATGCGTCCACGTTTTGCTTCTTGTGAAAGCGGAAAACCAACAAAAAAGTTGAAATATGTCATTTTTTAAAAAGCAAAGTATAATTTGGTTTATTTATTGTAGTGCTTGTATAAAAAAAGAAGTTTCCTTGCAAGTGTGCTTGTTTAGCAATCCTTGTCTTCAGGTGACAGATGACATTCCTGTTGGTCACTTGCATTACTTGTTGTATGCTGCCTGACTCTAAATCACAAATTAATCGAATCAGAGCATAGTCAATTATATTACAGAGGCTAATTTTTACAATTTCATTTGTAGCATAGTTGCCTTGTGTTTTCATCTCTTTTTACCCATTTTTGATGGCACTATATGGCATCTTCTGTTCTATTGTGTTACTAGGACGTCACTTTTAGGCATTTGTGAAACATTCTTACTAAATAGTACTTGTACACTGTTAAGGTGAGTTTGAGCAGTTGAGTATGAGTGTATGTTGAATTTATCTGTGATTAAAATAATTGTCATAATAATGCATATTAATTTCATCATCAGAAGTAAACTGCTATCTTTTTGTGGTCCTCAGTGCATGCATGGTTGCACATTAGAAGCCTCATGCATAATACATGTAAGTGCTTGTACTGTGCCCTGTTGTTTTGTGTTCTAGTTATTTATCAGTTTGAAGGAGTATTAGTTAATTATTTGTTATATTTAGGAGATTCATTTTTATCGAGTTTATAAACTTCAATGGCACTGTGAGCCTGCATTAGTGTGGCATGGTGATGTAGTACATAAGGGCATTGTGCAAGTGATGAAGAAGTCGCCAGTTCTATCCTTGGCCATTTTGCCGTCACACATCAACCGTAGGCAGGTTGTCTAGTCTGATCACCAAGGAGCATAAATTAGTATCAGGCAAGGCCAGTGAATCTGAGAAGATATTGATGGCATGACAGAAAATAATGGCAGCCATCTGCATGCTAGGTTGGGTCACTAATGTTGGTTATGGGTACCAGCGTGGCAAATCAGTGATCAGCACTGACCGCTGCAGTCCTTGAGGTATTGTAGGACTACGTTTACCTTTCACAGAATTGTAATGCTTCTCAGTCGTAAATATTTCTGCCCCCTGCTTTGTTGAAATCAGAATTGGAAAAAGGTATTGTGCAATATATAGTCAGTAACGTTTGAATGGCTCAGTCTTGCTTGCCAGTTTGCTTCACTCAGTTCAAGAGCATTTTTGCACAAAGCATTGTACAACTTTGCAGTTTATTCTTAATGGTGATGAGATCTTCAGTTGACAGTTTACTGCTAATTCTCTGCTTTATATACATTTTGTCTGGAAAAAAAGACACTGCAGTACTTTTGTCCATACCTTTGCCAAATTATTGTGGATTTCCAAAATATCTATTCACTGACAGCTAATTTTGACCATATCCCTCTATAGTCAAAATTGTGTGTATTTATATGTTTCCAATGGAGCAGACTATTTCTTTTTGCATCAACAAAATTCAATGTGTGAGTGTATTTGCATCTAATGTATAGCCTGTCATTATGTAATATGTCGTGTGGTAAATGTAAGATATTTACGAAGATGCTTTTTGCTTTCATTATTTTGTCAATTTTGTTACAATATTGTCTTTTATTATTGCCAGTGGATTGTATTTTTACATGTTGTACTGACTAATATATGTACATCTCATGGATGCTGCATATAGATACATAAGTTTCAGCTGCCACAGACGAACCCGTATGATGCGATGCTTCTCGTTCATCATGCTGCATACAAACGTGGATGGTCAGCGTGATGAACTAGCCACCGTCATTGGTCGACTGTTAACAACCTTGCGACCATTGACGGCCTTCGCAACATTTTCAGTTTTGGGGGGAAAAGTTCTGGACAGTAGTACCATTATTATTGGAGATACTCAAGTTCCCTTATCGTATAGTGTAGAATGGCTGAGAGAAGAATCTGTGCAAAAAAGAAGCTGGGTCCATTCAGCCATTTCGTTACAAACATCTTACAGACAGACAGGCACACAGACCCAGAGCTAATACCATAGCATTGTGCAGTTAAAATCTGTTAGACTGTAGCGGCTTAGACTACCACAAAGCCTAAAGGAAAATGCAGCATTCTGAAGAATTACTTAATTTACTTCTTTTGCATTCAGCTGTCCATTGTTCAGGTAGATTATCTTGCTATCGAACTACATATGTGCAGATGTTTGTGAGAATGTGTAAGCTTATGGTGGCGGACAGCAGCATAACCTTTGTAATGGCCATTAGCTCCTGTGTCCACTGCTTGATGTCTTCGTATACTTCATTGTTAATTTTTTTCAGAATGACAGTTATATGTGGTGGGAAGAGGGAGGAAAAGAGCAGAGAAAGGAAAAGGAAGGGGGG
>Ga0209782_1000500_pt1 | contig 17227 bp, 16 predicted proteins | sample WorMetmaBAHAMAS1_FD_187390 | JGI IMG/M metagenome (GOLD analysis project Ga0209782, IMG submission 187390) | Marine gutless worms symbiont microbial communities from Max Planck institute for Marine Microbiology, Germany - Inanidrilus... | ecosystem: Host-associated > Annelida > Digestive system...
CGCCTTGCCATGACGATCCTCAAAAACATCGATGATCCTAAGACCGCTATCCGAAGACGGGTCAAACGATGCGCGTGGGAAGACGACTACCTACTCAATGCCCTCGCTCAAATGCGATAGCCCTGCCCCATGGGGGGAGGGGTTGGGGTGAGGGTGTTACCGGCCTCTACGACGGGGGCAGTGCCCCTTGGACCCGTACGGGAGCCGCAAAGCGGCAAGGCCTAATCGGTCCGGGCAACGCGAAACCCGTTGCTGGTGACTCGAACGCCGGTCTCGTCCCAGTAGCGGTACGCCGAGCGTACCTTACTGGGAGGATGGCCCAAGGTAGCGCCGCGCAAAACACGGTTCTCACAGTCGCCCCGCGTCCATGCGGACCCGTCCGGCAGCGCACCGGCGTAGCTGTCGTTCCAGCAATCCGCCGTCCATTCCTGCACGTTGCCGAGCATGTCGTGCAAGCCAAAGGCATTCGCCTGGTAACTCCCCACGGCCGCCGTCATCGCAACGCCGTCGTCGCACGCATGGTTCTCCCAATCAAACCCGTTCGCCGACTTGCTGGTTCTGTCGTGCACGTTGGCATGGCCGCACGCGGAGGCACTGTCGCTGCCCCAAAAGCGCGCCGTCGTCGTCCCCGCGCGCGCCGCGTATTCCCACTCCGCCTCGGACAACAGGCGATAGGCCTTGCCGGTCTGCCGGGTCAGCCATTTCGTATAGGCGCGCGCACCGTCCCAACTGATGCAAACCGCAGGGTCGCGGTCGGACTGCTGGTGTCCAGGGTTGCGCCATGACCGCCCGGAACGTTCTACCCACTCGTCGCCCTCATACACCCAGCAGGAGGAACCGCCGGAATAGCCCGTGGCCGAAACGAACGCTGCGTATTCCTCCTTCGTCACCTCGTACTTGCCCACCGCGAAATCACGCGGGATCGTCACCCGGTGTACCGGCCCTTCGTCGTCGTAGCTGCCTTCCTCGTTAGAGGGCTAGCCCATCTGGAATGCGCCCGCCGGCACCATCACCATCTCCGGGCAGGTGTCGCAGTCCTTGAAGCTCTCGCCCGGCTTCGGCGTCGCCGGAAAAACGCCCACCGCCGGCTGCACCGGTGACGGCGCGGCGTCGCGAAGCAGCGGCGCGAAGACATAGGCCGTCCGACCGCCGGCCAGCGCGATCCTGTACCAGTCCTTGCCCTCGACCTTGCCCGTCACCTCCACGGGTTGACCGCGGCTCAGGGTCTCCACCTTCTGGAAGGTCGTGCCGGGCCCGGTCCGCGTGTTCACGCTGACCTCCGCGACGACCATGGTCCTGTCCATCTCATGGACCGTCAAGGCCGGCGCCAACGCCGCAATCTGGACCGGCGCGTCCGTCGCCACGCCCAGAAGCGCATCCTCCGCGCCCCGAACCGAGGCGTTCTGGATGCGCCCGAACCGGCGCTGGGCCGTGTAGGTCATCTCCTCGTCCAGATAGGCCCGGGCCTCCGCCATGGTCACGCGGCCGTCGCCGTTGCCGAACGGGGCCTTGTCGGCCTCGCCCTGCAGGGCCTGCAGCAGATGGTACGTGAACAGCCCATGCTGGTTCTGTTCGTCCCAGCTCGCCACCTGGTTGGCGCTGGCCGCCGTCAGCACCGTCAGGCCCGCGGCCGCCTCCGGCAGGCTCGCCTGCACGAAAACCGGCGAGGCCGAGCGGATCAGCATGCCCTGGTCGCTCTCGCCGGAAAAACAGGCGTCGAGATAGACGGTGATCGACACCGCCTCCAGCTGCTCCAGGTTCTTGTACAGCAGGTCCACCGGATAGCCGTTGATCTCCGGCGTGTCCGGATCGGCATCGACCGGAAGGAGGTATCCGCGCTTGTCCTTCAGCCCCGGCACGCCATGGCCGGAATAGAACACGGTCACGTGGCTGCGGCCTTTTCGGACAAAACGCCACAGCTTGCCTTCCGGGCTGCGTTCGTTGCCGAAAGCCGACATCAGCTCCGCCTGGGTGGCGTCGCGCAGGTCGATGATATTGCCCTCGCGATAGCCCAGCACCTGGGTCAGGTAGGCCTTCATGGCGTCGGCGTCCCGGTGGGCATAGGCCACCTCCGGGATCCGGCCCTGGTAGGTCTTGTTGCCGATGATGACGGCCACGGAATGCCGGTGGTCCCGCGGGTCCGCGGCCTGGGCGGCCATGGCCAGGATCGCGGCTGAAATTAGTGTGACAAGGAACCGACAAAGCATCGAACAACGCCCTCCCCGACGTTTGCCAGCATTATGCAAGGTTCAGGGGCGGGAGTCAGGCTTGGCGGGCACCGGTAGCCCCTCACGCAATACCGGAAACAGCGAGCGCTTTGGCAGCCATATGGTTCGAGACGGCGCGCTGCCGCGCGCCTCCTCACCATGAGGATAAAGGCGGGGCGAGCTAAACAATGCCCTCACCCTGAGGAGCACCCGAAGGGTGCGTCTCGAAGGGCATGGCTGCCATCCGCCTCGCTGCTGCGAGGGGACCTAAAAGGAAATTGTTCGGCCAGATGAGCGTGCGCCACATGTGGGCAACGGGGCTGTTGTCGAATCCGAGGCCCTGGTCCGGCTGCTTAAAGGTCCGGCCGATCACGTCCTCGAACTCCTCAAGCGCCACCTCAGCGTCGGGGTCGAAAGCATAGAGATCGTTCATGGTCACCTGGCGGGCCGACATGTACCAGCGGTGGTTGCGGCAATAGTCCCACTCCCGCTTGATGTAGTCGGGCGGGTCGTAGTCCTCGCCGAAGAAGGTCATGTAGCTCTTGGGGTATTCGTAGCCGACCTCGGAGTCGGGCAGGAAGCGGAGCGACTGGTGGTGCCGGATCGCCCAGGCGGTCTCTTCCGGCACGTAGGGTTCGACCAGCTGCGCGCTCCAGTGGCCGTGGTCGGTGCGGATCAGCGCGATCACCGAGATGTCGTGCAGCAGGCAGGCCAGCACGATCTCGTCCGACAGACCGTTCTTCCGGGCCAGCTTCGCGCTTTGCAGGAGGTGGCTGCCGCCGCGCCGGTCTAGCAGGAACCGGCACCGGAAGAAGTCCATCAGGCCGGGAGCCTCCGGCATCTTGGGCAGGCGCGGTTCGTTGCCCATCAGCCAGCGGCCCGGCTCCGCGCGGAAGCCGCCGGCGACAAGCGTCGCGACCCGTCCCACCGCCGGCGTCATCACCTGGACGTCCAGAAGCTCCATCATCGCGGTCTCCAGAACGTCGACCTTTTCCATCACCCCCATCTCGGGCGTGATGCGGCCGGCCGCGATCTCCTTGGCCGCGGCCACCAGTGCCTCCTGATCCATGCACCCTCCCCGATTGTCACCGCCTCAGTGGACGGGCATTCTGGCACAGAACCAAGGTGGCGCACGAGGGAGGCAGGCGGTGGCTGTGTGGATCAAGGACCCGCTGGCGATCCTGGCGGACGGCGCGGAACGGGGCATCGTGGTCGACGGCGACAGGATCGTCGAATGCGTGGCCGCGGGCGCGGTGCCGACGCGCGGCCCTCTGGAGATCTTCGATGCCGGCGCCCACGTGGTGCTGCCGGGCCTGATCAACACCCACCATCATTTCTACCGGACGCTGACCCGCGCCTTCGGCCCGGCCCTGGACAAGGAACTGTTCGACTGGCTGAAGGCGCTCTACCCGGTCTGGGGCCGGTTGACCCCGGAGGCCATGCGCGTGGCGTCCCGGCTGGCCATGGCCGAACTGCTGCTGTCCGGCTGCACCACCGCGGTCGACCACCACTACGTCTTTCCCGCCGGACTGGAGGAGGCCATCGACATCCAGGCCAAAGAGGCGCGCGCTGGGCATGCGGGCGGTGCTGACGCGGGGGTCCATGAACCTGTCGGAAGAGGACGGCGGATTGCCGCCGGTCGGCGTCGTCCAGACCGCGGAGACGATCCTGGAAGACAGCCGGCGCCTGGTGAAAACCCACCACGAGACCGGCCCCGGCGCGATGATCCAGGTCGCGCTCGCCCCCTGCTCGCCCTTCTCGGTGACAGAGGCCTTGATGCGCGACACTGCGGCTTTGGCCGCGGACCTGGGCGTCCGCCTGCACACCCACCTGGCAGAGACCGAGGACGAGAACCGGTTCTGCCAGGAGACGTTCGGCTGCCGGCCGCTGGAGTATCTGGAGCGCGTCGGCTGGCTTAGCGACCGGGTCTGGCTGGCGCACGGCATCCATTTCACGGCGGACGAGATCGTCACCCTGGGCGCGGCCGGCACCGGCATCGCCCATTGCCCGGGCTCGAACATGATCCTGGCGTCGGGCTTCTGCCCGGTGCCGGCGCTGGAGAGCGCCGGGGCGCCGGTCGGGCTGGCCGTCGACGGTTCGGCGTCGAACGACCAGTCGAACATGATCCAGGAGGTGCGCAACGCGTTCCTGCTGCAACGCATTGCCAACGGTGCGGAACGGATCAGCCATCTGGATGCGTTGCGCTGGGCGACCGCCGGGTCGGCCCGCCTCTTGGGCCGCAACGACATCGGCACCATCGCCCCCGGCAAGGCCGCGGACCTGGCTCTTTTCACGCTGGACGAGCCTCGTTTCTCCGGCCAGGGCGACCCGCTGGCGGCCCTGGTCCTGTGCGGCGCCCACGCCGCCGATCGGGTCATGGTCGCCGGCCGCTGGCGGGTCGTGGACGGGACGATCCCGGATCTTGGCCTGGCCGCCTTGCAGGCCGCGCACCAGGATGCGGCGCACGCCGTGCAGACCGGCTGAAACGACGGGCGTCGGGCCTCGCATCGCATAAAACGGCGCTCGACTGCGCTACATGTCCCGCCTATGCTCACGGAAAACAAGGACATAAGGGGACGGCGGCGATGTTTGAAGCCCTTCTGGAACCGCACAAAATCTCCAAGGAGGAGTTCAACACCGAGGAACCGACACTGCGCGGCGAGCTGATCGACGCCCAGTTCGACCTGCTTGAGGCGGGGCCCTCGTCGGTGGTCGCGCTGATCCTGGGCATGGCCGCCCTGGGCCGCAGCGCCTGCGCGAAACAGCTGATGACCTGGATGGACCCCGGCACATCCGGCCCTTTGCCATGATCAGGCCCAGCGAGGAGGAACGGAACCGGCCGCGCATGTGGCGCTACTGGCGTGCCCTGCCCGGCAAGGGGCGGATCGGCATCTTCCTCAACAGCTGGTACGAAGGGCCGCTGGACGATCATTTCGTGGGACGGACCGACAAGGCCCGGTTCATGACCCACGTCGAGGAGATCTACCGGTTCGAAGAGATGCTGGCCCACGAGGGCGTCCAGCTTCTCAAGTTCCTTTGCGTGATGCCGAAGGACCAGCACCTCAAAGCCATGAAAAAGCTCGCGAAAAGCGACACGTCCGCCTGGAAGATCTCGGACCAGGAAATGACGTTCATGAAGGCCTTCACCAAACGCTACGACGACATGCTGGATCTCGCCGAAGAACTGGTGGCCAAGACCAGCACGGTCTACGCCCCGTGGATCCCGATCGCCGCCGTCGACCGGCGCTATCGCGATCTCACCGTAGGCCGAACCTTGCGCGACGCGATCCGCAGCAGTCTTAAAGGCAGCAAGGTTCAGGCGCCCCAATCCGACCCCGATCAATGGATGCCACGCCAATCGGTCAACGTGCTCAGCACCTTGGACCTGAGCCAGGCGTTGGACGTGGAGGATTACAAGGCACAATTGAAGAAGGAACAGAAACGCCTGACCGCGCTGGCCTTAAGCAAGAAGTTCGAAAACCGCGCCCTGGTCGCGGTATTCGAGGGGAACGACGCGGCTGGCAAGGGCGGGAACATCCGTCGTGTCTTCCAGGCCCTGGACCCGCGGATGAGCCGCATCATTCCGATTGCAGCGCCGTCCGACGAAGCGAAGGCCCATCCCTACCTGTGGCGGTTCTGGCGCCATATCCCGGCCAAGGGACACGCCACCATCTTCGACAGATCCTGGTACGGCCGGGTGCTGGTCGAGCGTGTTGAGGCGCGTTCGCGGCCAAGCCGGACTGGCAGCGAGCATACGGCGAAATCCGGTCGTTCGAGGAGGAACTCTCCGACTACGGGATCATCGTCATGAAGTTCTGGCTGGCCATCGACAAGAAGGAGCAGCTGCGCCGGTTCAAGGAGCGCGAAAAGGTCGGCTACAAACGTTACAAAATCACCGAAGAAGACTGGCGCAACCGCAAGAAATGGAACGCCTATGCCGAAGCCGTGCACGACATGGTCGAGCAGACGAGCACGAAAAAAGCGCCCTGGACCTTGATCGAGGCCAACGACAAATACTTCGCCCGGATCAAGGTTCTAAAAACGATCAACGACCGGCTGGAAGCCTAACTCTGACGCGCTGGGAGGGTAACATGGCTCAACACTTCGACACCGTGGCAAGCCGGTTCAGGAACATTCTGAAGCGGATCACCGCGAAAGACCCCGATTTCGACGACCTGTGCAAAAAGCACGCGGACCTGACGGACGAGATTCGGTCGCTGCACGCCAATACCGAACCCATGGACAGCGCCCGAGACGACGCCCTACGCCGCCGCCGCGCCGCCCTGGAAGAGCAGATGTTCGCCATCATGTCGGCCAACACGCGGGTCTAGGGCAATGCCGCACGCAGCCATACCCTTCGAGACGGCGGCTTCGCCGCCTCCTCAGGGTGAGGAGTATAGAGAGGTCGGCCCACACCAACCCTCATGGTGAGGAGGCGCGCGACAGCGCGCCGTCTCGAACCATATGGCTGCGACTGCTTCGATCCCTGATCGAAACGCGACACCGTCCTAGCGCTGGAAGTCGTAGATCGATCCCAGCCCCAGGATCTGCGTCAGCAAATCAAGCGCCTCGCGGGACTCTACTAGTAGATTGGGATCGGCGAGGTCCTCTGCGCGCAGGTCTTCGCGATAATGGTGCTCTACCCAGCCCTCCAGTTCCGCAAACAGCGCATCGTCTAGTAGACCCCGGGCGCCGAGCGCGTTCATGTCGGCCTGCGACAGGACGACCCGGAGTCGCAGGCAGGCCGGACCGCCGCCGTTGCGCATGCTCTGGCTGAGATCCAGCGTGTGCACGGCAGCGATCGGGTTGTCCGCCGCGACCAGGCCCTGAAGGTAGGCCCGCACGCTGTCGGTCGTGTCGCATTCGCCGGGCGCGATCAGGGCCATGCCGTTGCCGTCCGGCAGCGCTACAAGCTGGGTGTTGAACAGGTAGGACGCCACCGCGTCGGCCAGCGGCACGTCGGCTTCCGCGACCTCGATCACGACAAGCTCGCCCGGCGCAAAGGCCGCGCGCAGGGCGTCGTAGGTGCCCTGCCGGTCCAGAAAGGCCATCTCGTGCGCGAACAGGACGTTGCCGTTGCCGACGGCGATCACATCGTTGTGGAACACGCCGGCGTCGATGGCGGCCGGGTTCTGCTGTGCAATCACGATGCGGTCCCGTGCCAGGCCGTGCAGGCGCGCGATCGCCGCGGCGGCCTCGCGGGTCTGGCGCGCCGGATAACGTTCGGGTCGCGGCGCATCCGGGTTCATTGCTTCGACGCCATAGACGAAGAACTCCACGCCGGACGCATCATAGTCGGTCGCAAACCGGGTGTGGTTGGCGGCCCCTCGTCCCCGAAGGCTGGGCTGGACGGCAAGGCCGGGTGGTGCGCGAACCGCGCTTCGTCGGCAAAGATCACCTTCAGCACTCTGCCCGTCTGTTCGTGCTCCATCGACCGGTGGAACATGGTCGTCAGGTTGGCGGGCGTGAAATGGGTGCGGCCGTCGGCGGTGTCGGCCGCCGGCGACACCGTCGCCGCGTTGGCCGTCCACATCGCCGCGGCCGAAGCCGACCGCCGCACCAGCAAGGGGTCGGACGCCCAAGCGCTTTCCAGGACCTGGGCATCCGAGCCGGAAAAGCCCAGGCGCCGCAGCGTGCCGATGTGCGGGCGTTCGTGCGGTGGCAGGATGCCCTGCTTCAGGCCCAAAGCCATCAGCCGGCGCATCTTCTGCAGGCCCTGCAGGGCCGCGGCCCTGGGATGGGACAAGCTGTCAGCGCTGGCGATGGAGGCGACGTTGCCGTGGGAAAGGCCGGAGAAATTGTGGGTCGGGCCCACCAGCCCGTCGAAGTTCACCTCCCAGGCGGTCACGTCCCCAGCCCCGGGGTCACGGTCTCGGGCATCGACAGATGATCCGCCTCCAGCGACGCGACGGGATAGGCGCAATAGTCGGCCGCATAGGCTGCGCTGGGCCGGTGGTTACCGCTCAGCCCGATGCCGCCAAAGGGCGCGCTGCTGCTGGCCCCGGTCAGCGGCCGGTTCCAGTTGACGATGCCGGCGCGGCTGTGGGCCAGGAACGTCTCATAAGGCGCGCGGTCGTCGCTCAGGACGCCGGCGGAAAGGCCGTAGCGGGTCGCGTTCGCCTCGGCGATGGCGGCATCGAAATCGGCGACGCGAACCACCTGCAACAGCGGCCCGAAATACTCTTCGTCCGCCCGATCTTTGACCGCGGTCACGTCGATCAGCCCCGGCGTGACGAAGGGCAGTCCGGCATCGGACCGGGTCATCCGCACCAGCGGCTGCGCCCGCGCCTTCAGCATTTCCATCTGGGCGTCGATCAACCGGTCCGCGGCGGCGTTCGAGACCACCGGCCCCATGAAGGGCGCCGGGTCGGCATCATAGGGCCCGACGATGATCTGCTGCACCGCCGCCGTCAGTTTCGTCGGAAAGGCATCCCCTTCCCCGCCGTCGGGCACGATCAGCCGCCGCGCACAGGTGCAGCGCTGGCCGGCACTCAGATAGGCGGACTGGATCGTATGATAGACCGCGGCCGCCAGGTCGGCGGTGCGATGCACGATCAGCGGGTTGTTGCCGCCGGTTTCAAGCGCCAGAATCTTGTCGGGGTGGTCGGCGAACAGGCGGTGCAGCTGTCCCCCCGTCCGCGAGCTTCCGGTAAAGAACAACCCGTCGATCCCGGCATGGCCCGCAAGCGCCACGCCGGTATCGCGCGCGCCCTGGACCAGGTTGATTACGCCCGCCGGCAGGCCGGCCGCGATCCAGCAGTCCAGCATCTCTTCGGCGACCCACGGCGTCTGTTCGCTGGGCTTGAACACAACGGTGTTGCCGGCGGCGATCAGGGCGGGCACGATATGCCCGTTGGGCAGATGGGCCGGGAAATTGAAGGGCCCGAATACCGCCACCACGCCATGCGGCCGATGGCGCACCACCGACTGGAAGACGCCCGCGTCGTTTGCCCGTTCGCCGGTCCGCGTTTCATAGGCACCGATCGAGATTTCGATCTTGCCGATCACCGCCGCCACCTCGGTGCGCGTCTCCCACAGGGGTTTGCCGGTCTCCTTCGCGATGGTTTCGGCAAGCCGCTCCTTGCGTTCCGTGACCATGGCGGCGAAGGCCCGTACCAGTGCAAGCCGCGCCTCCAGCGGCATGGACGACCAGGCCGGAAACGCCGTCCGCGCGGCCCGCACGGCCCGGTCGACCTCGCCCGCATCGGCCTCGGCGCCGCGCCAGATCTCCACACCCGTCGCCGGGTTCAGGGAGACGAGCTTCGGACCGGACGCGGTTTCCCAGCGGCCGTCGATGAACAGGCTTCCGTCAGGCATCGGTGCGGCCCTTCGCAAATTCGGCAACCCGCACCGGGTCACCGGCGGCCACCGAAAGGGCATCGGCGACCGCGCCGGGCAGGTCGACGCCCTCGCCGCCTTCGCGCAGGCCCAGCCCTGCCAGGCAGACCCGGAATTCGTCCAGCCGCTCGTTGGAGACCATGTAGATGTCGCCGCCGTTGGTGGCCGGCTGGTTCCGCCGCACGCCGGCGACCGGCTGGACCTTGCTTTCCCGCACGGTCAGGATCTCCTCGATTCCAGCCTGCACCGTCGGCCCGCCATCGAAGATGTCCACATAGCCCGCATACTGAAAACCCTCCTTCTTCAAAAGGGCGAGCGCCGGCGCCGAAGAATCGTGCGGCTTGCCCACGACCTCCCGCGCCTCGGCACGCAGCAGGTCCACATAGATCGGGTATTTGGGCATCAGTTCGGCGATGAAACGTTTGTCGCCGACGGCGCTGAGGTGATCGGCGTTTTCGAAGCCCAGCCCGAAGAACTTGCTGCCCAGGTGGTTCCAGAACGGCGAGCGGCCGTTTTCGTCCTGCCAGCCGCGCATTTCCGCCATGACCAGCTCGCCGAACCGCTGCGGAAACCCGGCAAGCAGCATATAGCGCGCGCGTGCCATCAGGCGGCCGTTGCCGCCGCGCCGGTATTCGGGTGCAAGGAACAGCGATCCCACCTCGGTGGACCCGTTGTAGTCGTTCACCAGGTAGAGGATCTGATGGGTCGTGGTGACGTTCAGCTCGTCGGAGGACTGCACCAGGGTGGACACCTTGTAGGAATAGAACGGCCGTTCATAGCCGACACCCGCATAGACGGCGCTGGTGCCGACCACGTCGCCCGTGGTGGTGTCCTCCATCACCAGGAAATAGGTCTCGGTCGTTCCGGTTTCCGGATCCGACAGCTTGAAACTGGCCAGCGAGTCATGAACGCGTTCCGCCAGGAAGGATTCGTCGGCGGGAAACGACGTCATGCCGGCACCCGTCGCGCGGGCCAGTTCCAACAGGCGGTCCAGATCGGATTCCCGGACAGGTCGAACAAGCATCATGGCACCGTCTCCAGTCCTGCCTGGCGTGGGCGCGTCGGCCAGGCATACGCGCCGGCTGCCATCCGCATCAGGGCAAGCGCGCTGAGCCGCGCGCGTTCCGCCAGGCTCTCGAGGATCACGTACTCGTCGATGGAATGGATGTGCGCGCCGCGCACGCCCAAGGTATCGATGTTGGGCAGGCCCGCGGCGGCCAGGTTGTTGCCGTCGCAGCCGCCGCCGGTCGATCGCAGCGCGAGATCCTGCCCCAGATCGCCGCCGCACTCCCGCAGGAAGTCGAACAGCCCCTGGATATCGTCGTTCAGGGGTTTCGGGGGCCGGGTGAAGCCGCCGGACAGGCTGGCGGAAAACCCGTCCTGGCCGTCCACGTCGGCGACGATGCGGGACAGCGCCTGTTCGATCCACTCGGTGTCCTCGGCCTCAGCCATGCGAACGTTGAGGCGGGCCAGCGCCAGATCCGGCACCACATTGACTGGCCCCCCTCCGACGACGCGCCCGACGTTGAAGGTGACCTCGGGCCGGGCGCCGTTCAGGCCGTCGATGGCGGCGACGGCGCGCGCGAGTGCCGCCACGGCATTACGGCCCAGATGATGCTCGCGCCCGGCATGGGCGGCGCGGCCGCGGACCAGTACGCTGAAATTGCCGCTGCCTTTGCGCGCGCCCACCAACGTGCCGTCCGGCAGGCTCGGTTCGTAGACCAGCCCCACGTCGGCGCGGGCAGCCGACTTCACCAACAGCGGCGCCGACCCTGGCGAGCCGATCTCCTCGTCCGGATTGATCAGGACTTCCCAGCCCAGCCGTTCCGCGTCCGGGCTTTGCTCGAAGGCCTGAAGTGCAGCCAGCATGGCAACCAGGTCGCCCTTGAGGTCGGCGACGCCGGGTCCGTTCAGGCGCCCGTCTCCCAGGTCGCGGCAGCGCTGGAACGGTTGGTCCGCGCCGTAGACCGTGTCCATGTGCCCGACCAGCAACACCCGCCGTTGAGCGTTCGGCCGCTTGACGATCCTCAGTGCCCGCCCGAGCGAGATGTCCTTCACCGAACCGTCGTCCGCAACCTCCTGCAGGGGGGGGGCAGAGACAGCACCTCCGTCGTGTCCGCCAGCGGCCCGAAGGCCTCCTCCAGGGCGGTGCACATACGCGCCAGGCCGTCCCGGTTGCGGCTGCCGGAATTGATCTCCGCCCAGGCCAGAAGCCGCGTCTCCATCGCCGTGGCTTGGGCGTCGATCCAGTCGAGATGGGGCGTTTCCTTCACCGCACGAAACCTCGTGAGACGGGTTAACCGACCGTTACTTTGCACACAGAAGGGCTACGAGAAGGCTAACAACGCGCCGATGATCCCGTCCTCCGCCGCAGGCCGGCTTAAGGAACCGGTAGGGGTTTGGTGCAGATGATCCGGAACAACGCCGCCGGACCGCAGGATATTCGGTCCGGCCATCGGGCTTCAACAGCACATTCGCCGGCCGCGACGCCAGGATTGCCTGTTTCCCGCGCCCGACAGACACGAAGGAGCCGTCCATGACCGACCCTCGCACGATCGAAAGGCTGATCGAAGCCGACAAACGGTCGGTAATGCACCCGGCCACGGCCATCGCCGATCATCTGGCGCAGGGGCCGCGGATCATGGAATCGGGCCGGGGCGTCTATGTCAGCGACATTGAAGGTGGCCGTTTCCTGGACGGGGTCGGCGGGCTCTGGTGCGTGAACCTGGGCTATGGCCGCGAAGAACTGGGCCAAGCTATGGCCTAGGCTGCTTCAACGCTGGGCTACTTCCACAGCTTCACCGGCTATTCCAACCGCGCCCAGATCGAACTGGCCGAAAAGCTGAAGGAGCTCGCCGGCGGCACGTTCAGCCGGGTCTTCTTCGGCAGTTCCGGATCGGACGCCAACGACAGCCTGATGAAGCTGGTCTGGTACGTCAATGCGCTGCGGGGAAAGCCGGAGAAACGCAAGATCATCGCCCGCAAGCAGGCCTATCACGGCACCACGATCGCGACCGCCAGTCTGACCGGCCTGCCGGCGTTCCACCGTCTTTTCGGTTTGCCGATCGCCGACATCCTGCACACCGAAACGCCGCACCACGCGCGTTATGCGCGGCCCGGCGAAACGGAGACGGCCTACGGCGAGCGTCTGGCGGCGGAACTGGACGCGATGATCCGCCGGGAAGGCGCGGACACCGTGGCCGCCTTCTTCGCGGAACCGATCATCGGCGCGGGCGGCGTGATCGTGCCGCCCGAAGGCTATTTCCAGGCGATCGAGAAAGTCTGCCGCGCGCACGATGTGCTGCTGGTCGCCGACGAGGTCGTCTGCGGATACGGCCGGCTGGGGACCTGGTTCGGCCACCAGCATTTCGGATTCACGCCCGACCTGATGTCGACGGCCAAGGGCATCACCAGCGGTTACTTCCCCATGTCTGCCGCGATGATTTCGGACCGGGTATGGCGGATCCTGGAGAACGGCGCCGAAGAGGCAGGCACCTTCGCCCACGGTTTCACCTATTCGGGGCATCCGGTCGGCGCGGCCGTTGCGCTCAAGAACCTGGAGATCATGGAACGCGAACGTGTTCTGGAAAACGTCCAGGAGGTGGGCCCCTATCTGCAAGGCGAACTGCGCCGGCGCTTCGGCGACCATCCGCTGGTGGGCGAAGTGCGCGGCGTGGGACTGGTGGCGGCCGCTCAGATGGTCGCGGACAAGGACGCCTACAGGCTGTTCGATCCGTCGGTGAAGATGGCCGCGCGCGTGGTGGCGGAGGGCTTCGGCGAAGGGATCATCCTGCGTTCGCTGGCAACGGCCGATGCGGTCGCCTTCTCGCCGGCCCTGATCATCACCAAGGCCGAGATCGATCGGCTGCTGGACGGATTCGCGAAGGCGCTGGACCGCGCCAACGACGGCCTGACGGAAGCCGAACGCGGCCGGGCGGCTTAATACCGGAACCCCCTCATCCGGCCCATCGGGCCACCTTCTCCCCCCAGGGGAGAAGGGAACGGGCAACTGGTGGGCGGTGACGGGCTCGAACCGCCGACCCCCTCGGTGTAAACGAGGTGCTCTTCCAGCTGAGCTAACCGCCCCAGAAAAAACCGTGCGGCCTTCTACGCCACCGGCACCGCAAAGGCAACGGCGGGGTCCAACGCAAACCGGCCGCCCCGATGACGGGACGCCCGGCTGCTGTTCGTTCAGGATCGACGTCGGTTAGTTGACGGCGTCCTTCAGGCCCTTGCCGGCCTTGAATTTCGGCTGGTTCGACGCCGCAATCTGGATTGCCTCACCCGTCCGCGGATTGCGGCCCGTGGTGGCGGCCCGCATGGTCACAGTGAAGGTTCCGAAACCCACGAGGCGAACCTCAGAGCCGGATTTCAGAGAACCCGTGATTTGATCGAAAACGGAATCCACTGCCTTGGCCGCATCTGCCTTGGACAGACCGGCATCATCAGCGACAGCAGCTACAAGGTCGTTCTTGTTCACGTCTAGACCCCCTTAGGAAAAGCGGCAGGATTGGTGGGTTGAGCAGGTGATGCACAACGTTTGATAGCGGCGAGTGTAGGGGGACGCTTGGCGAGGCGTCAACGCAAAAACCCTAGGATAACTGCCGTTTTCCACAGGATTCTGGCGAATTTCGCCCCTTTTTGAACGATCCGGGCCCGGACGACAAATCCTGCACTACGCAGACGCGATCAGTGCCGCAGAACCGGCCCCACAGGCCTCGATTCGGCGGAACCGGGAACCGATTCGACTTCCTTGTCGGACTCGGGGTTCCATTCGATCGGCTTCAGCGATTCGGTCAAGGAGTGTTCCAGAAGCTCGTCAGCCGTGCTGACGGTGACGATCTCCAGACCCTTGCGCACCTTTACCGGAATATCGGCAAGGTCCTTTTCGTTCTCGCGCGGGATCAGGACGGTCTTGATGCCGCCACGCATCGCGGCAAGCATCTTTTCCTTCAGGCCGCCGATGGGCAGCACCCGGCCCCTGAGCGTGATCTCGCCGGTCATCGCCACGTCATGGCGCACGGGAACACCTGTCAGAACCGAGACGATCGACGTCACCATGGCCACACCGGCCGACGGCCCATCCTTCGGCGTCGCGCCTTCGGGCACGTGCACGTGGATGTCCGCCTTGTCGAACGCGGTCGGCTTGATGCCGAATGAAGGCGAACGGCTCTTGACGTAGTTCTCCGCCGCCTCGATCGATTCCTGCATCACATCGCCGAGCTTGCCGGTCTTGGTGACCTTGCCCTTGCCCGGCACCAGCACCGATTCGATCGACAGAAGATCGCCGCCGACCTCGGTCCAGGCAAGTCCGGTCACGACACCGACCAGGTCCTCGTCCTCGATCTCGCCATGGCGGAACTTCGGAACGCCGGCGAATTTCTCCAGGTTCTTGGGCGTGACACGAATCCGCTTCGTGCCATTCATCATGATTTCCTTGATCGCCTTGCGCGCCAACCCATTGAGCTCGCGCTCCAGGTTTCGCACACCGGCCTCGCGGGTGTAGAGCCGGATCAACTGGCGCATGGCCTCGTCGGAAATCGACCACTCTTCCGGGGTCAGCCCGGTTTCCTTCATCTGCTTGGGCAGCAGATGACGCTTGGCAATCTGGACCTTCTCGTACTCGGTGTAACCGGGGATGCAGATGATCTCCATCCGGTCCATCAGCGGCTGCGGCATGCGCAGCGTGTTGGCCGTGGTGATGAACATCACATCGCTCAGGTCGTAGTCCACCTCAAGATAGTGGTCGGCGAAGGTGTTGTTCTGTTCGGGATCCAGCACCTCCAACAACGCGGAGGAAGGATCGCCGCGCCAGTCGGCACCCAGCTTGTCGATTTCGTCCAAAAGGAACAGCGGGTTCGACGACTTCGCCTTCTTCATGCCCTGCACGACCTTGCCGGGCATCGAGCCGATATAGGTGCGGCGATGTCCGCGCACCTCGGCCTCGTCCCGCACGCCGCCCAACGACATGCGCACGAAGTTGCGGCCGGTCGCCCGCGCGATCGACTTGCCCAGCGAGGTCTTGCCCACGCCGGGAGGACCGACCAGGCACAGGATCGGGCCCTTGACCTTCTTCATCCGGCTTTGGACGGCCAGATACTCCAGGATGCGTTCCTTGACCTTTTCCAGGCCGTAGTGGTCCGCGTCCAACACGTCTTTCGCTGCCTTCAGGTCATGCTTGACCTTGGTGCGCTTCTTCCACGGGATCGACAGCAGCCAGTCCAGATAGTTGCGCACGACCGTGGCCTCGGCCGACATCGGGCTCATCGCCCGGAGCCTCTTCAGCTCTGCGGTGGCCTTTTCGCGCGCCTCCTTCGACAGCCGCGTCTTCTTGATCTTCTCTTCCAGCTCCTGGAGCTCGTCCTTGCCCTCTTCGCCCTCGCCCAGCTCCTTCTGGATGGCCTTCATCTGTTCGTTGAGATAGTACTCTCGCTGGGTCTTCTCCATCTGGCGCTTGACGCGGTTGCGGATCCGCTTTTCGACCTGCAGAACGCTGATCTCGCCTTCCATGAAGGAATAGATCCGCTCCAGGCGTTCGCCGACGCTTTCAAGCTCCAACAGCTCCTGCTTGTCGGGGATCTTCAAGGTCAGATGCTGGGCGATCGTGTCGGCCAGCTTGGCCGAATCGTCGATCTGGTTGACCGATATCAGCACCTCGGCCGGCACCTTCTTGTTGAGCTTGATGTACAGCTCGAACTGGGTCACGACCGCGCGGCCCAGCGCCTCAAGCTCGGCCGGCTCGGCGACATCGTCGACGATCTCTTCGGCGTAGGCCTGAAGGAATTCCTCGTTGCTCGTATAGTCGTGGATCTGCGCCCGGCGCACCCCTTCGACCAGAACCTTTACGGTGCCGTCCGGCAGCTTGAGCAGCTGCAATACCGTCCCGATGGTCCCGGTCCGGTAGATCTCGTCGGTCGTCGGATCGTCGTCGGCGGCGTTCTTCTGGGTGACAAGCACGATCTGCTTGTCGTCCTTCATGACGTCCTCAAGCGCTTTGACCGACTTCTCCCGGCCGACGAACAGCGGAACAATCATGTGCGGGAATACAACGATATCCCGCAAAGGCAGGACCGGGCACAACGCACCGCGTGGAGTCTCGAGCATGTGAGCCTTTCGTATAATCTACCTGATGAACTTATCGGATTCGCCCCGATGCAACAGGGCTTTCGACCAGGCCTACCGGTCGTCAATCGTTAACAAATAACTTGGCATTGATCGGACCGGCTTCAAGACTGCGACTTCCAGATTACCTGCGACGTAATCAACCAATCTGCAGGTTTAGGCGCCCGCCTCCATGTCCCGCGTATCCGCATAGACACGGATCGGCTCTGACATACCGTTTACTACATCTTGGTTAACAACCAATTGATCGATGTCGCTTGAACCGGGCAAATCGTACATCGGGTCCAGCAGAATGGCTTCCATGATGGACCTGAGGCCCCGCGCCCCGGTCTTGCGCTGGATCGCCCGCTTGGCCGCCGCATGCAGCGCGTCGTCCGTGAACTGCAGCGCCACGCCTTCCATCTCGAACAGGCGTTCATACTGCTTCAACAATGCGTTGCGCGGCTTGGTCAGGATATCGACCAGCGCGGCCTCGTCCAGATCGCTGAGCGTCGCGACCACCGGCAGGCGGCCGACAAACTCGGGGATCAGGCCGAATTTCAGAAGATCGTCCGGCTCCA
>Ga0209782_1000501_pt1 | contig 17227 bp, 7 predicted proteins | sample WorMetmaBAHAMAS1_FD_187390 | JGI IMG/M metagenome (GOLD analysis project Ga0209782, IMG submission 187390) | Marine gutless worms symbiont microbial communities from Max Planck institute for Marine Microbiology, Germany - Inanidrilus... | ecosystem: Host-associated > Annelida > Digestive system >...
ACATTGTGGTATAAAATACGCAAGTCGCTCTTGACCCAGTTTTGAGATTCTGTGGCACACCTCGCACTTCCACTTGCTATGAAGTATCATGTAATAGCAGCCCTCTAGTTGGTCTCTTGACATGCAGTCGTGGCTGCTTTATATAAAAGTCAATCAGCCTCGACACCGCCACGCTGTGCATAACGCCCAAAACTTTTATCTGTGTGTAGCACTGAGTCACTGGCACTGTGAGTTGATATGGCCATGGTAAAGGGACATTAAGCAATGTTGCACTGCGTCCATCTGTATGTTATGTCCTATGTCCTATTCGCCTAGCTCAACAACAGTACAGTTAATATACTGTAGAAGAGTAATTGGAAACCCCATGCTCAAAATCAAACCCACGGGTCACCATGGTCGTAGGACCACGGTAAGCGGCTGAAACGACAATGAAGCCGTCGCAGCACTCCAGAAGCATTTGCTAGGTGGCTGTGCCCGTGTCAGCTGCCTCCAGGGGCATGTCGTTGTGCTGTGCAGTATGTTGCTTGTAGCGTGAGAGAATCGTATTGGTTTGCTGGTGAGTGAAGACGTGTTGATGTAGAGTCTGCTCGTCGAGCTGGTGACAGACCGCTGGCTGCTGTCGACGAAGGTGATGACGACGACGATGACGTCCCGGGTATGATTCATTCGTCACTGTCGTTGCATTATCGTAAACCTTGGGCCGGCTGGAATGGATTATCTCAAACTGCTGTGCAGTAGAGCCACCGTCACCATCAACATTGACGTTTTGATTTAACGGCCATTCTCTGCATAAAGCTGAGTTAGCCAGTTCTCCTTTCTCATCATGTAACACCCTCTTATTCGATCACCTGTTGCCTGAGCACCTGACAAGTTTGCACTGTGTAGATAGACTGTAGCGGTTGATTGCTTGACTGCTGATTGTTTGTGCAGATCTGGTGGATAATTTTGATGTTGAAGCATGCAGACAGGCATCACAGTAACAGATGATCAATCATCCACAGTCTACGGAACTTGTCTAACAGATGTCACCATTTACGCACTGCATGTCCATGTGTATCTGTCTGTGAGTCTGCCTCGGTGTATATCTGTGTGACACTGCGTCGGCTTGGCAGTTCCGGCTGCTAGACTTGCTACCTCGTTGCCATTTGGTTGATTCATGGTAATAAAATGCTGTTTGCATGAACACTGTGTGTAATCAGAATATTCTCATTGCCACATGAAGCACTGCACTGTTAACAAGTATGTAACGTTCTATTCTGTGGCTATTGCATCTATGGCACGATTGTATGGCAGCCAGACGGCTCAGAATGGTGCCCAGTATTCCGCGATATTGTCATTTACAGTTAACTCTAAACTCCTCCAAGACAGAATACTTGCTTATCGGACTTAAAAAAACAACTTGCTAAGATACACAATTCCTCAATTAACACCACCCAGTCAGCTTGCAACCTTGCTTTTATCTTTGAAGAACTTCTTACTCTTTCAGATCAGATCTTCTCCCTTTCCAGATTGTGTATCTCATTCGTCAACTTTGTTGTCTTTGTCCTTACCTCGATTCCAAAACTGCCTCCACTATTGCCACTTCCATCGTCCGCTCAAAACTTGATTATTGCCATTTTCTACTACAACCTCCCTAAATCTCAGTTAACCTGTATCCAACAAATCCAGAACTCTCTTGCACATGCTATTGCCAAAGCTCCCAAATCCTGCCACATCACTTTGATCCTTTGCTCTCTTCACTGGCTCTAGATAACTAAGTGAGTGAAAGTTCGCTTCTGTTCGATGCATTCAAATTCCTCACTACAACCAAGCCTTCATATCTGCACCATCTGATCACCGTTCAACCTCCCCCACAACACTCGCTTCTCATCACGTAATTCTCGCTCGTCCACTACATCATTATCTCTACGAATTACTGATCGCTCTGTTCTATACACTTCACCATGTTTCTGGAACCAGCTTCTTCCTTCACTGCATCAACCTCATTCTAGCACTGACTTCTCGGTAGTCAGCTTTTGAGTGCACTATAAATATTTCATTATTGTATCGTATCGTTAACATAACAAGAAGCATTTGAAAAATGTTGGGCCCATTTGCCACTGCGAGCCGTTTTACATTGCCATTCACCAGGTGTCGCTACTGTCGCACGCTGCCACTATCACACGCCACCTGCGCATCGATTTCCACGACAACACGTGACAGAGGGGACCGCTATGGCCCCATAGAATGGGCCCAAAAATGCCACTGTGTACCACTGATGTCCTGTTTTTCTGTCATCTGTGCACTTTCATTTCAGTCTTTTGGCTTTTCTGTCTTACTCTGACTCATACACCCAGATTGTTAGGAGTTTGATGATGGAGACAGCAAGGTGAAGTCAGTGGGTAATTTGCTGATTTTGATCTAGTTGATGTCAGTGCCCCGAGTTCACTCAGTACTTTGATGCTGTTGAGTGAGTCACAAGAAGAACATATCCAACCCCTGAATACCGGATCAACCTCTTGGGGACCTGGTCCAACTTGGCAGTAACTTGGAAAGTAGGTAGTAGTTAATCTGTGGGTCTTCTTTGAGGTTATATGTAAAAACTCATTAAAAAAACTCGGCAGTATTGCAGGAAATGTGACATTTTACTGCAACAATAAACAGTACTCAAACAAATAAACAATGATCATTATAGCAACAGGTAAAATGATTTATGCAGATGATTATGTTTAACAGTGTAGTTCACATACAGGGTGGGCCAACCAAAAGGGACAATTTTGTGAGTTGATAATATTGTGATGGTTAATGGAAGAAAGGTGTTAACAGTTTCAGAATTTAGTCCAGTATAAAGTATAAAACTTGTATGTCAGTGCATATAAATATTCTTTCCCTAGTTTGCATAAATCTTCATGTTAAATTATGCTAAATTTGACAAAAATGCATTGATTTTACCCAATTTTAAACTCGAACATACAGTAAGTTGCTGATCGTGGCTGTTAATTATGACACACGGAATATTGTATGACTCATGGAATAAAGTATGACACCTTTCGCCCATCAACCACTGCAAAGTTTTCAACTTTCAAAAGCAGTTTGCTTTTTGGCCCACCCTGTATTCACATGTGTACTATTTATAATTTAGTGCACACCAGAATCTATGGAAGTGCAGTTTTTATAACAATAAAAACAAACTGATTATCAATACAGTTTGTGAACATATTAAGATAAGATTTGGGAATTCCAATTATTTATACATCAAGTCAAATAATATTACAATTGTACTACTTCAGGTGCATATTCTTGCAATACTCAATTACGATACTTCTTTTACTGGACAGATCTCACAGTGACACATTTTGCTATGATAGCGAAACCTGATCCAGAACATATCAAAATGATGGTGTTTCTACATCCTGCTCAGTGAAGATATTAAACTGAGACATCATCTGTGAATTGTGATGGTGATGTGTAGGCTTGCACTTTGCACTGAACACTGACTGACCTAATAATGAATGCTGAATTCGATTGCAGACAACAAGAATGTATTCAGAAGAGCACTTCAATACTTTCAGTTAGTGTTGCTAACAACTCAGCTGGCCTATATCTGTGATCCAGCCAGGATAGTCAGAACAAAGTGCCGACCAACCAATATACTGTTCGCTGTACCCAATATTGGTGGAAATGGGAAATGCCCTTTCTGAAATTTAAAGATACAGTTAGCTCCTCTCAGTATGCTAGAATTCAACTTTTAGAAAGTGTAATCAGTTTCTGAATAATAGTGCATAAATCCACTACTTTCGACAATGAGCTGTGACTGGTTTTCCGAAATGTATTTTCACTTTTCACATTAAAATCAGACTATCTACAAATAGTGTATAATATATTCCAAATTCAGGGTACCGCCTCTTCTGGACTTTAGAATTCAAAGACTTTCAAGGACCTTTCTACAACAAATAGGGGGTATGGGAGCATCATAACCTTATCCAGCAGGGTCCAGCTAAAATTGAACTGATTTGAAGGCAAAAGAAGCCAACTGGTGGCACACTATGTTCAAATCAATAGCCTTCCATTACCCAATAAAAATTTTCCTAACTCAACAAAACATATTCCATGACTTCTCAAAGACCACCTTCATTTTTAAGTACTTTCAAGGCCTTGAATTTGCACCTTTAAAATTCAGGGACTTTCAAGGCCCAGGGGATATCCTGCAAATCTATTCCAGATCACTTCAAAAACTGATTCATCTCTTCTATGTCCACTGCTTACCTATTTCCAAATTTCATGGAAATCTAGCAACAATTTATTGAGTTACTGGATGCAGCTAACAGACACAGTGAAGACAGTACCGTTCATTAGTAATGGAATAATTATTACTTTGGAACTTTACAACAGACCTGGCAACATGGCCGCCACGATTGAATGCAACAGTCGACAGTGCATGTGATGGCCACTACAATGGTAACACTAGAGTCAGTATGAATCATTGTGCGGGTCCAACGCTTCCAAGTTCCTCTCCTTCCCATTCCCTCCCTCTCCTTCTAGTCGTAAATCCAGTTATAGTGGGTCTGGAGAAGCAGTCCCTAGTGCAGTAAATTCTGTTCTGTTTTTGTACATGTTAAGCTTTTTAATTTTTCAGTCAAATTTTTGCGAGGGCCCAAGCCACAGAGGAAAATTTTGTGAGGGTTCAAACCCTCACAGAATTGACATCTATGACCACAGACGACGCAATGGGGGGTTAGGTGGCCACCAGGACTAAAAACCTATAAGAAATCCCCAAATACACTCAGTCATCAGCTGGTACTAAGCTCCTGACAGCTGTCTAAATGCATCAAAATATACAGATTACAACATCATATTTAACAAATTTTAGAGGACAGCCCATATTGGACACCCCACCCCAGACCAAATCTCCATAACCCCGACTATAAAACCCCTTGTCTCGCCCCTGCCTATGACAAGTCATGTCGTTCCACATTGGTTTGTTTACTGCTGGGTGTGGAAGTCTGTGAGCCAGCACAGCGGACATCTTTCTTGGACTGTGACGAGCATCGGCAGCGGTGGTGTCTGTTAGTCACGTGAGACGCCGGGAAACAAGTAGAGATGAGCGCGAGTAAGGCTGTCATGTATCATGGCACACTGTCCGCCTTTGTGCAGCTTAGGATCATCGGATTTGGACACCCAGCTTGAGACAACCTCGTTCACCTGCAGACCACAACACACCTGCATCATGCTCTCGTACCCACATGATGCTGTCTGAGCACATTATGTGCTATGGCCCTGTGTCTGTGTGTGTCTGTCTGTTACTAGTTGGTATTCTAATGAAATGGCTGCACAGATCCAGCTTATGTTGAAGGGAAATTCGGGTATCTTGAAAAGAATGGTACTTTCTTTGTTCCCAACTCTACACTTAGAAACATTTTGCCACCACAGCCATTGTCATGATGATGCTGCTCAGTTAATTTGTAGTTAAAGATAACCAAGCATATGCCGAGCAGACCTCGAAGCAACTCCAAAATATTTTTCTTGCTCGCTCGTTGGAAATCTCGATCGCTTTTCTCTCTTAATGAGCTTTTACTAGATAGTGTGCAACTGTGCATCGGCCGTATTTACTTCATACATCAACTAACAAAACTATGTCAGCGACAGGAAAAATAGTAAGTAAAATTGCCCCACTAATATGTCCATAATTAATTGATCTGAAGTCGAAGCCTATAAATATTCTACATCGTAGAAAAGCCGGCATTGTTACTGAATCATACCAGTCTCAACATCGCCGCAACATCCGTGTCACACGATCTCTCAGCAAACACTCTCGTCAATGCGTTGATGTACCAGCTGCCGGTCTGTGTGTTGCGGAATGAACGAAAACCTACAAAGTTGCAACGAGCGAAGACTGAAACACACGTAAAGGTTGGCAAGGCAGAGAAGTACAGTTGGTAGCCAGTACATTATTGTGAAGGAAAGCAGGTAATGCACTGCAATATTTCCATTTTTAGATCTGTCCTTTGGACAATGACACTGATTTAATCGCCTTGTACAGGATAACCTGGGTAAGCCAGTATCAGAAGAACGATACTGGGTTTCAACGAAGTAAGAGATGATGGAGTGGCAGTGGCATCAGCTGTCCTTTGGACAAGTTGGCTATGAATATTACAATATTGGTATCAAGTGGCCACTGTAAACAATAATAACACCTACTACAAGTTAAACGAATAATTGAACAATAAAAATCAACACATAGATGCCTAGCAAAAAGTAACACCATTAAAATTTATCCGATCTAAAATACTTGAACAGATAAGACAGGCTGTATTTTTATTTCTCAACAACTGCTACAACTGTGGTTAATGAGTAAAGTTTTATTATTGATGTTCTGTATGCATGGACATAAGCAAACATTTTTTTGCATTTAATAAAATATCAAATATCATCTAAAGTTACAAACCAGTCTGTGTAGGGTACCCAATGATGAAGTCCTTGAGACTAAGCTGCACTTCATGCTGCAATGATGTAGGTTCAGCATCGGTCATAGCGACCAGTGTATCATCTGCATCATTGCCAACAGCGTCCGTCTCTGTCCGATCCACCAAATCTATAATATACACCTGCTCTTCAAATATGGCAAAAGCATAATTGCGAAACATTTTCACAGATTAAAATAAAGTACTAGTACTCAAGCTATCAGAAACCAGCGAAGCTGTAAGCTGTAAAACTGAAATTAATCATTGTACTATTTAGCACCAACTATGTACAATGTATTACATGCTTGAAATCCATCGCGTTTTATGCTACAATAGTAATAAACTTACTTACACTTGCACCAAGATACATTGATCCATTAATGGCTAGTGGTAATGGTAGCAGTGATGGATTTAGTAGCCATGTGACAAAATCATCAGTAACTGCAGCATCATCATCATCATCATCATCATCAAGTGTCTTTATTCAGACACATTGGCAAACGCAAGTGATTACAATAAAATAAAATACTAAATAGAAAAACATGCATACAGTGAGTAGAAATATAAAGTGAACTAAGGTGAGTGATGATCAATAACAGTCTTTAAACAGAGACCTAACGATAAAGCAGACACCATACCTCCCCTGCACGCCTGGAAAATGACAATCTTCGGTTTGCCCTTGAGCGACGGACATTTCTCGTTGGCAAACTGTGCAAGCAGGGCAGTAGTGGGAACTACGACGCCATCGGAACCAAACACACATTCACATCTCACGCTATCGCCGTCCGACGTGCGTACGCTCCGTATCTGTCCATGACTCATTATGCACAGCGCAAAGCAGTCGTCGTTGCATAGCGTGGAGTCACTTGCAACTTCCCTCGTCAGTGACAGCAGCTCCTTTACAACACACACACATGTCAGTTTAGTGACCAGATGAACGTGGATTAGCTGTTGCCTCCGTGATTCTGATGGTGACGGGTGTAAAATGTCTGTGTGACAAAATGTATTCCTGTTTGTTTGACATTAAATCACTAACATACCTCGCCACTTCATCCACCAGCTGACATCAAAGGGACGGCCGCTGGCTTCCAAGACATCTAAGGACATGGTAACTTTTCCTTGAGGTGCCTCAAGGACAAGGACACATACTTTGACTGACAGCACTGTGAGAACCCATCAACTACTTAATCACTGAGATGTTTGGTACCACTCAACAGGTGGTGACGCTCGATCACTGGAACTAACTGTAGGTCTGCCATTGGACTGGCCATGCAGTGCATATTTTAGTAGTTTAATTGATGGTTTTTATTAAAGTTTAATGTCCCACTCGACATAAAATAGGTCATTTCGGGGAAGCTCTTCCAGTCAGTCTCTCGGCTAGCACTGAGAAACAACAAAATAAACCAAACACAAATCATCAAACACAAAAATACCAGAACAAAAAAAACATAAACTAGAAATGCATGGCAGAGCCTAGCGTGTATCCCACCCAGCGCAGCATCACCCCCTTGCAAACAGTAGTGAAACAACACCTAGTACTGCTCGATGAGGTGCTTAGCAGTGCTGCCCATAGCGAAGGTAGTTAAACTAAACTGAGTGCTGATCGACGCCTGCTATACAGAGTTGACCCTCGTAAACTCGGAATTACTGGACGCCTGGACGGCCTATGAAAGGCAGATAAGCAACCCGCCTGTACTTCACTGAGAGCACGGCACTCTTATCTTTACAGTAAGTGAGTAGTTTCTTTGACAAAAGTGGACCAAACTCAACAATGCAGTCAATCAGACAATGACATGTACTCACAGAGGCAGTCAGGTTGTTGCGATAAATGACGTCAAACTGAAGACGTTTAAACAATGCTGTGATATTGTCTACGTCAACGTCGGCACCGAGTCGCTCTGACAACTGCTGCTGCAGCGGCGGCTGGTGGTTGGAGGTCGTCGTCGACTGACTACGAAACTCATCATTACAGACGAGTAGGAGCTTGCCACGACATGACCGACTCATTGGGTATGACTGACAGGCACAACACATGAACACGCACATGATCAACCGGTGGCGTGACTAATTAATGCATTTCTCCTATCAGTTTCATCGTTACTTTTGACATGCTTCACCCTGCCTCTGCAATCAGCTTGCTGCTTCACTCCATCAACCTCATCGGTGAAATACCACTACTCTTATCTTATCGTTTCTTTACTTATTCAGTGAAGCGGTGTCGAGGTCGCACAGCCCTCGTTTCTGGCGCCGAAGCGCCGTTGGACCGTCGCCATGCTAGCGCATTAGAGATTTTATGACAGATGCGGTATACAAATCTATGTTACATCATCATCTAGTCTCTAACTCTCGACTTCCTCCTTCCAACACTTCTACTTCCTCTGTTAAATCTCCTCCATCCTCAGGCATCACTCTCTCTCTCTCTCTCTTTCACTCCCAGCTTAAAACATACCTTTTCAACAAATCATTCCCATCGCAGACTCTTTCTACTTCCTCAGCACTGACTCCACAGTCTCCTAGCTGATACCATTACTTCTGAGACTTTTCTGATTATTTATATTAGTTTCTTTCCATTCTTCTTTTCTGTTTATTGGCAGTGTGATAGACTAAGGTGACTTTCATGTTAGCTTTTGACCGCACTATAACTCAGATATCGTATCATATCGTTTAGTACCCTTCAACTATCCTTACCTCTAACCCTAATTTATCACCATTTCTGAACATAAATTATGTCATTCACAACCAGAAACAGCACACACCAAATGTCATACAATGTTAAGTATGTAAGTGATTCCTATGTTTAAAATGCTGGTTGGCTAACAGTGGCCGATGGCTAATGCAATGACTACTAGCCACACCGTAAACCTTGTTCACCCATTGTCGCCTTTATCACCTGCATGCCAAGTGCTGAGAAGTATACACTGCTACAGTATGTTCACAGGTAATGTAGTTGTTGGCAAACATAGCACTTTACTTAAGTCACAATGCTTAAATACTACTATCATTACTTGATTCTGTCAGAGCCCCAATGACGTCCCGGTCATGGACTACAAAAAGTGTAGGAGTAGGTGCGGCCACTGGCCAACTAACTTCAGTCCCCAGTGGCGTAACAACCGCCCCTGCAGACACTGCAATGCAGGGGGCCTGTGAGGGTCAGGGGGCCCTTGTGACAACCCCACAATTTTTTTCATGACATAGTTGTAGGCTGTGCACCGCAGTGCTTATGGATGCAGCACAATTTACTTATTTCGACTTTCATGAAGTTTGATCGCTGAGAGGGAGGCCTATAACCGTGTTTTGCGGCCAATTTGTAGTTATGCCACTGCCAGTCCCCACTACTAAACTACAGAAACGTGCAGACACACAACACATGTAGATGACCGCAATACAAAATTATTACAACGTGCATGAACAATTCCGATCAAAGGGATAATTGTCTTCTGTTTCTTCAAGCACAGCAACTGGTGAACTCATACAGGTCTAAGCAAGATATGGGTCTGTGTTGCCTAGCTAAGAGTTCACTGCATTGACTACTGGGTACAGCTGCTAATATATGATACTAGAAATGACAAACAAATGAAGAGAAACCTGATGTTTATGCATCTCATAGAACTGTTCGGTTGATGGTATAACTGTGATGTTGTCGATGCTTGTTGGAAAACCAGCGAGTTTCCACTCTAGCACATAGACACCAACGTAGCACACATACAACAAGGTATCACATGGATGGTTGCAAAATGATCATGTCTCCTGCCAATGACAGTTTACATACCATGCGAATGCTGCAAGTTGTTAGCTGCACATACTGAGTTGGCATATTTGCCTGCCACCACAGGCACCCGTGGCCGTGTTTCACTCAAAGCAAGAGTTGCTAACAACTAAATCTTAAACTACAGGACTTGAAGTATGCGCATGCTGGGTATAGACACCAAAGGCGTTGAATGTAAGATGCTGAAGGCATCGAGGGGTGGAGAATTGGGAGGTTAACCCCTTCCCAGCCAAACAGGGGGCCTAGAGGAGTGTTGTAAGCTCCTGCAGTGTGGTCTGGGGCAGAGCCCAGGCCAAAACTAAATTTTGAAAAATCTGAATGCCAAAGAAACCATCTGGTGACACGTATTCACTGAGTTTTTGTGCCACAATTGCACAGTGTGTGTACAACTGTGTAGACGATGGCTATGAAAGTATGCGGCTCACACGAGCTCAAAATAAAATGGACCCTGTGAGACTATAAAGTGCCAACGCCCATTGGCAATGATAATTTAGTCTCCAGCACCGAGGTGTAATTATTGTCTCTACTCTCCAGTCCCATTGATGATGTAATTTCCGCACTGTCATGCAATGATGCCAGGAAGTAAGTGACTAAATGATTTCACAACTACAAAAAAGCTGAAGTACCCACGAGAAATAAATGCTATCATACGGTCATCATGCCGTCATGTGACAGTTAGGCTATGTATGCCAATTCTGGTGATATGGTGGATTGGAATTTTATGTGAATCTATAGAAAAGGGAAGCTAAAATGTGTGAGTACCTAAAATACGGAATATTTTGCAGCCCATAAATGCCCAAGCTGTAACACTGGACACAGATACCAAAATACGGGATCTCCCTGGAAATACAGAATGGTTAGCAATCCTAGCCATGGAGGCCCTCGGTGCACACCTGGTATGTGGCCAGCAACGAGCAGGTAAATGTTTAACAGGTGAGTGCTGAGCTATGAGCATGGGACTGATGGAAAGACGGCCGGACAGATCGTACCATCACTTTATGCCCCCCACCATACGCAGAGGCATACTAGTGTCATTGCTGTCACACAGATGTCTCAATGTGTCAGTGTTTAGCGACTGGCACGGACTACACCCACACCGACTTTGATGCTGATAGCTGAAGCCATTTTCCTTTTTAGAGTGAGGACACAGACACGCAAACTCACAGATGTATGCAGTTGATCACCCTACCCCACCTCTCAGCTACTACTGGCCTGGCATGGAATAATAACCATATATGGCGGTAGCGTCACCTGGTGTTGCTGGTGGAGGGTGAGTGGTGCCAGTCTGCTCTGCAGGTAACTGTTCCATGTTGTTCCTTGTCGTCTCCTGTACCATCAGACCTTCGACCAATGACGTCTGAGGCTCACCTGCAACCAGTATCAACAACTTCTTCGTTCCAACAAATCTCGACTCCGACTGCTACATGATACATCAGTATTTCGGTAGCGTGTCGATGAATACAGTCCAGTAGACGGTATCGGCTCCTGACTTATCGGTCATGTTACAGTAGAAGGCATGGCCAATGGCAACATAAAAACCAACCGACATAACAAAAAGTTTCCCGTAAACAAAAGCAAGTAACTGACTAGCAAATCACATGCAGCTATCTGTTTCAGACTATAGCATTCATCCCATGTATTTTAGGCAAAATTAACCAAATAAAATAATCTCTTTCATTACATTTCATTTATTTATTTATTTATTACATAAATCATACACGGAGTACAGTAAAAGAGGAAAAAAAACAATGAATAAAAACACACATGTGCAATGACTATGGCTAAAAACACTATGGAAACCTATATCTTTCATACAACAAAATAGCAGTAATACTAACCACGAAGTTGAATGCCAAGAGATTCAAAATGTGCTGAAAATATCAACAAACCATTGCTCTTACGAAAGCTCTTCAACTACTCTATTTAACATAATTACATTCTCAACATGCAGCCATAACAAACTGCTACAGTATTGATACTGACAGCCTGAACTGCCAGCGACTTTTATTAATTTATCATATTTGCGAGAGAAAATTTTATATTATCAGTCACCACAAATTCCAACAGTTCGGTGAACAATTAATGGGAAAAACTTTGCTTGAACACACCATTACAAAATTGACAGAATTTATGATTCTATGATTATCATGATCATTTATAGACCACATTGATTCCAAAAAGCACAAACTTGTGGTTGTTTTCAGAGGCAAAAACGGCAGCACTCTTTTGGTGGCCCTTTGTAAGGGACCGTCCGGATGTGCTGGTACCAGAAAGGTAAAACCAATCTGGATTTTACAGAAACAAGAAACAGTGAATGGCAGTGATATCAGCTGGGCCATATGCAAGAACTGGATATGCATCTCACTCCAGACAAATAACCACACCAGCACCCCACCACTCATGTTTCACAGAAGCAAAAATGACAATAAAACAGGTTAATAGATTCAAAATTATAACATGACTGTAAGAGAGCAAGATTTACCTTGCGTCGTAGTACTGGGAAGACTGTCAGGTCTCAGGTAGTTATCGACAATGTGTTGCTGTTTGGTCTGTATCAGCGCTTCACAAAATACATCAAAGTCTTCATCTGGCCGACGATGTAGTGCATCAATAACTGCTTCAGTGCGCTTGAACTGATCTGCAATACACTACAGCATAAACCAACATCAACATTGCATGCATCTGCAATCAACAGCGACAACAATAAATCATTTATTTAAGCATCAACGACAAAGGACATAAACAGCCACTTACATGCTGGTAAAATCCATACAATTCATATACACAATCCATCTAATTGCACAGAACACTACATGCTGTAGAACAAACAAATACCAACATTTTTTCAGTGTTTTTATTTGTAATAAATGGTAAGTAATGTCAAAAATATTTCTACTGAAATGCTAAAGGTAATTTTTAAGAAGCCACCTATGCGCCATGGCAGCAATGTCTGCCATGGACAATAGGTATGCCATATCATAGCAGTGTAGGATGATGTTACATTTTGGAACACGCGTTCGTAAATGTGGTTCGTGAGGAGCAAATTGTTCCATCATTAATAAATGACATAGCAGTACTAAAGTCAAGAAGACTGACTTAGCAGGCTGACTTAGTGACTTCTTCAGTCCATGTGACCTTTGTTTTAACATTGAAAAAGACAATCTGAGACAGCCAGCAACGCTGTTAATTATAAAATGAAATTTGCGGATGGTTGTGCTTGTAACTTGTCTATAGATATATGAAAGTCGTGAAGTTTAATTCTTGTTCCACACAGGTAAACTTACTTCAATACTTTTGACTTGTCTTCGTGTCAGGACATTCTTGGAGATAAGTATATTGAGCAGTTCAGTGCAGTCAATCTCATCGACGAGCTGCGGCCGATAGCGAATAAGAATCTGATTAAACTTGTCCTTCATGTTCACCTGATCAGCTACACACAACACAACCGGTTGTGATAACTTCTAACTTGATCTTAACTTACATGATACATACATGTTACAAACTATAACTTCATTTTTGTGCAAAGTTGTTACTTTTTCACATAGTCAGTCATGCACCCAATGTGGCAGAACTGTAATCTAGCAAACAAGAAATCTTAGAAGCACAGTTGCTAAAATGTGTCCCATGAAGGTAGCAATGCAGTTATAATCCATGCAGCAGGGTATTCAACTGTTAGGCTGCGTTGTAATTGAAGTGCCCTCTGCCATCCCTTGAATGCAGCAAAGGTGTCCTGGGTAATCCTGAAGTGCAACATGCACTACACACACGATACATTCTATGCTTGACTGCTTTGCCTTTAGCTGCATGGCTGAAATGAAAATAACAGAAAAAAATAAACAGTTGTCGAAACAGAAACACACAATCAATCAATCAATCAATCAATCAATCAATCAATCAGTAAGTCAACGACAGTGGCACCGCCGGCCCATCAACTTCTTGCATTGACTCGACTTTCCCTTCCCTTCTCCGCATTCCCTAGCTCACCTGCTGTAACTCGAGTCAGTCAGCAAGCCATGTGAGTCTGCTACATGGTGTGGCCTGATTCTAGGAAATTACTGCAGTTCTAGCTAAAACTAAGGCTGGTTGTCTGGCAGTTTCATCTGATGAGTTTGGCAATCACAGTTACGGCGAATTATAAGTGTCAGAACTGTAAGAAAGTTTTTTTTTACTAACAGACCGTTTCTGAGTTAACAGAGCATCCAAACTAGCATTCGACAGAATTAATCCGACTCACGAGACATCATTCCTCTTCCACGCCGACGACGCGACAATTCATGGAAGACTGATAAATTATAGTAGCATACACACAGCATCACAGTGCGAATGCAGTGAATATGAGAAACTTTAAAACTACTGACGTCACCTAGTCGACCGCTGGTATGCTGCTGTAGTCCGCTATGCTGCCGTCACGCTTGAATGGGCGCAGTTACGGTCCCAGCAACACGGTGGGGAGGAGTTTGATGTCTTTAACCAGACTATAGTGTGGTATAGTGTATTGTACCGTATCATATCCTATCGCAAGATTTTGTTTAGTATTGTATCATACTGTATTGCTTGCCTGAAAGGTCGTATCATGGCAACACTATACAGGATTTTGTGTAGCTTCACGATTTTGGTGCTGTATAAATCTGTATATATGTATGTATGTATGTATGTATGCGCTGCATTTAATAAAGCCACCAAAGTATTGGGTGTGATTAAAAGGACATTTAGGTTTAAGAATAAAACCGTAATGATGAGTCTGTACAAAACTCTTGTTAGACCTCATGTTGAATACTGTATTAGTGCTTGGAATCCCCACTATATAAAAGACAAGGAGCTACTTGAGAAAGTCCAGAGGACTTTTACTAAAATGATTAATAATACGATTGTTTAAAGTTATGGACACTTGAAGAGAGAAGGAATAGGCAAGATTTAATTGAAGTGTATAAGATGTGTAATGGGTTGTCAAGGCTTAATTTGAACGAGCTTTTTACTTTAGATGAAAACACTAGGGGAACTAGAGGTCATTCTTGGAAACACTGCTAAATTTCGATGTACACGGGACTGCTGCAAGTATTTCTTTTCTAATACAGTAATTAATCAGCAGACAGTTGGTGCTCCCAGCATTATTGTGTTTAAAGGACATCAAAACAAAATAAGGGTAACTAGGGTGGGCGTCTTTATGGGCTGATCCACCGAGCCCTAGGCCTTCCTGGTGGATTTTCTAGCTGGTGAGGCCACACAAGGTGAGTAACAAGGTGAGTATAGATTTACAAAATTACACGACTGGTACATCCCGAGTGGCCATATTCATCCTGAAACCTAACCATAACACTAAACTTATCCTAATCCTACTCACCCCACTTATCCTATTAACCCTAACCGACAAGGGCGTCAATCTCACAGAATTATTGGGGGAACATAAAAGAACACTGGGGTCTGAGGATCCAAGCGGGGTCCAGGGGCGGAGCCACGGTAGGAGGTCTGGGGGATGAAGTCCCTCAGAAGCTGAAGCTTTTTTGTGAAACTACACATAATATTTGCGTTAAAATACAACAAACAACAGTTGCTATCACTGGAGTCGACATCCTAAACGACATCACTTCTAAAATATTGGGGGACATTACCATGGACGTCCCCCCTTCATAAATATTGGAGGGACATGTCCCCCTCCCATAGAAATCGACGCCCCTAGAAACCGATACAGTAGGCTTCTACAATGTGCACAAACTGATCGACATACTAGCCGATATTGGCTTACCGGCCACTTTATTGTTTACTGGTACTTTTAGGGAGCGGCATCATTTAAGTCGCTTTAAATTTCTTAATCAAATATTTCACAGTTTCACATAATATCAAAAAACAACATACAGCACAGCAGCATACAAAATTTCCACTATCATCGTCGGGAATTCCAATGTTGACTCATATTAGTGAAGCACGCTCTCAACATTTTAAATGACGACTGAACGACATTCATATGTAAGTCGAATAAACCTTTTTTAGGGCTAGATGTAATATATACATCTCGCGCTTATGCCATGATGCCATCCGTCTGTCTGTCTGTCTGTGACGTTTGTGCACTGTGGTCATAGGGTGCGATGGATCCCGAATATCTTAATTTGTATGCTTGGATAGATGGATGTCTTCACTACTTACTGACAACGCCTGACCAGGATCGTCGGATGGGATGATGCCGGGATTTCTGGTGGAAGAGGGGAGTGGGGAAAAGTGGTAATTGTAGCGATATCGCTTATTTTACTTTTTTGATGGACCGTAACCACGTGACGTATTTGTTTATATGAAAGTTTATTATGAACGATATTGAATTTTTTTACGAGAATCTCGGTAGAAAATGCATTATATCTGAAGAACGTACGGTTTGTGCTAGAGCTTCCCACATATCGCGCAATGCTAGCGACTGCTAGGCCTCTTGTTTATTTATTCCGGTGATTTACGGAATTTTATCATATCCGTTCTTTTAGGCAAATTCGTTCATCGTTAGATGACACCATGGCTCTCTGTCGCATCAGCACTTATTTCTTCACGCCTGGATCAGTTGGACTCCATTTTGTATGGCTCTTTGCTCAAGCACATAGCTCGCCTTCAACGAATCCAGCATGCAGCAGCTCGCGGGTTGTCTTGAACCATCATTCTCGCACGTCTTCACTGTCTTCAAGTGAACTTATTAAACAGCTGCATTGGCTTCATATTGAATGGCGTATATACGGTTGAAACTTGCTACTTTGACCTTTAAAGCTTTGCATACTGGTCGCCCGCCATATCTTTCCAACCTCTTGCAACATGTCACCGGGAATGGCGACACTATGAGGAAGATATTGAACAGAGAGAAAACGAGAGTTCACTTCACTTTATTGCTAAACTCAATTCTAGAATCAGAGCGGGCAAGCTAGACGCGTTCTCGGACTCGTGCTCTACCCGACTGACCCGTGGCTGAGGTCGCATCCTCCCACGAGACCGTATCTCAGCCAGGGGCCAATCAGCGTGCAGCCACGGGATGCTCTGGCTACCGCTAATC
>Ga0209782_1000502_pt1 | contig 17212 bp, 5 predicted proteins | sample WorMetmaBAHAMAS1_FD_187390 | JGI IMG/M metagenome (GOLD analysis project Ga0209782, IMG submission 187390) | Marine gutless worms symbiont microbial communities from Max Planck institute for Marine Microbiology, Germany - Inanidrilus... | ecosystem: Host-associated > Annelida > Digestive system >...
TTTATTTTATCCAGTAACAGCAACAACTGTTGTGTGTTGTATTTTAATGCAAATATTATGTGTAGTTTCACAAAAAAAGCTTCAGTTTCTGGTGTACCCCAGACTCCCTACCGGGGCTCCGCCCCTAAATCCCGCTGGGGACATTCGTCCCCTAGACCCCCAGTCTTCTTTTATGTCCCCCCCAATAATCCTGTGAGATCGACACCCTTGTTCACGGCTACCATACGATGATGATTTCTTTATCACATATTCAGCTGCTTTGAGCAATAAACACAACGGAGACACATCACCCCAGCATACAGCATACTACACATATGCACTGCAGAATAGAAACTGGCACAGTATACTAGACATTGTAGCAGTACCGTGTCATATCCATTATACAAACAATTATAAACAATGCACAGGATTAACAGTAGCTAGCAACAACAATCATCTAATGGCCTTTATTTCCGGGACAACCTGGGTAATCCGGGTACCAGAACGATAAACGATTCTGGATGTCAGTGAAGCAAGAGATGACAGACGACAGGGTGGCACTGGCATCGGCTAGACCACATGCAGATTACTTGCACTTCACTCCAGACAGACGACCATACCAGTACCCAATCACTCATTGCTAATGCTCTTCATTATGCCCAACCAACAGTTCCAAAGCACTGGAAACAGTAACGATAGCTAGCATCAAGATAACGAAAGCAACACATTACCATCTTCATCGCATTAAACACTGCAGTCGGCATGTGATCGGAGAACATCGTTGGTGATACCAGGATCTGATCAAAGCTGGCATTTTCTACCCAAACTGCTTGATAAATAACCTCTTTCCGAAGTCGACATAAACGTCTACTACACAGAAAACACAACCACAGTATGTACAAAATCCACAACCGACTTCACCGTCCACAATATTCTGGTGCTAGCATGCCATTCTATGGCATATACTGCACTGGTCACTGTTCCTGCTTATAAGTCGTTACTTACTTACTTACTTACTTACGATACAGGCAAAGGCAAAACTATAGATAATTGCTGAACTGCACTGATAACACATCAGTGACAGCACTTTAAATGGAGAATTATAAATATGAAACTAGATAAGTGGCAATTATCTGGTATGATTGCCATGACAGCCACCTGCCACAAAATATGCACTTTGCTCCAACAGTTAAATTTGTTTACTTTCGTTAGTTTGTTTACATCCAGTGGCCAATGACAGTAGTGGCTGGACGAGGCCTATACCAAAGCAGTTGGGAATTGTAAATATGCTTACCAATTTTTTTTTTGGAGGGGGGGGGTGGGGAAATTTTGAAAAGGTAGGTTTTCAGGCTTGACCCCACACCAAACTTGTGTGCAAATTTTGTCATGATCCGTTTAGGGACAGTTGAGATTCACTGTGTAGAAAAAAGTACTGTGCAAAATCATAAGCTGTGTCATGGTGGACGGCTAAACTCTGACAAAAATTATATAAGCAATTTTTAGCACTGCTCTGTCATATCATCATCATCATCATCATACAGGTATTTTTTAAAGTGGCCTTTAGAAGCAGTAAATGCCACAGGACCACTATAGAGTCAGTGTCAGACAGTGTTGTAACAGCGGTTAAACAAGTATGTCTTTAAGTGTCGTCTGAACGTCGGCAGAGATGGTGCGGATGTGACATCGACTGGCAGATTGTTCCAAACACTAGCTGCAGCAGTACATGGCTGATGGCAACATGCTGGATGCCCTTCTGTTTCTCTCTGTCTGGTTTAATGGTCATTTTCTTGGTAAATATGATACAATATTAGTATAATATGATATCGCTACATGTGCCGATAGGCTGGCTGCAAGCCGGCTTCATCTACTGCATGGAAGTAAACTAACAGAAAGAGTGACAAAAACAACAAAACCAAGTTGCTCAGAAGTAATTATAGTCCATTCGTAAAGAATGAAGATGAGTCTATGCTAGGAAAGATTTGTAAAATGGGCAAGTTTGAAGCCAGTGCTAATTTATTGATGGTGGGAGTAGAGAATCAGCAGAGGAACAAGGTGAGATAGACATATTAAGAGGTGAGTCACAGATTGGATGACGTTGATGAAAGATATGGGGAGTAGATTTCAGATAAAAATAGTGAAGTGTCAACTAATTGGCATTTTGGTGCAGCAATAGCACAGCGTCATTCGTCGCATGAACAAAGTTATGGTTAGTTCTGGGATGTGTGACCATCTTTGGGTGGGTATAGCATCTTATAATCTTGTAATCAAGCCAACTAAAGTCCGGTTTTTCCACAGCAAATTAATCTCCCGTTAATTTAATCCGGCATTAAATCCGGCAGATAATGATCAATTTACTCAGATGTCGTTTTTTCACCGGCAGTTCGTCAATTAAATTGTCTGTTTAGGACAATTTAATTGACGAACTGCCGGTGGAAAAACGACATCTGAGTAAACTGATCATTATCTGCCGGATTTAATGCCGGATTAAATTAACGGGAGATTAATTTGCTGTGGAAAAACCGGACCTAAGTCAACTGAGCCATGCATTCTGCTGGGGTTGCTAAATCGAGTACCAGCTTTAACTGGCTGGTATAAATGTGGGAATGTCACCTCCATTTGGTGACAGATGACACTGCATAATCCCACATGGTATGTGAGTTCCCATAGCAATGAAGCACATTGTGAACTGCTATACACGGTTACTGCTTTACTTTAGTAGATCTTGAGGGGTAAGTGGGGCCAAAATTTATATGTGGCCATATGCCCTATATGATGACAATCAGGCATAACTCTTACTGCAACTACTGACTAACACTCCTGAGGAAAGTATCAGAATGGCAGTCCAATGAACAAATCAGGACATTACTTGAACATCTGTAATAATTATGGACAGGAATGCTACGTCAAACTGACCTTGAGTTCTTTGGATGACTACGGACAATGTGGATGATGCGTCCAGGTGGATACATCGGTGCCTCCAGTGCAATCAGCATTGGAGATCCACCATTACTGAAGTATCGTCCGCCTCTGTCCCGTGTTGCGTTCCTTCGCAGCTTCACTGCTGTTTCAGTGGACGACGGCATTGCCGACTGTGTGGCTCTGCAGTTTCTCTTGCGGGAAAGCATCGCCATAATAATTGTTTTCCACTAAAACAACACCGATGACAACAATTCAATGCAAACTCCAGGAAAATCACACTACAACTTCACCACATTAGTTACTTGTGTGTGGCATGACAAAAACAATATCCAGTTCTTCTTTGTGTCAGTTAAATTAATAAATAAATAAATAAAGTAATTTGATCTGGCTGGATGCTCTTCCTGATGTTAATAATGACTCTGTACCCCCACATACTCTGTGTGTGGTCTTTTGTCTAACAATGAATCAACTATGCAACTAAAGCACCATGCACACAGTCACTGCGTGTTGAACCGGCTGTCTTTTGCCGAGGCATTCCAGACTCGGCTAAGTATCCCAAACATTTGGTTATTGGGCCCATTCCATGGGGCCATAGCGGTCCCCTCTGTCATGCGTTGTTGTTGTCGTTATTGTCGTTGTCGTGGACATTGATGCGCAGGCGGTGCGCGACAATACTGCTAGCGACACCTGGTGAATGGGCGTGAGGCGGCTCGCAGTAGCGAATAGGCCCAACATTTTTCAAATGCTTCTTGTAACTAGAAAAGGGTCTACACTGGCTGAGTCCTTCCTGCAGCCCAAGCAACAACCACAGAGCACATAATGCTTTAATGGCAGATCCAAATATTAAACCAAAGCAGCCAACAACTGTAAAGCATGCTATTCATTGCAGCTTATATAGTAAAGATATAACATTTTAGTTGACATGAAAAGCGAAAATTTCTTTCTAACAGTAAACTTACTTAACAAAAATAAATAAGTAATTTAAAGTAAAATAACCTAATAGTCAACAACAACAAGAGTAAAAGTTACATAGCAAATACTAAACCAAACTGGAAGTGGCATCATGGTTAAGTTAACAATGCACTGAGTAAATCCACTTACCTTTGGCTCCTTTGAATTCCTCAGTGTGCTGATAAAATCCAACTGAAAACCTTGAAGCTGGTTTGAGCCAATTCTAAAACAAAAACATGTTATTTTAAGGTTAATATTATCGTTTGAAAGAGCATTGTAATGCAGAAACCTACCCAAGACAACTGGCAAACTGCAACATTAATGTGAAAGGTGACAATTCTATGATGGCATTGATAATAACTCAGGATAAAAGTTAAGAGAAAAACTGGTAGAAGGAAATGTCAAACAACAGCAGTATAAAGAGATGGAAAGTCTGCCATAGAGGTTGTCATCATCCTTAACACGTAGTTGGCTTAAACCATAGCGTCACTCTCGGTAGACTACGACCAGCATCTTGCCTCCGCAGGATCACGATCGAGGCACTGATGTTATAGCAGCGAAACCAGTCAGTCTACTCCGCATGTGGTCAATCTAGTTACCAAGTAGTAACAGGAGGTCGACCAGCTAAGAGCATGACTTGGCGTAAAGTACTTGGCCTGCAAGTACTTGGTACTTGGCCTGCTATGCAGGAGTGGTGTCTGGCAGCCTTGCCACATGTCCAAATATGGCATTCTGACCCCTCATAATCTGGTCACACACTGGTGCAAAACCTGTGCATGAGGAAACTTCAGAGGTCCGGACAAAATCATGCCACCTGATTCCAACGATCCTTCGCTGACACTTCATGCCAAAGGACTAAATGGCTTTCATGTCAGTAGCAAGCAGGGACCTTATTTTGGACGTATAAAGGACTGACTAAACCAAAGTTTGATGAACACAAACTTTAGTATAACGAAAAAGTCTTGAAGATCCAGATATTATTCAGTGAAATTATTATTATTGAGGAACAGTAGGATATGGCATTTCATGTTGAGATTTGTAGTGTCACATCTGTCTAAAAGGTCAGTAGCCAGTCACTGTTCATCACATCACAATCGCCAATAACGATTTAGACTATTTACGAATTTACTGGATGAACAAGCATCGAGAAAGGCTACAGAAGGCCAGCTTCAATGCAGACCAAACAAACACTGCTATGTCCTGGCCATGTGTGCTCTCCACTGTACTCCTGATGACATACGACACACAGCACACAAGTTACAATTACAACACAATGCATCCAGCTGCAACAAACCTGTGGTAGTTTTCGATTGACAGGCTGGATATTGTTAAAGGTGACCAAACTAGGATTAGTTTGATTGTATTTTGTACCACAGTATCTTAAGGTTACTCGTTACCATGCACATGTAAACTGCAGTTCACTTCCACCATTTGTTTGTTCACTGGAGACAAATGGCACTGGTTCTTTACACGCTGGATGTCATTCTTGTCATGCAACCAACAGTAGCATGACACTGAATGAAGTCACAAACTGAATCACAGTCACACCGCCGACCTTGTGAACATGTCTTTGCCGACGACAAGTGACGTAATAAACGACTTTGTTTCTTCTGCACACGTCGCACTAAAACGCAACACATCAAACAAAGGTTAACCACACAAATGAAGATGAGCAATGGTAATAAGGATCATGTCAAATTGTATATCATCATCATCATCATCATCACAGACATTTTTAAAGTGGCCTAAACAGTTAAAACTATTGCAAGGACCACTCTTCTGGGGAATGATAGTGACTAGGAATAGGAAATGTTATTCAAAGTCAAACAGTTTCGTAGCAGTGGCGGAAAAGTATGTCTTCAGCCCGTTCTTGAACACTGACAGCGATGAGGCCGATGTAATGTCGCTTGGCAGACTATTCCACACCTTTGCTCCTGCAACCATGCTATAATATGTATTGTCAATCACGGGGTGGGTACTAGGTCTCAAAACTATGAACCAAAACATGTAATACTTTCTACAAATGTAGCACCATTTGACTGCATCCCAAATAAGTTCTCGCCAAGTTGGACATTCCAAATAAAAATATAATTGCTACTAACCACCAGGGGCCCGATTTTCAAAGGTTCCTAAGATGTTCCTAAGATTTTCCTAAATCTGTCCTAAATATATCATAAAATTATCATAACTGAGGGACTTAGGAAATCCTCAGATCATCATAAAATTGTGGTTAACTAATTTTCTAAAATAATCTTAGCACATCCCAAGTTTCTCCTAACTTTCTCGTAATGTTATCCTAAGTAAAAATAGCAGCTAATCACAAGAGGCGATGATATTGCTGACAGTGTCAGTTGCTTACTTATTTTACGACCAGCATTTGTCATGACGTAACTGTTCGTCATGTTTTAGGTAAATAACAAAATGTATCAAATAAACAACTTAAGTTCACTCAGCGAAGTTTACTGTTCATAACTATTAGCTTTATTGTAACTGTAAAGCAATGTGGTAGGCTTAACTCTATAGGAATTTGGTGCTACGACTGCAAGGTTGTTATCCTAAAGTAATGACGTCATTTGTTCGCAGTTCTACGATACGATTTTTTGAAAATCAGCATGATCACAACTTTCTCCTAGGATGTTCGTAACTTTGGTTATTGTCGTAATTTTATACTAAGATCATCTTAGGATGTTTTGAAAATTTGGCCCCAGTCCTCTACCCTCACCGGGGTTAAGTGGTAGCCTTTAATGGCATGATTTTCAGCCTCCTGGTGACAAAGTCTGGTATTGCGTAAGCATCAGAAATTCTAAATTTATTAACAAATGTAGTCAACTGCTAAATACCTTCTTCCCTTCTCCTTCCTACTCTTCATAACACGAATGACTCAGCGCTTTGTCAGTGCTATTCCGGCGGCTCTAGTAATCCCAAAAGGTTACACTTTTAGGACCTGGCCTCAACTGGAGTACCTCAGAAATAGAAGGCTGGTTGAACAATATCTCACGGGTAAACTAAACTGAAAAGTAAAGTAAAGTAAAGCAAAGTAAAGTAAACAGTGTACAGCAGTTAGCGAACATGCCTCACTAGTAAGGATCCTCGCATGTCATATGGGATCACACAGTGTTACCTGCCACCCGGCAGAGATGACTTTACCACCTTTACCCCAGCCAATTAAAGCTGGTACTCAACTTAACGACCCAGGAGGTATGTAAGGCTGAGTTTACCTAGTTGGCTTGGTTAAATATCAAGGTGGTGTACCCACCCAAAGATGGTCACCCATCCCAGTACAAACTGGGCTTGACGTAGAGTAACTTGAAGTTATCACCGCGCCAAACTGCCAACCTATAGCAGTAGCAGTACAGCAGCAGTATTCATGGTTGTGATACCTCATCAGACATCCGGGAGGAGAATAAGCGTAGCAGTGAAGAGCTGGATACTCAGAGTGCAGAAGAACAGCCAAGATGGCAGCAACACCAGCTCCCAGTGAATGACCAGCCAACACCAAGTCATACTCCGCAGTTCCCTACAAACATACGTCGTCGTTTTAATCAACAGCTGTAATTTGCCATTGGGACTCTGCATTAGTTAGCTGACTCACTTTTCTCTACACCTGTGAGCAATGAGCAAAAGTTTTTTTCATATCACACCAGTGCACCATGTCTTCCTCAGATGGCTCATCTACCTCTATCACACCAATTACGTTTGATCCAATAAGCCATCTGTCCACAACACGACAGCTGATATTTCCTAATCTCCAAACTGCCGCTCACAGTGCCTTAGAAATACTCGTACTAACTAACATATGCATAACTGGATGCAAGACAAATTCACAAACTAAAAACAAATCCAGATAGTCGCTAAAATCTCGAAATGGTTTAATATGAGCAATTAAGTACAACAAACAACACACAACTCAAATTCAACTCATGCGAAATAAACTGACTCACAAAATCTGCACTGTAGACTTTCTGTAATATCGACTCATCGTGTAGCATTTGTCTAACTTCAACTGCCAGCTCAAGAAGTTCCTACAGCACAAACAACAGCGGTTCGTGTAATAAACACGAGTACATGACACTGATGGCATATTAAAGCAAGAAGAGTTCAACTGAAACAATGGATAGTCTCACTTTCTTTTACAGAACATTCCTTTGAAGCTGTTAGGTCCGGTTTTTCCACAGCAAATTAATCTCCCGTTAATTTAATCTGGCATTAAATCCGGCAGATAATGATCAATTTACTCAGATGTCGTTTTTCCGCCGGCAGTTCATCAATTAAATCGTCCGTTTGGGATGATTTAATTGATGAACTGCCGGCGGAAAAACGACATCCGAGTAAATTGATCATTATCTGCCGGATTTAATGCCAGATTAAATTAACGGGAGATTAATTTGCTGTGGAAAAACCGGACCTTAGACTTGTGAACAGACTTCCATCCTGTAAAAACAACCCATACCATTTAGCGTGAAATGTTCTCTTCCCAAACAAGTGAAGGAAGAAAACTCTGTGGATGCGGCTAATCCACGTTTGCCTGAAAAACGACCATTAAAATAGAGGTAGATAAAACTGTTCAAAGAAAAATATCGGATGAGATACTCCCAGTATAAGCTTTAGCAGTCTTCTGTTGCAATGCATAGACACAGCATAAGAATGTAATGAAAACAAACCTTATGCACAAGCCAATCATCTCTTGGTGGATCAACAGGCAGCACTTCAGCATCGGCTACTGTCTTATCACAAATGTCCTGCACATTCCACATGTGAGTTACACAGTTTTACAATGATTCGGCTGCCTACGCAAAACACAATCTAGTATATCACATCCCTGCCTACAGTTGCATCACATGCTTCATACACAACGACACATTTTAAAAATATCCTTTTCAAACTAGTATCGTAAAGTTATTACAGTAATATTGACATTCAACTTCACTGCCAGAGACGGTGCAGTTCAAGGTGCTATATTTATATAGTAAGCCGTACATGGATCCATGCTGACATACCTGAGTCAATCAGTTCATGTTGTCAATCAATCTGGTCATTGTTCCGTCTGCGCTGCACGTATCAACAGTCTGCTTGTCCCATCCATCAAAATGTCTACCATTGGCGGGCGAGCCTTTTCAGTTACAGGCCCCAGTATTTGGAACAATCTGTCAGGCAATGTGACTTCAGCTACATCTCTGTCGACTTTTTGTCAGCGGCTAAAAACTTATCTGTTCTCAATCTGCTTTCCTAACATTACACTGAACTAGTTTATTCCTCAACTATCAGTCGATCCAGAATTATGGAAATAACTAACATTACTTGGACCACTCTAAAAATTTCTGATTGATTGATTCACAGCATTTCTTTATCATTAATTTATTTCAAAGAACACCACCATTCACAGACATAAGCATTGCACTCATAAATGAAACAACAGCAATATGAGTCACTGCAGATGACCAGTGTGACATACACATACATACTGCTTCATGACTCATTTAACAGCTGAGCATATGCACGCCCTTGTATTAAATATGTCTATCAGTCACATACAAGCACATAGTGCACAGACAGTACAAACTGCTAATACCAAAACGTTGACGTCCACCGTTACACAGATAATGACAGCCTTGGCAGCGTAATCGATGCTGACTGCAAATGACGCTGGCGTCTTGCAACTCAGCTGCACACAACAGTGCATAACTAAGCCTGTCCATTACTGCAGTAATAAAATATTACTTACTATTAATTGTATACAGTATCAATTGACTATATGACAAAAATAGACTTAACACAGAAGAAGGAACTGTACAGATCTTTCAAAACATCAGCACTTTTGTTTAAGAAAACAAGTGGGAACTGACAATACTTCATCAGTACCTTGATGTCCTTACACTCAGTGTAACTTTTAATGCATATAAAGATTTCACTAAGTAAAATTTCCTTGGTAAGTTAAATCAACTACCCGCATCTGCTATATGGTAAGGACAACTTTCCAAACAGTAATAATATACTGTGAAAAAAAGGAATCATGTTGCACCCAATGTCTGATCTTTAACAGCAGTAAAAAATGGTTGAAAAGAGGATGTCTCAGTAAGGAAGAATAACTACAATCTTGCACCTAACTCTGCCAAATTCTGCCAAATATCCAAGATTACATATGACTTAACATAAAATTCACACTAAATTCATCACTGCAGATCCAACCAAACCTTAAATGTGTCACTATGCTACCCTGTAAAATACACATGTATGTATCATCTTTCTAACAGCACAAGCCAGTGGCATGGCGTTTTTGTACCATAATGTATTTAATGTAAAGTTATAACAAATACGCTTGTCATAACAAGCAACGAATGCAACCAAAGACAATCAGTTCACCAATACAATACAATACAATACAATACAAGAGGGCCTAGCAGTGGCTAGCATAGTGTGAGACGACCCCTCCCCTCTTTCCGGCATGCACCACGACCACAATGCACAGTAAATTTGGATCGGAATTTGAAACCTAAATAAGCTATAATGCGCCAATGCACTTCCGTCACAGACAGATGGACAGACGGACACTGACATCGTAGCATAAGCGCGAGATATATATATATTACATCTCGTGCTAAAAAGTAGTTAGATGTGCCATCTCTTACAGAGACATATCACAAGGGTGCTAATGAGAGTTCCCCATATGCTCTGCCAAACAGTTCCATCATATAATCAATGAATGTTTACATCAACATCTCAAACCTTGTGACAATAAACGGGGCATGGTAAACACTGATGACAGCCTGAGCATTTCACATTCACCAGTCCAACATCAGACACAGATGACGCCTCGTTCGCCAAACACTGAAAACTACAATAACAGACAGACACACATGTTCACAGAACACAAGCTTTAGACGTTGACTGCAGAATGATGCGACAAACTATTTTTTGTGCGCTTGAGAGCTCATTGAAACCAGAATAGTTTATCACGTGGAACCAGAAAATAAATAATAATAATAATGAATATTTTTCAGTTATGAAAGATTAATTTTAAGCCGGGAGTAAAAAAGCGAGGAAGTTATAAATGATAATCTGTGGTAAATCTAATAGACTACATGACTGAAAACAAGTCCCATGGTTTGACTACAAATGATAGAAATAGTAGTTTACTCGTGATTGCCATTCACTGTAATAAATCTTGTAGGTGGAAACACTCATAGATAGTAACCTTATAGCAGTTTTCGGTGGATCAAATAACCTCTAAAAGTCACGAAAATTTATCATAGCTGACTGCCAATGATAGCAAGATTGCGTCATAACATCTCATGTCAATAATGATCTACATTTTTTGTATAATTTTCTAATAATGATTCAAAGTAACGATATTCCTATATTATATCTCGCAAAACAGTAATAAAAACTTTGCAGTTTAATTTATACTACTTTGTTTGCAGTTCGAAATATGAAGCCTCTCTGATGCTAGGTAAATGTGTATGGCTTCGATATGGAACGAGTTGCAATAACAACAACAAGCTAGCAAACACTGACAAGAGGAACTAACCTGGATTTGGCAGCTTCAGCACAAGGCTTGTCTAAATGTCGCTTGACATCAGATCCGGTGTGCAGCTGCTGATAGGCGCTGATGCAGTATCGTATAAAGTGAATGGCTCGTGTGAACATCGACCGTGTTTCAGGCTTTCTTAGGCTCAAGAACTGCGTGGAAGGGGTTATTGGCACTCCGGACAAGAACTCGTAAGTTTCACATTTACCCTGCAATCAACAGAACAACTCTCTTGACACTAGTTTGGCAACGGCACTTTGGCCTGCTTCATCGTACTAAAAATGCTGCAATCAGATTGTCACAGATCACACTATGAACAATAGTGACTACAGTGCCATATCTACCAATATAAGGCCAGCATCAATATAATGTCATATGATGTACATGTGTAATGGCAAGCGGAAGAGAGGTGGTATATTAAACATACAAGCCAAGACTTGGTTAAGCACTCATCACGTTGATAACCAACTTCAGCTGCTGTTGGCAAATGTGTGCTGACTAAAACACTGAGATTCTTGCAGCACTAATGTTACTAGACTGCTAATGACAGTAGTAACTGGCTATTAGTATTAGCTGTCTTGTTGTCAAAGTTTGATTCTGAACACTTGACTACATGAAGGCATTAAGGTTGCCTACCTCAGACAGAATGCAAGCCTCTCTGGCAAGCTGACAATGCCGTAACAACAACAAACCAGCCAGTATGTCAGTTACTACGAAGTCCAGGCATCGAAACATTGCAGAATATGAAAATATCTGAGAAACTGTAATCAGGGAACTCTGAAAACACATATACACATGTCGGTGTACTTATATTAACAGTGGGCATCTCCTGTGCATTTAATCACATCAATGTGTTGCTGATAATATACAAAGTTAACAGTTCACACAGTAGCCTAATTAAGTAAAGTCATATGCAAACAGAAAATTAACTGGATGACATATACTCTAATAATTAGTTAGTAACGAGTATAAAACACATTTACCATATTATTTGCCTAATCCTGCAGTCAATGCTAGTGATGTGCCGAAAAAACAGCAACAAATCTACAGTGAAGTGCATAAACCAACTAATATAATGGTTTTGATATTTCCCATCTGTGCCTTTCCATCATCAAACATCTTCAAAATGGAACATTTTCTCCCTTTGCTGCCAACAGATTAACTTACAAGATAAACTTACAACAAAAGTGGCTGTCAAAGAATTACATCCATGACTAAACTTGCAGTACATAACAATACGGTATTATGGGAAATAATTTAGCGGCTAAAGTGTAGTGACAATAAACACAGAGTCAAAGAGCCAGAGTCACACAAAGACGAGAGGCTGAGGATCTGCTACAGCAGTGAGCTGATACTACAATGATTAACAGGACGAGCAGGCAGTCACCGTGTGAGCATCAGAAACCACAGCGATACGTGCCGCTGGGCAGCAGACAAGTGCTGTGCCTCCGACAGTTTCTACACCGTAGTTACTAGACTGTGAGCAATGTCTGTAGTCAGTGCAGGAACACCGACAGTCGGCACACATTGGCGACGGGGAACGTGCGACCACATTACAAGCACCGATGAGTAATATCAGCAGCAGTAACAAATCACAGCTCACCGCAGCTGCAGTTAACAACAAATCCTCATTTCACATAAAAAACGTAAAGGTAAAGTTCTCTCCCATACTCATTACCAAGCGCTGGGCCCCGAGCTGATCCCGGTGTACAGGCAGTCAGCCCGCAGGTGACTAAGCCATCCACCCGCCAGGCCCGCGATATCTCCGTAGCTTTTACCAGATGGCGGGCGTCAACTGTATACATGACAGCACACATCCGATTCCAGCTTACTACTCATTTACTGATCCCAAAAGGATGAAAGGCTGAGTTGGCTGACCTGTAGTGGATGGTTTTACCCACAACAGTGGTCACCTATCAGCTATCAGGGAAAGTTTACTGGCCAGAGACCGACGTTCTACTACTGTGCAACGTAACCAACACACGTCAATCAAATGATGTCTGCCACCACCATCACCACCACCATCATGTCCACAGCGGTTGTATCTGTTGTACTGGTGAATATGTGTTAAGATAGCTGTTCTCCTGCAGACACTCTATGCTCGAAACTTGAACAAAACCTCTCGGAATAAACGGCATGGATGCAGGCCAGATATCTTTCCTGTCATCCAACTGTGTCAACTTACAAAGGAACCTTAGATCTCTAATGCAAAACTGCAAAACTCATACCAAGACCTCATCTTTCCTTCATGCACAAATTCCTACAAGGAGGAGCATCCACGTTACTCTATTTATGCTGGCTCTGCAATACGTTGCACAGTAGTAGAACGTCGGTCTCAGGCCAGTGAACTTTCCCTGATAGCTGATAGGTTACCACTGTTGTGGGTAAACCATCCACTGTATCCTATTAAACAATTTACACTGAAACAACAACAACAACAACAGCAGCAATAACTTACACCAAATTTCATTAGCTGTAAATTCTGCACTATTACAATCATCCAACTAGCCTTTTTCCACACTGGCCTCGCTCCCCTCAAGTCAGGCTGTGACCCTTACTGTACATAAAGCTGCTATCAAAATCAAACAATTCCTGAAATATTCACATCATCAGAAATACACTGTAAATAATAATAGTTAACAGGAAATAAGAATACCAATTAGTAATTAATGTTACTATTGCTAAAGACTGCAAATATTACAGAGTTATGGAGGTTATTTATTAACCAAAGAATATGAATACTGAATAGTTTAGTCCGCCCCAAAAAATTTTAATTTTACAAAACTGAACAAAAGAAAATAGTTACAGCACAAAGATTACCAAAAAGAATTCTTTTTAAAACATATAGATCAGCACAAACTTCAGAATTCACAGCGACCCACACAAAGCCAAGAACGAGCCAAAACAGCTCTATTATCAACAATGCTGCAAAACATACACCAAAAATACCACGTCAAAAAACAGCAACATATCTCATGCCTAGCTGAATAATTATGAGATGTATTCAGCAACAGTGGGGCCGTGCAACAACTGACAAGTGTTCATGAGATGAATGATGAAGAACAATCAGCAGATCAAGTTGAAATATGCTTCACTCGACTGATAATGTTGCTGTTTAATGGCTGATCACACATGACTTGTCACAAACTGAATGAACATGAGTACATGACAATAGCCACCCACCCATATTGTGGTAATTAATGGCTCCCTATATTTTGACTCCTAATATGTCTAAATTTTATAAATACTTTGCTTAACAGCACAGCAGTAGTAAACATGCAACTTCAAGCAGAAAATGTTCCATACACAGACACAATGACTCGACAGTATTAAACTGCAAAAAAAAAACAAAATTTACTGAAGTGATAAAAGAGACTGAGATATAAAGTTTGAATGCTACAAAACTTCCATACATTTTACCACCAGTACATTCAAAATATCGTAAATATTAACCAAATTATTACATCAAATTAGTTCAAAGGCAAGTTTACATTAGATGTATTTTCACCTAGAGAAACAACATGCCAGTATAATGATCTTGAAACTGTAAACAAATCTTTCACCTAGGCTATGGCTGTGCAGTGTGCACAAATATTGACAGTTAACAAACTTCTTGTATATATATAAAAAAAAATTAATTAATGTTATTGAGAAAAACATAACAAATAAGTTACAGTTGTCATTTTTCACCAAAAATTCATATTCACATTCTCATCTGCATGGATTTACAGGTTAAAATTTGCTGTTGTTGTTGTTGTCGTGGACATCGCACGCCGCCTGCGCTATAGCTATAGCTGGCATGCGACTAGCGACATCTGGTGACTGGCAATGTAACGGCGGCTCGCAGTAGCGAATGGGCCCAACATTTTTCAAATGCTTCTTGTTATTCATCTGGCTTCAAATAAGATGAAGAGATTTTTACCAAGTCGTCCGTATACAAAGTATGGCATGCATGTCCGCGGCTCTGCATGAATTATGGTGCCAAGAATGCTGACCCATGCAACTGAAATTTCTACTAAAGCACACAATGAGAGAATGACGACAAATCCCGCTGTATATGATTGTACACTGGTCACACACAACTCATGCTTCGACTCCACAGTTACAGCGACCAGAGACACACTGAGTATGATAAACCTGTCAACAAGAAATAACATGTCAGTTACCAGTAAACTGCTCGTTTGTATTAGCATGCATATACATGACACGTGCCAGCAGTTTACTATATGACTGCCTCAATTATGTCAGTGTTGTGCATAACAATTATCCACATAAAATGTTTGCTTACACATGCTATTTACCAAATTATCAGCATATGAACAGATGTGTCATAATGCTATTGCTAATGTCAATTTTGCAGTGCATAATCACATTGTACATAGGAACTAAAATCCACATGATAATCACTACATCACAATATACAAATAAGAAGTAACTACAACAACTGAACTCAGTTACCACAAAATATGCAACACAGCCATTGTGAATGCAGGTAAACCCAGATCATCTGACCCAATGCACCACTTGCGCTTGAACATTATCAGACCAGGCATTGTGATAAACAGTCTCGGTATCACTGAGAATGCATCAGATACATCCCTTTTGAGTATGTGAAGATTTCAGCTAAAACAGCTAAAGACAAAACAGTGCAGACAATGATGACAATACACAATGATCTACTTACATGCATAAACTAAACGTTATCAATTAATCACAGCTAGTTATTTAGGGCTAGTATGAAGAATACTAGCTAGTTGTTAGTATACAGTTAGCATTAATTTCAATTGTATAAAAATGTAATTCTAAAAACAACTACTAAGGATTAACGGATGTGAATCGGTTCTAACTCTAATAGTGACAAAATCCAGATTCATCAGTACAAGAGGTCACTTGCCAGGTGAGGAGCCATACATATAAGATGTCCACAGAATTGTGGCATTTTCACCCCCTCCCCTATGTCCACCTATGTCCACTTCTGCCATTCTCCTACCCCTTGTGGAAATCTACTTCATATGATCATACGTCAACATATGGTCCGGGTATCTGTTAGTCAGTAGACTCACTACACATTAAAAACTGACCTGTTTTTTTTAACTTAAAACAGTCACATCATTGCATAAAAAAGGGATTAACACATAGAGTTTATATGCCAAAAAACTGAATGGCTCACTTAACAAAAGCTAGGCAATTTACATTTTATTACTTAAGTACATACCAGCAATTCTTGGAATGACAGTGTCAAGCAACTGAGTGATTCCCACAAAACTTAGTATAATGGCACAGCCTATAGATGTCCACTGTAGCATAAATACCCTCTCCTTGTGTCAACATTTGTCCACTTTTGACATACTACTCAGTGTGGACATTTTTTATGAATGATCTGGTATACCTGAGCACATATGCACCCTTGTTGAGCTAGGGGCATGAGACACACAAACGAACAAATTGCAGTATAACTTCGTACCCCCTACCATAGGCAGGGCTATTAACACTTGCATTCAAGGGAAACAGCTATCTGCGCTAAAGAAAGTAAGCTGTCTACAGCATTCTGACAAGCACAACCCCAAACTTTGCCTTGAACTGTTGCAGAGTAGCCATATGCAGTGTGTCCATATATTCATATGCGGTGAGAAATAAAAAACGATTTCTTATGCTAACTCTATCGTAAACAATAGTTTAACCCTTCGGAGAAATTACGTCAACCGGAAATGACGTCGTTAGTCCTCGAGAATACGGTAACAGCGGATCTCACTAAAACCTGACTGCAAGACTGCAAGACTGCAAGCAGACCGCAAGCTACAGCGACGTTAATTAGCTAATTAGCGTTGCGGTCTGGGG
>Ga0209782_1000503_pt1 | contig 17203 bp, 14 predicted proteins | sample WorMetmaBAHAMAS1_FD_187390 | JGI IMG/M metagenome (GOLD analysis project Ga0209782, IMG submission 187390) | Marine gutless worms symbiont microbial communities from Max Planck institute for Marine Microbiology, Germany - Inanidrilus... | ecosystem: Host-associated > Annelida > Digestive system...
ATTGGCCTTGGATATAGGGTGGACTTTCGGAGACGAGATGTCACGGCTGGGTCTCGAGGTGGTGGAAGGAGATGGTGCAGACAACTGGTGGGTTGACAGATTTTTCTGAAGAAACGCTTGAATGTGAGTCACGTGAATGTGCAGGAGAGCGAGACCGAAGATCGTTTGTCGAGAGTACGAAATCGCATCACTGGAACATTCGTCGAGTGAGAGTTCTTACTTGCTGATAAGTTTAACCCTTAATCTGTTTGCTGACATTTCTATGATAGTTGGTCTGGTACGGAGACGTTGTAGGGACACCATTAGTGAAAACTCTGCCTCTCCATAATGTGAATGGACTAGTTGCCGTCACATCAGCAAGGGCTTGTGGACAGTAAAACTTGGTCCAAAGAATCCACAAGTGTGGAGTGTCAGCTGACACTGGCTTACCTAAGTAAATCAACTTGCACAATGCACACGGCGCATTGAAATCAGAAAGTCACTAATACACTGCAATCTTGCCAAACAGAAATGCTTTTAGGAGTTGTCTAAAGTGTCTGAATTCAATGCCAGGTTGCCGCAGTGAGGCGCGTAAACTGTTCCAGATTCTCAGTCCTGTATATAAAGTAAAAAAACGTAAAAAGATAGTCCTTCCCAATCCACGTTTGCCCTTAGCCAGACACCAGTTTATGCTGCCAGACCATGGATATGGGGCTAGTGCGTTGTGTGGTATGCCTATTTATGCTCCGGCTTTTAGCAGTAACGAGTTATACTGCTTGGCAACAGAACAGCTTGCTTTAGGTTGTTAACTGAAAGCATGGCAGCCACTCATGACCATTGAGTTGCAGATAACCACCAAGTTGTCAAGCCACTCTGTCAGTGGTTGTAACGTGATCGTGTTTATTGTGACATTCATACGATTGTCCGCGAAAATTTGATTGTGCTAAGCACAGTCAGTGCTTTATTTGTAGTAATACTGAAGCATTGAAATGAAATTTTGTGTAGCTATTTCTTTCATTTTTCTTCATTTTTACAACTTTGTATTTGCTGTATTGGATTAATATTGGAATTTGTTTTTTATTTTTGCTGTAATTAATGTCAGGTCTGATTTAAGTGATGAACCAACAGAGTCAGATTCCGGATCCGATTACAGTGACCAAAAGCGCTCATCATCCAGGTAGAGTCATATGCAAAGACTGTTGCTGAACAGAACTGTCATCGGCTTTCAGACTGAGATAAACTTTATAGCTAACTGTGGCAATAGTTTGGCTGTATTATAGATGCTTTTTTTCTGTGCATCAGGGATGTCGCCAGATACAAAAATGTGGGGTGGACAACTGTGGCGAGTGCAGAGCGTGAGCTATGGGGGCAGGGGGAGAGCCCCAGTGGGGTCCAGAAAGCGGCAAATTTGCCTCTGCAAGTAAACAGATCCGTGGCTACTTTACCCTTTCCTACCTCCTCTATCCCCCAACTAAACTCAGCGGATTTGCATCAATCTCAGAAACAGCCTCTGGCAAAAGTGGGGTGGACATGTCAGCCCATTCTACCCCGGGGCGACACCCCTGCATATGATCGTAACATTGATGTATTGTAGTTAAATGCCTGACGGGTTAAGCTGTTATTGGTGTGAGCTTTGCCACAGAGGATAGCCACTTTTTATTAATTATATTGGAGTCCACATTTTCCCATAGAAAGTGATCTCCCTGTAGGTTGATGTTAGACTTTAAAAGATTCTTGACTGACTGATCTTTATGCATGCACATTATTTTGTAGCTGCCCATCCTGTACATTACAAGCGCATTGTATCATGGTCATATGTCGAAAATATAAAATTTAAAGAAACAGTTGTATCGTTCTGTCAGGTTTTATTGTTTTGCCACACATTATATAGTAGTACATAATGAGTGTAGCTGAAAATCAGTGTTTAAGTGACAGCAGTTTGATAACTAGCTGTATTTGCTTCTTGAATGGATTATGGGATGGACACTTTGGTCAGAAAATGTTGGAAAACAGAGCCTTATTTAATCGTGTTACAAGTGGCATTCAAGTATCCTGTTGTTCTCTGCCCTGATGGAAACTTTCAGCTTGTATTATGTATACAGAACAACAAGAAGGCGACAAGTAGCTGGTAAGCGGAAGTCGGTTGGTCGTCGCATCGCTCCACAACGTCCCGCTATAACAGCTCAGTCGTCATCGTCAGGCAACGACGATGAAGATGACAATTACTCGGCTAATGAGCCGTCGAGCAGTGACAACAGCAGCGACGCAGATTACCGGCGACGGACAAAGTGGCTAACGAAACGCATGGCTGCGCAGGCCGTCAGGTGACTTGTCACACACTGAATTACTGTTACATTATCATACGCAATCATATTAGGGTGTTTTTTTTTACATTTACCCTTATTAGCTGTTTCTGCAGTTTGAAGAAACTTAAGTGGCATTCAAGCTTTTGTTGTTCTATACCCTGATGGAAATTTTCAACTTGTTCTTATTGTTATCGTAATGACATATTTTGAGTCAATATGCCTGTGATAGTTACAAAGAGCAGTCAGAAGGTTCAACTGATTCGGAGGATTTGATTGACGCATCCGAGCAAGCAGATGATGCCGCAAGCCAGGATGAATCAGATGCAGAGACGATTGAAAAGGTTATACGTCATCGCATTGGCAGGAAAGGAGGTCTGTGTTGTTTATTATTGAAGGTGTTCAGTTATGTGGTACAGGAGAAACTGATATTTTTTCGTGTATATTACTTGCAAAATATTAACATTTGTGTGTTGCATATAAACTTATGAATATTAAGTCTTGAAATTGAAAGAAGGAATGCAAGGATAACTTAGCTGTACATGTTGACATGTTGCTACTACTTATTAACGCAGTAAATGCTACATAAGCATTTCATCTTTATTAGCAATAAAAGTAATTTATTTCCTCGTTGATATTGGTAGTTTTTTGTCTTTGCTTTGAGTATTAGTAATTGTTGAGTGTGAAATGATGATTTTATGATTTTCCAAATTCTACGGCCTGTAAATTTTTATGAACATACGAGAGTAAACTGAATCTGTGTATGCGGTAATTGATTTTGATTTTGCATTGCTTTAGCTACTGGTAGCGCAACAGTTGCGTACGTTGCTGAGAACGAGGGTGATCCAAACGACGGCTTCGATTCCAAGACCGATGAGTCGGAAGTGCAGTACTATATAAAGTGGAAAAACTGGGCACATATTCACAACACGTGGGAATCAGAGGCGGGTTTACGTGAGCAGAAAATAAACGGAATGAAACGGCTGGAGAATTATATGAAGAAAGAAGAGTTGCTGTCGAATTGGTAATAACCCGCACTTGTGTATTTCCGTCTTTGGTTTTTTTTCTGAATGCAAAGTAATTGCAAAAAGACAGACAGTTGTTGTACACTGCCCCATTTAAGGATTTGACCATGCTTACTTCTTAGGTGACTTTTCCAGACTTGCTACAATTATGTCATGATAACTTCCCTGATATTACCAGCAACCACTAGCCGTTGGCTGTTAATTACTTTAATACCGTCGTTGTGAGTGAATGGTTTGTATACGTTTACAAGTTTTGTGCACACATTCGTGAAATAAAATGCCAGCCGTGTCGTCAGTGTGCTGTGTTGTGATGGCGCCGGTAGGAAGAAGCACGCGAATGCAGAAGAGCGGGAATACTTGGCGTGCCAGCAGCAGATGGACGAGCAGCTTCACGACCGCTACTGCCAGGTGGAACGAGTCATTAGTAAGTGTCTCTCTCAGTTTTCACCGCTGTTGTTACTGCATCAATATTACTGCTCGTTTTTTATGCACACTTTGTATGCACAACTTTGTATGCACACTTTTGCAAAAAATAACCCACTTTTTAGCGCACTCGTCCTGCCTGCTTGGTTGGCTAAATGATGTGCTTTCGGATTTTTCTTTATTTGCTCTTAATTTTTTTTACAGTCTCCTTTGAGGTCAGTTGTCTCAGGATTAGTTGAACAGTTGTTACTAGATCTTTAGGATTGGTAAACCTAAGGCTGCTGATGAACAGTCTGGACTTCTTCACTGATTACTTAGAGGATGTGGCAACTAGTTTGGGCCAGAATGGCCTACCCCGCCTACACTCATTATACTGGAATTCCAAAATTATCACAACACCAATTTTGGAAGTCTAATTGTCAATGACCTCTCTACATCTAACAGAAACTTGGTGAGCTTATGTCCTGTAAACCTAGAGTTTATGAGGCTAAGGTGTGTTGATTGATTGATTAAGATTTAACGTTTCGTTTGACATAAAATAGCTACGAAAGCATGAAGTTTAACATTTCTTGTCCGTGTCCATCAATTAGATCCATTCCAAATTGTCCGGCTGTGCATTTTGTAGGGTGTAAAACCCAGCGAAATGAAGCCGGCGAATTGTCGACGGATTATCTCATCAAGTGGGAAGGTCTTCCATACTCGTGTTGTACCGAGGAAGATGGCCTGCTCATTGATCGACTGTTTCCAAAGGCAGTCGATGAGTACAACAGCCGGCTGCGATCTGCGTGCACCCCAAACAAGCTGTGTCGAGTATGCGCTAATATGCTCAATACGTTATTCACATTTCATTCTTGTTTGCTTATTAATAAAGGCAAGTTTGCCTCATCCACTAGCAGATAAACATGAGGGTAGCAGGTAAAACTGTATGATTCCTTGTTATCACGTGTAGACCTGAGCAACTTAGAGATGAATCATTCCTGAATTTTGTTTTTTTTATATTTAACACATCTTTTTAGTAATTTTTTTCGGTGTTTTAACAGTTGACACATTTGGTTGGGTGGCAGGAAGGACATTTGGCCTGTAAAAAACTGAGTGGTTGGGTGCGGGCGTGGTTATCTGTCTGCTGATTGAGATGCAGACTTGCATATGGCATAGCTGATGCCACTGTCTCCAGTAAAATCCAGATTCGTTTTACCTTTCTGGTAGCGGCTTACCTGGACATAAGGCTGATAAATAGGTATTTATTATTCTGGCTGCATGATGTATTAGTTTGTATGTCTGGATACTCACTCACACTGAGTTACCAGGGGGCAGCACCCAATGCATCCAGCATATATTTCATCCCTCCTGTTTGATGCCGATACAGTTGCTTTACACACGTCAAATGTCATTTTAGTTTTAGTTCACTGTAGTATTTTACTATGAGCAATTCAGTTTCAATCCTTGTGCACTTACTGCCTCTGGTTGTTGGGTCCATATTGCAGTTTTGTTTAGAGCATCTTGCTGATTGGGGTAAGGTTTAATGTCCCAGTTGACACTAAATAGGTCATATCGGAGATGCATTAGAGCATCTTGTTATCAAAACATTAAATGTGGTAGAACTAAATGGTAAGTCATGTACATCTAAGAAAAGCGACTAATTTTGCCACTTTGTTGGTCGTATAAATTGGCCTGTAAATGATGTTTGGTGCAGGCACTGAAAGTTCGGCCGAAATTCACACCACTGAAAGACCAGCCACCGTATCTTGGTGGCGAGGACGGCTTGACACTGAGAGATTATCAGCTCGACGGCTTAAACTGGCTATTGCATTCCTGGTGCAGGTACACATCCGGATATGTTTTATTGCAGTTTAGTATGGCTGTTTTTGTTTTTTAGATTATTTTTTTCTTAAACAGGTATCTATATTATAATAATAGGACAGTTTGGTTGTCTGTCCGTGTCATGAGCGCATGTGATTGGTCCGCACGATATATATAGTGCGCTGGGATTCCCAGCACACAGCGCTGGCCAGGCATTCAAGCCAAAAACGAGCATAGTGAGTTTTCGGCTTGTTAACATAATTTCTGACATGTTAGCAAAGTACAGTTACAATTGAACATTGAACCAGTTTTGGTACCAGGAGTATTTTATCAGTCTTTGATATTTTTCAAAATACTCTTATGCAGATCAGTCACTGGTTATTCAGTTGAGGAATGTTGTTATGGTACGCAGGGAAAACGGTGTAATTCTTGCGGATGAAATGGGTCTCGGAAAGACGATGCAGACGATTGCGTTTCTGGCGGCACTGATGAACATGCACGGTGTTTACGGCCCGTTTTTGTTATTGGTTCCATTGTCAACTCTGCCGACGTGGCTTCGCGAGTTCCGTCAGTGGGCGCCGCAAATCAACGTCATCGAATACATTGGAGATGTGACCAGTCGTAGCACGGTACGATCATTTCTAAGCATGTTGGAACATTCAAAAGACTTGATGCTGTTTCAGGTTTTTGTTGATTATTTTTTAAATGTTTGAATAACAGAGCACATCTGAGTTGATATGATGCTGTTGTAGTGGTTGTCCAGGATAATTAAATGAAAAATGCTAGTGAGAACAGTTCATGAAAGTTTTAAAATTTCATCGTAAGACATCTGTCTTTGATTTAACATTCAGTCTAACAATAGGGCAGTCATATTTCTTTAATGTGAGAGTTCATGGCTGTGTGTTTAGATCCGTGCTGAGGAGTGGTGTCATCCCGGGAACAAGAAATTGAAATTCAACGTGCTTATCACAACATATGAGATCCTGCTGAAGGATAAGGTGGTTTTCTAGGAAGTTTTTTATTTATAAGCATCGCTATCATGGACCTTATTTTTTTATACAAATAATAATAATAATAATTGTATATTGTGTGTAATGCAAATATCTGACCTTGTGAGTCTTCAGGTAAATGCATAAAAGTAGCCCGTTCCAGGTTGTGTAGTTCACATTGCTTCATAATTTTTGCAAAATCTGGTGGACAGGCATAGTAAATTGAGGAAGAGTTGATTATTTGAATGAGGATGTAAACGGTAATGCAGAAACCAAAGTTCACATTGTTACGTAAAAATACACCTTAATAGTGGTATGATAGTTTTAATGACTGTTACTGATTTAGATGTGAATCTCGAGACGAAAGCATTGTTAAAATCAGTCAGCATTTCGCAGATTTCTATCAAGAATAGCTTGGTAAACATAGAGTGCATAGTAGTCACTTGGCATACGTCGACACTGAGATCAATAGGTCTAGTTAACGGTGATCGTGTGGATGGTGTGAATTTGCAGTCGTTTCTGCACAGCATCAGCTGGGCAGTGCTGGGCGTCGACGAGGCTCATCGACTGAAGAATGACGACTCTCTGCTCTACAAGACACTGATCGGCTTCGACACAAACCATCGTATGCTCATCACCGGCACGCCGCTTCAGAACTCGCTGAAAGAACTGTGGGCGTTGCTGCATTTCATCATGCCGAAGAGGTGAGGCTTCTTCAGTGTTGTTGCATCTGTGTGTCTGTAACTGCTTCACTGTTATATGTCCACAGGTCATGCTATATGTCAGACAGGCCTCGTTGGAGCAAAGTTTATGTGTCTTCATGCCATTGCTGTCGTCACTTGCACATTCGTATTAGGAAGACGACACAAGAGATCATATCTGTTGTACAGCATTTGCGGAGATATGGTGGGCTTGCGTTAAACCTGGGCTTGCTGTGGATTGTGATTACATGTATAAAATATAATTTCCTCATGCTGATACAAAATTCTTTCAAAATGAAGGAATAGTTCCAAGGTTTTTTTTCGGAATTTGGCCTAATCTCGAGTAACTTTCGAAAAGAGGGCAAGTTAAACAAATCGTGTTTTATGTATGCTTGCATACACTAGCAACAACTACGCTCTACATCTCCGTTGCAATTTTAACAGGTACGATCGGTGGGAAGACTTTGAGAGTCGTCATAACTCGGCCGACAAAACAGGCTTTCAGCACCTGCATGCCGAATTGCAGCCGTACCTGCTGCGCCGCGTCAAGAAAGACGTAGAGAAGTCTTTGCCGGCAAAAGTTGAGCAGATACTGCGAGTGGAGATGTCAAATGTCCAGAAGAAGTACTACAAGTGAGTATTGTGCTCGTGTTAGTGAATACTACATGCTATTGTATTGTATTGTACATCATCTTTACTCATTACCAGGGTACCCCCTGGTCCTTGAAAGTCCTTAAATTTAAATATTGCAAAATCTAAGCCTTGAAAGTACTTGAAAATGAAAGTGGTCCTTGAAAAGTCTTCTAAAATGTTTAGTTTGGTCTGGAAAATTTTATTGCATAATTGCACGGCTTACAAGTGCTACTGTGAATTTTTGTAACATTGCCATTCAGTTGATTACTTACTTACATCTAGATGGTCGAATAGCCACTGCTGTTTTGTAAATATTCGTTACTGGCTTATGTAAGGTCCTTGAAAAGTCCTTGCAAAGGTCCTTGAATTCTAAAGCCTCAGAAGAGGGGCTACCGTGTTTTACACTGTTGCTGGAGTAATGAATAAGGAGGCCTCCAAATGTGGGACTGACAGTTGTAGACTAGCTGACCAGACCTGGACTTAATCTAAACTTAGTTTTATATAGTTATTTTATGTTATAGTATCTTTATGTTAACTGATGCATTTTTAGTCGCACCTCTCGCATGCTGCGAAGCGTGACTCAAGTAGTCAGGATGCCGTGTGTGTGTCTGTATGTATGTATGTATATATATGTGTGTGTGGAAATTTTTTTCCGAACAACCCCTCCCCCCGCTGAGCACGTCAATATACCGCTAGGTTTTCTAGTTATAAGGTCTACAATGTAAGTGATAGGCTGGAAGAATGACCCTGAAACGACCTGTTTTTGTCAGGTGGTATGTAAAAGCTCGTCTCAGTCGATCAGTAGGAATGAGGATGATTTTATGACATGTTTACTCCAACCGTCCTCAGAGATTTTTTTTATTCGACATTAACAGAACGAGTAAGAATCTGCAGTGAACATGAATGGAATTTGTTACCAAATGGAAAAGACAAGCTTTTGGCATATTTGTTCATTTTAGGTGGATTTTGACGAAGAACTACAAGGAGCTGACGAAAGGTTCAAAATCTTCCATTTCCAGTTTCATCAACATTGTGATGGAACTGAAGAAATGCTGTAATCATGCTTTCCTTGTTCGATCTCCGGAAAACAGTGAGACGCTGAACAAAAGCCAGTTTGAGGTACCAGTTGTTCACAGAATCAATTAAATTAAGTAAAAAGTGAGTTACAACAGACTACTTAAATGTATGATGTAGTTTTCATTTTTAATTGAGTACACTGTATTCAAGAAAAAGCAATATGTCAGCTTTAAAAATATTTTACTGGCTTAATTTTTTTCGATGTATATTATAAAATAATTAGAGTACAGATATATCATAATGTCAGTTAAGATAACTGGTCTGAAATAAATATTTGTGGCACAACATGTGTTGTATGCTGTGAACAATGTGAATAACTTAGCAAAATACTGCCAACCCTTAATCAGCTTGGCATAAGTATTATACTCTAGAATCCACCTTAAGCACACACACAAGCTGTGAGACGTTGATGACATTGTTTCGTTGCAGTGTTAAGTGTGGCCTGTGTGGCGTAACGGTTAAGACATTGGCTTGCGACCCCGGAGGTTGTGAGTTTGACTTCTGGCTATTCCTCCACCAGGTAGCAACTTTGGACAAGTTGTTTGCACACATGTGCCTCTGTCACCAAGCAGTATTAATTTGGTACTTGTCACAGGGTAGTGATGCCCTATGGCTGGGAAGATGAACATAGGTCTGGTGTCACACTGGCCATGCGTCACAGACGTCAGTGCTTTATCCACCTATGCACTCGAGACCTGAGTAACGGAGATGAGAAGCCCACCAGCACTCGTCAGGGGTATAGACTTGTATTAAATATTCTCTAGACTTCTTACATCCAATCAAAACAGCTGAAGCGTTTGAAGCCGTCGATTGGCTAGCAGATTTTTCCCAGCGAACATGACCGCAAGCAGGCCGCTGGTGGAGTGACGTCATTTTGTTGAAGTCAACAGCCACAATCTTGGTGGCAGCCATCTTTGTTAGGGATCATACGACGGCTTCAACTTTGCTGGCTGGCGCGGCGGCTGTGGTCAGGGGGGGATATGATACTCTTTCCGTTAAGTGTTGAGTGGTGGCTTGGCCAGCTGTTGGTGAAGAGCAGTGGTAAGCTGATCCTGCTGGACAAGCTGCTGCTGAGGCTGAAAGAGGCCGGCCATCGCGTCCTCATCTTCTCACAGATGGTTCGCATGCTGGACATCCTCGCCGAGTATATGCAGCTCAGGCGGTTTGGCTTCCAGGTGGCATTTCATTTCCTGTTAACTTCTCTCTCTCTCGTCTTATTTAACAGCTGTTACCCAGGGGAAGCTCATTTGGCCGGTTCCACTGTTAGTTCTTGCTCCTTCATTTTTTTGATCGAGTGACACACGTTTTTGTGGTTCAAATACTCTCCTCTCACCTCAGAGGCAATGTGGATTATCTCTGGCTTAATGTTTATCCTATTATTGAGCCGTCGTATTCTGATCGGTACATGTGCCAGTCTGGGTGTGCTGTTACATTTGGTATAGGACTCGCTCCAGACACTAATTAGCTGTACTTTAGGACCAGTGCCAATCTAAAACAAGAGGGCCTAGTAGTGGCTAGCATAGCGTGAGATGATCCCTCCACTCTTCCTGGCGATGATCCCTTCCCTCGCGCCCGCATGCATCGCGACCTCAATGCGCGGTAAATTGGGATCGGAATTTGAAACCTAAATTAGCTATAATGCACCAATGCACTTCTGTCACAGACAGACGGACACTGACATCGTAGCGTAAGCTCGAGATGTATATATTACATCTCGCGCTAAAAAACTGACCTGCACCGAATCGATCTGCAGTGGACCGGATGTGGTCCTGAATCAGTGTCAAGATCTGTTCTAACACCAATTCACCCACCTATAGCCTCGTTAGTTTTCCTGCTCATCACTGTGTGGGTTTTATATTATTCGTCATATGGCATTATAATTGTACTGCAGTGAGATTTGGATTTGACGCCAGTAGAATGCATCTCTGTAGTGAAGAGTTGGAAGAAAAATAGTTTGTTCAGCTGGATAAATTTTTAGTAGTATTTGTAATGCTGGATCTTTGGATGACATTTGTGCAGAGCATTTCATCCATTAAATAATCCATGTTCTCAGATGAAAGATTACAGTACCACAGATTAAAAAATACTGCAGTATTATAATGTTGGTCATTGGTATAAGATTATGTGGTCTTTCTTGTATTCGATAAATTTAATTCTACTGTAGGTGTGTTTGGGCAGAGTTTTTGAAAATATGTTAATTGCTGGTAAATTGTTCAGCGTTTGGATGGATCGGTACATGGAGAACTTAGGAAGCAGGCTATGGATCATTTCAATGCAGAATATTCACAGGTCAGTCTCAGATTGTAAAAGTGTCTTTTATGCTGAGTAAAAACATCAAGTTAATCTAATATCTTGGCATCTGTATTGCGATGCTACTTAGACTGCCACTATTAATTATCGCTCATGCTGTGGCATTGTGTTGGCAGATTTTACGGCAGCTGACTACTCATATAGTTTATAACAGATGATAGTTTATTACAACGGTTCTTTGTATCTTAAGTTCTACTGAATGTCATTGATGAGATAGGTGCATAATTCTAAATGTAGGATTTCTGTTTCCTGTTGTCAACTCGTGCCGGAGGTCTTGGAGTGAACCTTGCGACGGCCGACACCGTCATCATTTTTGACAGCGACTGGAATCCGCAGAACGACCTTCAGGCTCAGGCACGAGCTCACAGGATTGGACAGAAGAACCAGGTGCATTTACTGACAAATGTCTGAAATTTAGCATTGTACTATTTATATTTAAAGTTGATTATGTCATATTGTTGATCATATGTCATGTGAAGTTAAATTTGGAATATGCATTGCCTATCATTGTATCACTTACGTGACTATAGTTTGTAGTTGAATAATCCAATTTTGTTTCTACTAGCATTTGCTGACTTCCAGTCGAAAACCTGGTGCATATATTCTCTTTAGTTTGTCGAGATACATGCTGGAACTGTAGGAACACTGTTAAACTCTCACACTATATGTACTCTCGCTTCCGAACACAGATTGACAGGAGGATCTGGCCTGTAAAAATCTTACTGTATCTGTCCCCAACAGTTTCTATTTATTCCAAATTTAACTTATAGTAACCGAGGCACACAGGCCAGGCAAACAGGGTCGTACTGTGTTGAATAGGTGAGTGTTTATCGACTGGTGACGAAGAATTCTGTGGAAGAGGACATCCTGGAGCGAGCAAAGAAGAAGATGGTTCTCGACCATCTCGTTATTCAGCGCATGGACACGACGGGACGTACAGTTCTCAACACCAGTGGACTGGGCGGGCCAAGGTGACTGAACCATGCACGATATCCAGTTACTTTCTATTATATGTCATATGTGGTGTTGTACTGCTCGCCAGTTTTATGTAAAACGTTGATCGGTTTATTTTCAGCAGCGCAAAATGGATGCCGTTGCACTGCGTTTTTGTGCATTTTTTATTGTGTTTTTTTTACTCTACCTGTGTCGTGCTTGCTTCTAATGTTTATTTACACATCGTCAGTTTTTATTTTTCAGCTATTTTTCCATGCTTACCTTGTGCTGGGCCAGAACTGCAGATGTCATATTGTAAACTCTGACGTTGGTAGAATGGTGTTGTTTAGAAAGTGAGTGATGTTATTCGTACTCTAAACCCACAGTTTCAATGCACCAAAGCAAAGAACTGTTGTACTTCATGATGGAATTGTGATAAATGAGATATGTAAGAAATTGCAAGTTAATTGCTTATTTTTAACCTGAATGTTCTGTGTTATGACGGTTTTTGTATGGGCAACAGGATATACCCGTTTTAATTATTCCCAGAGGTACTGAGTGCCATTTTGCTGTTAAACATATCCCTCTTGAATATGCAAAGAGAAAGAAGTGTTATACTGCTACGTCTGCGAGGAATCTCTTTGACATTGCTGACAATCAGTTAATTGTCGATTTATCAAAAATGCCAGTTTTCATCACCTCGTATAATGTTGTTTCTTTCATTCAATAGCAGCTATAAGCCTTTGTTATATTTGTGTTGTTTTTATGTTGGTAGTGTATTGTTGTTACCATATTATTGATTTTAAAATAAACCTGTAATGTACTGAATGGCTAAATTGCGCTGATGTACTGGTAAGAATCCACCGTACTCACTTAGGTACTGATTTGAAATATCTGCATGACCCAGCGAGGAGTTATGTGGAAAAGAACACTAAAAAAGAAGCTGAAAGTAGTAAATTTAAGTGAGTATGTGTTAGCATAGCCTATTCCTTGATTTTTAGCGATTTTCTTCGTGTCGTAAGTCTCAGAGTAGAGCGAATGTCTATAATTAACAGTACCTCGTTGTATCTGACTTATTCAGCTCGAATACGGCTTTCAATAAAGAGGAATTGAATGCAATCTTGAAGTTTGGTGCGGAGGAGTTGTTCAAGGAGACGGAAGAAGATGAAGAGCTTCAGGTTGGGTATTTATCTGATTAGAGTGGTTTCCTTCGTTGCACATGACTTGAAGATTAAGATACGCACACATTCTATATCTCATTTTATGTTCCAACCTAATTATAACAGCATTTTTCACTTTTTAATTTTTGTCATTTGTCTTTTTTTTTCTCGTATATGCCATCAGTGCTTGGATGCTGCTGGTTCGGCATCAGAAAGAGCATCGAGCATGTAGAAGATAGAGTGATGAGGTGCTGGTCTGGTTATTTGTCTCAGGCAAAACACAGTTGATATGTGATGATACTAATGCCACCCCATCATCTCGTGCTCTGTTATAGTCTTGAGCTCCTGGAAAAGAAGCCGTTAAATCTAGATATGTTGTGAGTGCTTTAGGATCGCCGAACCAGTGGCACTTTGATGACGTTAGTTGGGAGGCAGGCAGGGTACATGTTCTGTTAACTGCTGTTCCACTTTTCCCGAAACTTAGCAACCTAGTCTGCCTGAAGTAACCCCGAAAACAAGGCTGGGGTATAACAATAACGCCATATTTGTCAGATATTTAACTAGTGGTTGAAGTTTTGTTGCATTCGTTGCGTGTTATCGACAGTTTGACATCGACGACATCCTGCGAGTGGCCGAACAACGCAACGTGGAGGAACTGAAGAACAGCGCCACCGATCAGCTGCTGTCTCAGTTCAAGGTCTCGTTCTCTCTCTCTCTCCTTTCATCTGTCGATTTGACGACATTATCAGTTCACAGAATTTGGCCTTGACTTTGTACAGCGTGACTGACCACTCATCTAGGTCAATGAAAAGTCGTGTATTTGATGAATAGGCTGAGAAAGGTCGCGGGAATCACGGTAGTTTTGAAAAATTGCATTAATTGAACTGTGCCAGTGGCACATACCTAGTCTTGAAACATGATGTTGGATTATGTTTGCCAAGGATCAGTGTGTTGCTCTGGCAAGTGACTCGGAAAATGACGTAATTTGTGCTGTAAGGGAAGTAGTTATATGGTTTAGATGTTCGATTTTCAGTGACACAGTCAGCAGCAGTATCTGAAATGGTTTAGGTTCAATTTACTGTAGTTGGTCTAGTAATAATTTTAACTGGCAGAAAAGATTGATGGCTAAAACCGTAACCAGTAGTCACTATGAACAAATAGAAATTTTAATGAGAAAAGCTGCCATTTGCAACTTAACAGAAAAAATACTGTTTCAGACATCAAACTAAGTGTTCACTACAATTTTTCTGCTATTCTTAAACATGGGATTTCACATTTTTCATACTGTTTTTTTAGAAAACGGAAATCCATGTCAGTTTTAGTTAGTTGTTATGTATAAAGTTTATTAGTGCTGTACCAAGTTGTGCTGTTATGTTATAGGTACTACTTATTAAGCTGGTTGTTTATTGTCTCCAGTGTATTTTGGTGATGACTGATGCCGTAGGTGGTTAGTTTTGATAACCTGGAAAATGAGGAGTTAGAAGGTCATCGTGAGGATAAAGGTACACTGATCAGTTTTTTAATTTTTTTATTTCTTTTTCATTAATTTTTGTTTTTTGTTCCATGCAGCAAACTAAGCCACTTAACATCATTGCATTGCCATCACCTTCCGTCTTCTGCTCTTTATTCAGTAATTTCACATCTGACTAGGCCTATTAACTTGCAGGGCACAGTCAGTTTTATTTTATTTTTTTGTGAAGTGCTGTTGAAGTTTCCTTTGGACTGCCCTGTACTGTGAAAATACGAATTTGTCATTATAATTTTGAGCCAGCTGTCCAGTAGCTTTTAGCATGTATTATACATCTGTCATCATATTTGAAAGTTTACTGACACTGACCTTACAGTTGATATCTACTCAGTTATAGTGTATTACTATATTTCAGCATTCCTGTTCAGTACAGACTCATGCTGCTGTATAACAGTTACACTAACAGATATCCATATATTGTGGTCTCATTACATACTTAAAACAAATAAAACAATTTTGCTCGTTTAATACAAACTGGAAGTAGTACTGATTTGTCATATTACTTCTTTCAGTGATGTTTAAACTCTTATGAGATGCATTTCGACAGCTCAGTCTTCATTTTTGTCTTTCACGCCTTTATTGGTGTAATTTATTTACGTATGTGTTAATATATTCTTTCAGATGCTGTGATAGTTTGAGCATAGAGGATGTTGTGGTCCATCGTAAGGAATAATGATACTACTGTTGAATCGTCAATATAAAAGGAGCAAAATTATGATGCTACATAGTGGAGGATAAAGAAAGGCCAAGGCGAGTGCGTGATTTTCCCTGGTTTGGTCCAGTATGTTGACTTCGTCAATACTTTCACACTGTTGGCTGTGTAACAGCAGTGGCATGTAGCTCACAAATAACACGTGGTTCCAAAAGTTTTTTTCTGGAAATAGTGTCCGGAATTAACTGTGGGGACCACAGCGGCAGTGCCAGCCAGCAAAGTTGAAGCCGTCGTACGATCCCCAACAAACATGGCCGCCGCCGATATTGCAGCTGTTGACTTCAACAAAATGACGTCACTCGACCGACCTGCTGCTTGCGGCCATGTTCATTGGGGAAGATCTGCTAGCCAATTGACAGCTTCAAACGCTTCAGCTGTTGTGATTGGACGTAAGAAGTCTAGAGAATATTTAATATAAGTCAGTGGTGGGGACCAACCGACCAGTAGAGATGGCGTGCAAAATGTGGTTAGATTTAGAGGTGTTGATGGTTGTAATGCGTCGTCAGGAAAGTCGTGGGATGAGATAATTCCCGAAGGAGAGCGGCAGAAGCTTGATGAAGAGGAGCTGCATCAGCAGCTGGTTGCACTGAATCCACCGCCACGGTCCCGCAAAGCTGTCAACAAGTCTACCGTAAGTACTGCCACCACTGCTGTTGCTTTTATATAACAAACGAAAATAAACTTCATTTCTTAAATACTGCGACCCTCGTTTAAGATGATGCATGGTTATGTAAGTAAATAAGTAAATAAAGTTCCATTAGCATAAGAAGATTTACTCGGTGTGACCTGCATTTCAATCTCTCTAAGTTGTAGGTGGTTCTGATAAGGGCTTCCAGCCAAGTTACTCCAGAATAAAATCCCATTTTACAGATGGGAGCGTGTGAGCATTTAATGTGGATACATCAGCAGCAGTGCAAAGTGCATCAGACGTGACATATTAGTTGATTGAGAAAAATGCATGTGTGGGAAAAACCGGCACATTACCAGCGTGGGTATTGCAGCGGAAAAAATCCAGCATTGCTTAATTGTTTCTAACACTGGTGCAGTACACAGCCAGCATATATTTGGCCCTTCTGTCCGAGAAGGCCAATACACTGGTTGCTTTATGATTTATTATTGCCAGGCTGTCAGTGGAGATAACAAAAATGAGCGGCTGACCTCCGATGATGACAGCGACAGAGAACCACGCAAGAAAGGACGTCCTCGTGCGGCTAACGAAGTGAAAGGCTTCACTAACAACGAGCTGAAACGGTTTCTAAAAAGCATCAGGAAATTTGGCCGTCCACTTGAACGGTTAGTTCTGCTGCTTGGATTCTTTGCATCTCTGTTCTGAAGCCCGTTACTGTGCTTGTGCTGTGGACAAGATCTGATCAGTGGTAATTATCTGGATAATGAGATGGAAGATTCGTAACTGTTTTGGTGCCACAGTTCTGCCATGTGAGCACTTGTCACAGATGACTCTTGGTTTGTGCTATATCTTAGTACGTATTAAAATTGATGATACGTAAACACTACTCACTAACTGTTCTGCATGATGATTGGACTGTTGTCATTGCCTACGTAATCATTACCATGATTTTAATGGTTTGTTTCTAATTGTTGTCTATTTAGTTATCTGGTTTGCTGTCGA
>Ga0209782_1000504_pt1 | contig 17193 bp, 11 predicted proteins | sample WorMetmaBAHAMAS1_FD_187390 | JGI IMG/M metagenome (GOLD analysis project Ga0209782, IMG submission 187390) | Marine gutless worms symbiont microbial communities from Max Planck institute for Marine Microbiology, Germany - Inanidrilus... | ecosystem: Host-associated > Annelida > Digestive system...
CTACAGCAGCCGTCGTACAGGTGAAACTGTCTTCACCATTTACTCTGATCCCCTCTCCTCCAAGAGGAGAATACAAACTGCGCTGTGTGGCAGACATTGATCCATCATGTCTGGTTCCATCAGGCTCAGTTAACTTTAACTGTAGGTTAACTAAGCGGCTTTCCAGCACTACCACTGGCTATCGAGTGACCTGCCGCTGTCATGACAATGCCTCTAGACAGTTAAACTTCACTCAGCCTGGTGCAACCTCAGTGGTGCAATGCAGAAATACAGACGATAGGTAGCAGCAGCAATATGACCAAAAACGAACCAGCCATATTTGCAACAGACACGGGCTGTTGCTGCGGAATGGGCTTTCGACTCGTCTCACCGCAAGACATCAAACCTACATCAAACATACAGCCACTATGTAGAGTACCACACAACATCTATGACAGCAACACTTCCATACTACTTAATTAATTAGTGTCTGTATGTCTGGCTCTCTGTGAACGTATCTCAAAAACCAGGTGTCCAAGCTTCACCAAATTTTTGGTGCATGTTGCCGTGGCTCATTCCTCCTCTGACGGCATTTCCGGCATGTTACATACTTCCAGTTTTGTAGATGCAGTCATGGCCTGGCAGACGCAAAACAAAAACGGCATATGCTTAAATGGATGGGCAGCAGAGATGTGACACTGCCATTTGGTGAATACCCCGTGACTTACCAGGGGAAAAGTCTGACATCTATGACTGCCATGTTTATAGTAAAAGCAGAGAAGCAATGACAGTACTGCGAAGGAAGCACCAAATGGAACACGGCACTGTAAGACCACAGAGGAAGAAGATGAGATCTCGAGTTTGCACAGCATGTTATAGATACAAGCAGGCAGATGGAGCTGCAGCATCACACATAGCCAGGTGGAGACAAAACATTCAGTAGAAAGACACAACTAAGCACGTTAATTGCAAGTATATTTTACTAGTGAAAACAGTGCAAAAGTAAACTAGGTAAAATCTGCTACCAGTAAATCACGTCTGACATTAAACTGCAACAGTTATTAAGGTAAAAGTGCAACATAAATGCAACAGAAAACGTAAGTAGTATTAATTATTAACATGTGGAACCATATCTGCTGCCACCGTAACCCTAACCATAAACCTAATCTTCTTACCACAGGGTAAATGCGTGCTAATGGGACTAGCTTTGGTATTGATAGCTCGAACTGTTTTCCTTTCAGAGCACAAACAAAAATTCATAAAATCACAGATGCAAGTAATTACCACACCCACACATCAGCTACCGCCGCACGGCACGGATAATAAATAATATCGTCAGAAAACAATAACAGAATAAGACACACAAACCTCTTCTGTCAGTTTTAATGTCAACTGCCAGCGGGACGGTGATGCCGGCATTATGTTTGCCAAGTCCCGTGCCGGCTCTCCATCCCATTCTCTCTAGAAGAACCTTGCCAATGCCACCAGTCACTGGAGCCGCTCGGGTAAATGTGTCCTGGAGCGCACGGTATACAGTGCAACAATGTAATGTCTACAATAAACTCTTCACAGCACAAATGAGACAAGTTCTGAACACCGTCCCGACAAGCAGTCGTGGTCACAGCCATCAAATCACTCCAGCAAGGTGGTGCAGTTCTAGCGACAAACGATGTCAAAATATCCACGCTATTTGCCAGACACCAAGAATAGTATAAAAATTTCTTACAACTGTTTATCATTCTACGCAGAATACTAAAAATTATCACACGTATGCTCCAGTCCATAATTTAGACTGTCATCTAAACAGTATCCACACACACACATAAACAAACACACAGAACAGTTGTTAAGAGTACATACCAAAACACAGGTAGACACATTAGAAACAGAGAAGAAATAGTCCCTGCAGCCACTGCTATGAACAGTAACGACTTTGTTAACAAATAGATTATTTGGTGCACTAACAGCAAACCCAGCCAGCCACTGACCACACATCAGATTATGGATAACACACTATGTGCTAGACACCAATGCATAGTTACCTTCGGCTGTGGCCTCTGATAGGTTACTAACTCAAGCGGCAACATCCATTCTGCACTATAAAGTAACACTCTCGAAACTTTTCACCAGAAATACTTGAGCGGACTGTTCCTGACTGCTGATGGTGACATCCCCAGGTCATCCACAGAACAAACCAGCTAACCAAATTTCACTTGGAAAAGCCGCTAAAATACAGGAGTCGGACAGGAGGCATGTTTACGGCGGAGCAGACGAAAACTTTTGAGCAATTTTCATCATATAAGTAGAGGTAACGGCTGCAGGGACTAGAAAGTCAGCAGCACACCAAGCGGCCGCCGCGCCCAGCATGTGCGCTGTCAGTACTTACGTCATCACCAACCAGCTGGCCACCGCGTCTTGGCGTGCACACACTCACTCCGCGCTTCTGTTCGTCTCAAGAGTCCCCGGCTACTAATGTACCTTGCAACACTGTCACGTGAACAACTCACGTAGTTGCCGGTCTGTGCAGAGGACAAGCATGCATACCAGCCAGCCAGCCAGCATGGCGGCTGCAGCCAGCATGGTTGCCCAGTGCACAGCAGCAAATACGTCAGTTTATCACATGCACAGTATCACTAGCGGCTGCCGAGACGAGTTTTGTGGATATAGCAGCAGCATGTACCACAGAAATTTGGAACGTCACTGAGCTCTGCATCACTGCTATATCCACAGACTCCTTTCTTTATTCATATTTTTATTTTTCAGTTCATACGATTTGGTTTTCCTAATCATCAACAGCAATCATTAACATTTTTTATTTAGCTAGTATACACTGTTTCTCAATTGAACTGATGACAAAATTCTAATCTGCTTAAATACAACATAACTCAACAGAAACGTAATAAGTAATTTTAACCATATTAATTAATATTTTTATCACAACCTACACACGTTTCAACTAAATGTATCATTAAAGCTTCTGAGATTAAAAAAACTGCAAACAATTACACTTAAATTCTTTTAGTTTCCTATATGTGAACACCTATTGGTCATTAAAGAAACGTGGGGCCTGGAGGAGGCTAGAAAATAAATAAATGAAAATGTAGTCACCATGAATGATTGCTTCTGTATATCTCATTGTGGGTTGGTGCTGTAGTGATCCAATTATGACCCAAAAACCCCAATGATTTGTTACCGCGAGCTTTGTAAACAATGATGCAATGTTTTTGCATTGTTGATGTTACACTTTTACAAAGAAAAAAAAGAATTTTTATCAAATTTTTCCAGGGAGAAAAGATGTTACAGAATTTTATCATAGACAATGGTCACATTTTATGATCTAAATCTGACTCAGTGCTGTGACTACAGTGGGTAACCACATCTTTGACTCTCAAACCGATTTTATAAACTACTTCGTATATTTCAATGACACTTGTAGAGTTAATGTTAAAGAAACAATAATTATTGTGGTTAAAATAATGTACATTTCTGTTGAATTACACTGTGTACAAATAGATTTCAATTTTGACATCATTTCAATTGGGGCACAGTGTAGTTCGAGTTGATATTTCAAGATTTGGGAAATTCTGGGTACGGGTGACCCCGGTACATGTACAAATATCTCGCACTTCATCGTTCGTACCAACGGTGTTTATAAATACAATAATTGCATACACTGTGTTTTCTATTAGAAACAATTTACATGTTACAGCATGGTGTACACAATTATTGTGTTTATAAACATAAAGTAGTGGTTGAAATGATAACCATATGACTACTGGGATTGCCAGAATATTTAACATATTTTACCTATTCCAGTTATTGGTCTCGTAAAAAACAACATTGGTCTGCAGCGCACAACTGCAATACCGAGACAAAAATAACTAATAATGACCACAGTAAGTAAGTAAGTAACTTGTCGACACAATCACAGAGTGCAATCAGCAACCCGTCACATAAATCAAACTCTCCTGGTAGGGTAGTGCACTGCTGCTTCTAGTAATTCAGTACTTTTGTTGCCACTAGTGCCTAATATAAAACAACAGTGGTAGTAGCAACATGATAAGTGCTGCAATACAGCTGTCTACTTCATTCACAATCACCAAGTGGTTGACCCAGCTGCATCACTTACGTCCAAACATGTATCGTCACCAACTGGACCTTGGTTGTGGAAGGAAAATACAGCTATATCGCGGACTTTCAAAATGTACAATAAGCTACTAACACCCCAATTGGCCACATGGACAGTTAATCTCAAATCTCAGTTGCAAACATGTGTCAAAATGATGGCAAAACGATATCACCCTATAACAGCAGTTTGATGGGGGCACACCATGCAAATGCTGTATAGACAGGGCCTTGTCTGGTGCAGCCACCTAGTGAATTCTTCTGAAGCAACACTGGCGACAGCTTCGTTGATGTTTCAGCCACATCTGGCAACTATATGGCCACACTGACCAGTGGTTTTGACTTCCAGCATCGGGTTTCCTATTAGTGTTCTGTAGTAACCATAGCCCTAACAGGGAATGGACAGACAGGCAGACAGAAAGTTGGAGAGATTGCAGCATCACTTAAATCCCCTCTACTGTAGACAGGGGTATAATGAACAATGATCAGCAGCAGTAATATCGCGCAACCAATTGCACAATCGCAACCAATTATTGGTGTGCTCATTCTCTCACAAAGCAAGTGGAGAAGCAGTTCATTTCTGGTAAAATATACTAAACATGGCCAGCTGCTGACTAGGCAAAAGCAGCACACTGCAGGCTCCAGTCATGATCATGCTATGTAACGCAATTGTACCTTTTTGGCCCAAGCCTGGAAGCGGGGGTCCTCCGTGCCGAGCTCTTGTGGCGTAAGTGTCTGAACGCCGGTGGAACCAAGGAACTGTCCCGGCGGTAGATCCACCTCGGCCCACTGCTTCATCTGCAGTCATTCATCACACAAAACATACATGTACGTGATATGATCACGCAGAACACACGTTAACAAGATGACAGGCAGTCAGGAAGCATAAAGGTTACATTCCATGAAGCAGTTTTCCTCGTAGCATCCTCGTGAGGATGTTGCTAACAAGTCACGAGGTAATCGGGCGCATCGGACGTGGACTTTGGAGAACGACACCGACACACGGACAAATGGTCAGCACTACACCGCAGCAAAGTGCCGGCCGACCAATCAGGTAAGAGCATGGCAAGTTGGACGGGGAAGTTGCTGGACATACCCGACACGCGACAAATAGTTGCAGACATCCTTGCAACAAGTCATGCATGTCGGCGAGGATCCTCGTGAGGACGTCACGAGGATGCTGCGCCGAAAACGGTCCGTAAAATTTAAGCTTTACACAGTGAACACACACAGACACATCATCAGCTGACTGCATCCCAAATTTTGTTCTCCAACTGTTCTGAACAGAACCTTTGGTAATGATCAGATAACTTTCCAGTTATCCGACCACTGACTCCAGAGACTTGACTCATGCCAGCCTGCCAGAAACCGTACGTTAGAACAGAAAGTTAATCTCGACTGAAAAATAAACAAGTAAGCAACGAGAAGCCCAGACTTTGGCCACTGCACAGACCTGCTGTTGCACTTTGAAGATGGTGCTCAGCGCGCCTTTGTCATGCGGATTATTCTTCAGCTTGCGCAGTGCACTGACGCGCTCGCCGACGATGCTCTCCAACTCAGGCTTCACACAACACCATTAGATATACCGCGGTGAACTCTCGCAATGGTTCTAAGCCACGATGTGAAACAAAAAAACATGAAATGATGTGTCTGAGAAAATCCACGACGACTCACGTTGCTTGGGGTCTCATAGAACACTTTCTCGTCCGTAGCAGCTGCACTGCTAACACCATCAGCAGTCGTCACCGGCACCCATTCCGACTCTTTAGATCGATGGTCGTTCCCACTTGACACCGGGAACTGTGTCCGCAGCACGGCCGTCTTGGCAGCCTTCTCTTGCGCATTCATCACCGGCAACTGCTTGGCATTCTAACGACAACATCACCAGCCGCTAGACTGAAGTAAAGTAACATTCCTCACTGCCACGGGAACTCACGTGTAGTGTTACCTGATACCCGGCAGACGTGAAATTCCTTTACCCCAGTCAATTAAGAAATGCAAGGCTGAGTCGACTCGACCTAGTTCGCTTGGTTACATACCAAGGTAATACAGCCGCCTGAAGATGGTCACCCATCCCTGTACTAACTGGGCTCAACACAAGAGAAACTTCATTCATCTGACAAACAGCTCAAACAGCATCTCGATCGGTTCTGCAGTATTTGCGCAGTTTGTGGCTGTGCTAAATATGCAAACACACAGAGAGATATAGAGACCATGCTACGTGCGTCATCTGTAGCTAGTGTTGTAACGATTTTTTTGCATCAAAGTCACCTTTTTTTCTTAAATCTAGTCGACATCGAAACTGCAATTTGAATTTGATTTTTATGAAAGTAAAAGTCTCTCATATATCAGATGTGAGCAGATTAATATACTATTCATTGTCATTTGGCATTTGGATATGTAAATAAACAAAAGTGGAAGTGATAGGTCAAGATGATTTACGTGACAAATAAAAGTATGTAAACTGGTTTCAGTCATGACTCAAAGCAATCTGCATCAGCTGCCTATTTCCATTAATAATATGCAGTGATTTTATTTCTTCTCACGGAAATATACATATACTTGCCAGGTTCTGCCATTTGTTATTGTTTACATTCGTCATAGAATGAACTGTAAGCCACATATTGCCAGGAAATTTGTAGACTGTAATTAATTTAGGAGTTTTTATTATAATTCTTTAGTTTTTTGTGTTTCACATTATTGGTTGGTAGTACTGAATGCTTTCTGGCGAAATCTGACGGCAATCATGTTACAAATACACAAAACAGTATGTCTAAGTTTTGCTTCAGTGAGTAGTCCGAAATCACACCAAATCATCGATTTTCCATTAAATCGACCAAAAATCGATCACTGCTAGAAAATCCAGAATCTTCACAGCACTATCTGTAGCAACAGGCTGCATCTGTAAACTACATAAAGAGAGATGTGGCCTAACAATACTAAAGTACAAGAAACTTTATAAAATACAAATCTGTATATGACTTGAACTCACACGGATATTCATGATAATGCTCGCTACTGATGTAGCCTTGAGCGTCGATGCACTGAAAACACTTTCAGTTTCATCAGCTGGCTCAGCAACGACTGGTTTCTCCTCCGCAGTCACCTCGCTGCTTGACGAAGGCTCCTCGGCAATCTTCTTACAGAACTCTGCAGTCAACATGACAACAACGTTATACAAATATCGGCTGGTTTTGCATGTGACAGTGAAACTGGCTTAAAACTGAAATGAAATTAAGCGTTTACAATGAAATACAAAAATTTATACTTGAAGTGTCTCAAAGTCTGTTATGTGTCACGATGCCTTGCAAACGGCATTGCGAGAAGCTGCATAACTTGTCATAAACAACGTCACGCAGCTAGTCTACTTGCACGACCACTGGCAGTGCAGTCACATTCACATGAACAATTCAATTCTTAAAATGACAAAAAACATAGCATGACCATAAGACTGGAATTACTAATATTTCTGTACTATACATTTAAGTGTTTCTTTAAAAAGACAAATATAATGACTGCTGAGATTGCTCCCATTGGTTGCTTTACACTGAGCCCGGTTAGTACTGGGATGGGGGACCATCTTCAGGCAGGTACACCACCTCGGTATTTAACCAAGCCTACTAGTTCAACTTAGCCTTGCATCCCTTTGGAATCGCTGAATCGCTGTGTGATCCTATGTGGCATGTGAGTTCCGTAGCAGTGAGGCTAGTTGCACAACTGCCATACACAATTACCTTTAACTTTTACCTTTACCTGGTGTCACACGTCAGTGTTATTTCTTTGACATAATTGAGTTAAATAGATTCGCAAATAGTTCTGCACTGTCCCAAGAAGATGCGTGAGACAGAAATAAATCATAAAATGGAGAAGAAAAGCCAAGCGAAACCATTTAAGCCGGACTCGCTTGAAAATGGTTGTTAAAATAAAGCAGCACATCTGTTGTGTATTACACAGACCAATGTTCATCCACTATGACCGTCTCTTTGCTTACCTGTAAGCTCTTTCACAGATTTGCCTCGAGTCTTCGGCAGCACTGCTTCTACTGGCTTGGGCTGCGGCATCGGTATAGCACCAAGTGGTATGTTGCCAGCATGTACATTCTTGCTACACACACAGATGCCAGATTACCGTCAGCGGCTATCTGCCAAATGAAATGTAGTTTTACAGACAGACAGCATTGGTTGGACAATCAGAGTGTAAAAGGCAGTTCTGCTAACCCCAAACAGTCATTTGATGGGGATCCACACTAACCCAAAGTGAGAACAGTCGAAAATTAACTGAGAGTCGGGACAGTGGCAAAGCCTGAAGGGTTAAAAGGCGAAGAGTGAGTACATGGTTATTTGGTACAGGACACAGCAGCAAGTTGTTCCCCGCCAGCTAAGACACCTAGCCACAGAATTGTACACAGGTTACTCCAAAAAACAGGTAAAGACACAAATGTTTAAGTGTAATATCACACAGTCTATTGTCTTCACTGAGGCTGTTATGAATTCAGCCTAATGCAGAACCACAATGAAACTAATACTTCTGCTGAAACCACTTAAATATTTTAATAACCAAGATATTCTCGTAAAGTACAAAAAAGCAAATCATTCGCATTTACTGTAGCACATTTCATAAACAGTAAAAAAAATACGAACGTGTCTTACATAGCAATCTCTCTCAGTTTCTCCTTGTCAATGTTCAACCGCGCCGCAGCCCGTGATTTTTTCTCCGCAGAACGTGACCTAGATCTGTCACGTGGTTTCTGCAATGACGGCGAACGTGATTTCTGACGTCTTGACCGAGAGACCAGACTCCGTGATCGCGAACGCCGAGATTTCGTGTGACTCCGTGATCGTGAACGTCGTGACGCCGTGCGACGGGACAATGATGGCGAACGGCGTGACTGCAAGGTGCGCCTGCGACGTGATTCTCGACTGCGAGACCGAGACGCAGATCTCTTTGACTCTTTTGACTTTGCCTGGTGACTGCTGGACCTGCAATGCCCGTGTCCATCACCACCATCATTGCCATTTAGGGGCCATTCTCCGAGTAAATCCGGGGAGGTAAGCTGACAATCCAGTCCTCTTGAATGCAATCACTTTCACATACATTTGTTTGTTCCGTGCCATCTGTCACGTGGAGATAAATCAAAGGTGCCAGTGGATGACAGTCAGTGGCATAGCACAGTTAAAAAGGTGTGTGCTAAAAGCAGTTTTAAAATCCAAGACCGCAAAGGAATGCCGGTAAGAAAAAAGATTGAGGCCAGTGCAGGATGATAGTAAAGCCAGTGCACAACAACTTCAATGGTTGGCGAAGGTGCATTTCACTCGCCAGATAACTCAGTACACCAGTGAGGAGAGCTCTAAATGTGACGGTAACAAGCTTAAAAACCACACGTTGACGAATCTGCCACTGAAGCTTGGTGGCAGTGTTCTGAAAAAAACCTATAGAAAAAACTGACATGTTTTCAATGGGTTGGATACCAGCCACGTAACACACTCAAGAAAACAACAAGAGGGCCTAGCAGTGGCTAGCATAGCGAGAGATGTTGTTGTTTAGATTACCCTCCTCGCGACCACAATGCGCGGTAAATTTGGATCGGAATTTGAAACCTAAATTAGCTATAATGTGCCAATGCACTTCCGTCACAGATAGACGGACGGACACTGACATCGTAGCATAAGCGCGAGATGTATATATGACATCTCGCGCTAAAAAGCACTGACAGTGAGCATAAAGATGACTGTACAAGGCATGCTTTCTCTGTTGCAGCTGAACATCTTGTAATGGGACATGTCTGCCACTGACAGTTTTGCATTAAGTCAACTTAGCAGTCAGAATACATCACCATCCACCAAAACTGTTTACATTTAGTAATAACCAACAGTAAAATTGAAGTGTACAAATATCAGCATATGTTCAACATGAAACACAAGCATACTTTTCAGGAGATTTTTCTCTACTTGTATGTTTCGTGCTTCTGCCATCATGGTGCCGATCGCGAGACTTGGAGCACGAGCGGCTTTTTCTTGCAGTTTTCCTGGACAAATGTGACCATGTAATAATGCACTTGAGTGATGGGCAAACAGATAGGCAGATAGACAAGACATAATATTACGGACAATTGATTTAGGTGCCGTTCACACTGCGCATGTCCTAGCGAATATGCGCATGCCCGTTGCAGTCAAAATAATTGAAAACAGTCACGACGGTACACTGTCTGACACTGGAATGGTGACACTGGTTTAAATGAGTCTGATTACAAGGACGATTACAATGGACGTATGCGTATCCGTTATGACGCTCCCAGTGTGAATGGCCGTCAATCACTATTATGACAAAAAGTCTGCTTATTTTATCTCTCTGTGGCCCAACTAAATGGTCAGCCATTCCGGACTTGCTGTTGTTGCGTTGTGTCTGTTTAGAAAGAAATAATGCACGTGGTTGTGTTTTTTATGAGCTGTACTTCTGAGGATATCACCAACAGCTCGTTGCATATGCATACCGTACATCTGTAAACATACATATAGTATGTGCAACGTATGTATCATATGTATGCCCAGGCTGTTGCTGACATAAATTTCGAGTATCGGTATTGGTACAACAGCGGCCGACAGTATTGGGTATCGGGTGCCAGCGTAGTATCAGTCTAACCCTAAACAGAGACATACTTTTCTGGAGATTTTTCTCTACTTGTGTCTTTTTTGCTTCTACCATCATGGTGCCGATCACGAGACTTGGAGCGCGAGTGACTTTTTCTTCCTGATTTCCTGGAGAAATAAGAACATGTAATAATGCAGCTGTGTCACTGAGAGAACAGGTAACATGCAGTTATGTACCATACATTAATGAGTCTCGTCGCACAAGACTCAAGTCTCGAAATTTCTCAAATTCCAAAAATTTAACACCTGGTCAATTCAAATGTGCCTTCTCACTGGCTTAACTTGAAAACATCAACACTTAATTGAAGCGAGACCAGTAAACCGGTACAAACATCTAGTTTTCAACCAGCAGATTAAGATAATGTGAAGACAATTAGAGTTTGCTCCACACTGTTTCTCATGCCATCTCCACACCATCAAGTACCTGCTAAAAGAAGGCTCTATTTACTACCTTTCCCAACCATCATATCTTACAATAACCAAATGACTACTGACAGCTATTAGGCACAATATATAAACACATACACACCCATTTCAATTACTGGTATCGAAACTTATGGATACTGCCAGGCACGTATTGCTGGTGTCTAATTAATAGTTTCAAATCAATAAAGGCTAACTTGAACTGCCTTTAAACAAAAATAAAGTTTAGATCAAACACACCTTTCAGGTGATTTTTCATGACTTCTATTTTTCTCATTTTTTGTTGACTTGCGGTGACGTTCCTTAGATCTGGATCTTGAACCTCTTTTTCTTTCCGAGTTTCTAGTACACAATATAAATTTAAACATAGAACACTCATTTATTAAATTACATACATTTTCATTGTTATATATCACATTAATTTTTACTAAATTGCATATGTGGCAGATAGCCAACATTTCTTGCAAAATAAAAATTTGCCATTGTTGAAGGGATTATCTTTGGTTCGGATGCCATCTAACGTCCATTGAATATAATGAGCTGAATGTGAAAACCTAGTTCATTAAAGTCAGCTATGAGGTAGCCATTACTGCCAGCTAAGTATTGCTGATATATTTAAAAGCAACAAAGAATCATTTTCACTTCTTTTATACAAATACCATGTTTAAATCAAACACACCTTTCGGGTGATCTTTCATGACTTCTATTTTTCCCACTTTTTGTTGACTTTTGGTGACGTTCCTTAGACCTGGATCTTGACTCTCTTTTTCTTTCCGACTTTCTGCACCACATAAATTTATATGTATTTAATAAATGTTGTACATGTTTCATACATAATAACATGTACATTTATTAACTACATACATATTTTTCACTGTTGTATTTTGACTAAATTATATATCAGACAGCTAGCCAACAAATCTTGAGAAATAAGAAACTACAGTATCGCCAACAGACGTGCAATGTGCTGTGTGATGCCCATTGCATTGCACACAAATCACACTTGAAAAAGCATGCATAGGTAAATGACCTTTAGCAACATTCAAGGTCAAGGACACTCAAAGTCATAGCAACTTCTGCTATATATGACAGGCCATATAAATATCACTTCCTATTAGTGGCATGTTAATTACAACCTTTATATCTTGCACTATTGGTGATGGTTCAAGTTTGGTCAACATGTCATCTGATGTCCACTGATTACAATAAACAAAATGTGAAAACCCACTCCACTAAATGTTAAAGTCAGATAAAGGGTAGCTTTTTTGTCAGCTAAGTACTGCTGGTGTCTAATCAACAATTTCAAATCAGTAACGACTCAGCTGCACTACTCACTTTTATACAAATACAAGTTTTAGATCAAACCTACCGTTCAGACCATTTTTCATGACTTTTATTTATCTCACTTTTTGTTGACTTATGGTGACGTTCCTTAGATCTAGATCTTGAATCTCTGTTTCTTTCCGACTTTCTACACCGCATAAAGTTAAACATACAACCTGTATGTTTACTAACTACACACACCTTTCATTGTTATTATATATAACACCATTTTGACTAAAGAATATATATCTTACAGCTAGCTAATATTTATAGAAAATAAAAATATCCCACTGTTAAAGGGTTCATTTTGTCAGAAAGATACCAATGTTAGTTTAGCAGGGTGTGAAAACTGAGTGCACCAAGTATTCAAGTCAGCTAACAGGTTACAGCTATTTGTAATTATGCATCAACTGGCAGCTTCTCCACTGCCATCTTGTGTTCTGCTGCTCTGAGTAAACACAGATCACTGCCTCAATCCATGGTTGCAGTCATCAAGAGCGGAGTGGGAAGAGAGCATAGAGATGCCCACAATGTGGCTGGTCTATGCGGGAAACTGACAGCCATACTAGGCTAGCTATCTTTTCCTTCCCCCGCAATGTGCTTTTGTGTTTCACACTTTTGGTTGTTTAGATTAACGCTATCTTGCGAACACGTAATACCGATTTTGTTGTAGGCCTACTGCACGACGGCATGTTTAACTATGTTCATGAGGGTTTGCGTTTTGCCTCTGAACATGTTCGCAAAAATGAAAATCACATCAATTTTGAGATTTTAAAGTAAAATATAACAAATCTGTCATTAAAAAACAATCTTAACAGCTCTACTGGTATGGCACTTTGGCAGACACTGAGGTCTAACGTGTGTACCAGAAGGAAACCGAGGCTCCTAATTGTAAACATACAAGACTGAAATAGACCAAGGTGTACCAATAGCAGTAATATTGTGCAGTTATACAATTCTGAAAATAAATAGTAAATACACTTTTCATTGCAGCTGAAGAGCAACATAACCACAATTATTCAGTCCTAACACTATTAACGTCAGTAGTAATGTAAGGGGTATGGCAAAATCAACGGTTGTGCCTACCTATCTGACACCTGGTAGTGCAAGTGTCATATGTGCCCATTGTGTTTCCACACCCTTACAGAGCGACCACAGATGAAGAGCAGTTGTGGTGATGTTTCATGGTTAAAGCACTGCACACATCGATAAAGTTGTTCTACATGACCATCAGTTACTGGCATGGGCAAACACTTGTAAACCAGCCAAATCAACTACATGTGTCTGGCTAAGGGGTTCATACAGAAACACAGACCAGCAATGCTCTACGATGGGCCAATGTAAACTGGCAGGGACTTTATTATACTTCATTAGAGAACATAAAAAAACTAAAAAGTCTTACACTGCAGGCTGTTTGGCTCCATCAGTCTTCACTTCTGCACTGCATTGGGCTGCAGAAATACACGATGTTTCGGAATGTTTTGGCGAACTTTCTTTTTCGCGTACACAGTTTTCTTCCACTGCCTCAGAGCATCTGCCTATGTTATCAGTCGACTTATCAACGCTGTGTTCATGCTTCACAATGCTCGAATCAACATTTTGTGAATCTGAGGGAAATACTGAAGCTGCCACTTGCATGTCATCATTTCCTGTTTCACCAGAATCTAACAAAATTTCATTCACAACATCACTACTGGGTACTCAAAAAGAATTTTTCTATTAGGCTTATAAACATAATCTCACTATAAAAGACTTCTCTGGTCTAGAAAATACCAAACTGTGGTGTTCTGCATTCTGTAATCCATAAATCAGATAAAACAATTCTGAAATTTTGAGGCTGATAAATCCTGCAAATGCCATAACTATCTACACTGTGAAGGTCACGATCGTGGCTGTTAAAGAAACTTACTGTGAAACAGTCAAAACTTTCGTTACAAAAAATATCAGCTTAACAAGCTAATTAACTGTCACACAACAGCTGAGTATCTCTTCCACAAATCTAGAATTATCTTCAAAATAAAAAAAATTAAACTGTTGCTTACCATCAAAAACATTCCGCATTTTGTAAGTAAGTTCACTAATTATTGTCACGTACCATACATAAAAGGGACGTTATTAAATTATAGCTAAAATTTAATATGACTTGTATGTTTCAGTGTTCATCATTCATTACTAGACATAAACAGACAGCAAATTGAATAGCAGGCTTTCTCACCAGATGCTGGGCTGCTCCTGACTCCTTTAGATATCAATGCTGCACTATATTCAGATATTTTTAAACCAAACTTCAACATCTTCTTGCCAAACAATCCCAAAGCAGTTGATTTTGCAGCAGTCTGTTCATATGTACTAACTGACTCACTACATGATGTGCCAGAGTCAGCAGGCAAAACGATTTCAGAGTATGCTGATGTAGATGGTACATCATTTTGTGTATTAGCAACATCGTTACACCGAGGCTCTTCTATTAATTCAGCACCATCGCTGGTAATTGGTGGTTCATAAGTCTTCAAATTAACTGCCAAATTTGACTGTCTTTCAGCCTGCAATTGTTTGCTCTTTTTAATTGACGTCGTTAAACGCTTGTGTAACTTCTCGGCCATCTCCTCACTCAGAACGTCCACCTCATCATCCGACAGCAAAATGAAACTAGATTCCTTCAAGAGTCTTCCATCCTTTGTACTTTTACACGTTGGCACAGAATCGTCATCGCTGCTAACACTATCATATCTGCGCTTACTTCCACCACGTCCTACTTCAGTATTTCGATTACTTCCCCGACTCGATTTCTGCTCTCTACTATTTGTCTTTTCAGTGTTAGAAACAGCTCTTGAGTAAGATGATTTAAGAGTAGCACGTGCAGAAACTTTCTTTACGAACACTACATCATCAGATTTGCCATCTTCTGATGCCATACCACATTTATCTGCCATGGCCTCAGATGAAGGACTTCTTTTCCTGCTGCTGACAGCCTTGTCACAACGTGAAACATCTCGAGTAGATCTACGTTCTCTCCCAGGATGCTCCTTTTTGGCACCACATGATATATTTTCATCACCGACAGACTGTTTACTGTTTGAATAAACTCTATATTCACGTCTGTCATCCTGACTGATGAATTTTCTGGTCTCATCTGAATGTTTGTGCACTGAAATCTTTTCTTTGTGTGAATAACTTGTTGCTTCTGAGGAATGCTGTGAATCAACAATCTTGTTAATGTGGTCTGCCTCACTGATGTGTGATAAAGTGTCAAAGCAACAAGGATGCTCACTTGATGAACTCGTATAGTGAGCATTATCAACTGTAATTTGACATTCTTTATGTGAAGTATCTGCAAATAATTTAGCTGATGTATCACATTTGTCCAGTGATGAAACTGTGCCAGTCTCACAGAGAGTTCTGTCATCACACTTTAACTGGTTTAAATAATGACAATTCATCTCACTTGATTTTGTTGTATGGCATTTTTTCGTGTCAGACTTCAGTAAAGCGTCCTTGGTTTCACGAGACACAAATCCTTGACCAATCTGAGAAGTTTCCATACATATGTCATTCTTTTTTGTTAACTCTTGTGGATCGTCTTTCTGCCGACTGTCCCTGTTCTTTATGCAATGATTAGTTGGGGCATTTTTTTCTTCAACCGCATCTTTCACCTTCTTAGTGCAACTACCATCACTCGAGTTGCTTTCGCTTGAACTATCTCGTAACCTATCTCGATGGCGATGACGATGATGTTTTGAACTACTGTCTTTGTGATGTGATTTGTGCTTCTTTTTCTTCTTCTTCTTTTTCTTTTTCTTGTCTGACTTGCCATGTTCTGTACAGTCTTGCTCTACTTTCGTGCTGTCACCAACGCGATCTTTACCATTCGTCCCTACTATCTTCGCAATTACAAAGTCTCTAAATATCTGGTTAACAGTCACGGAACCGGCAGCAGCAACATTTGAACACGTAGGCTCGTCACCGATACTTGGTGAATTATCTTCATCGTGCTCAGCTCGAACTGACATCTTGTAGAGTGTGACTTTCACTCTGTCTCACCTGGTCATCATTATAAGGCTGATTATAGTGGAATTCATAAACACAACAGACAGCAGGTTTCATAAAAAGCACATTTTCAATTTTTTACACACAAACCTGAGAAAACTAATAAAAGCTAATAAACAACTATGACGATATAACTATGACGAAACATCGCATTGGACCCAATTATTTGCAGCACGGTACTCATCGTGAACATGTAAAGTTTGAACATGAAAAGTGGGGGGCCAACCTGGGGGCCAGCCTAAATCTGCCCCAGGCTCCCTCCCTCGTAGAAACGCCACTGCTGAGAAGCCTCTGGCAAAAAGGCTTATTGCACCGATTTGTGAGTTGTTACCGGTTAGAGATGAACTTATGCTCCGCTGTGTGAACTTTATTAACAAGTGCATGTCCAGTGAGAACAGTGTTGTTCGTACTATATCATATCATGGTATTTTCTTGCGGCATATGTTCTCTCCCATTGGTGCTAATGCTATTATTTGTTGTAATTACTTGGGCGTTACTCTGAGTCATATTTGTAGAATTACCAAACAGTATGTATGGTTTGCTCATAAGCAAAATGTCATATTACCAGAGTTTGATAAAATTAACGTGATTAAGGAAATGTTGAATGTCAAGTATGATTTTGCATCTGTGCCAGTGCTTGATTTAGCTG
>Ga0209782_1000505_pt1 | contig 17174 bp, 12 predicted proteins | sample WorMetmaBAHAMAS1_FD_187390 | JGI IMG/M metagenome (GOLD analysis project Ga0209782, IMG submission 187390) | Marine gutless worms symbiont microbial communities from Max Planck institute for Marine Microbiology, Germany - Inanidrilus... | ecosystem: Host-associated > Annelida > Digestive system...
GTTAGGGTTCACTCAAGCTCATCAGCAACATAGCCATTCGATAGAGCACATACGACTTCCTATTCGACTTTAATAGAAACTATGGGTCTATCTTGTACCGTTAGCTCGTTTTTCGTCGAAAGTGGCGAATTTTGACCCACCCCACTTGCATTTGTCGCCGCCGTAGGGGTGACCCAGTTCGAATTTCGCCGTGACCTTTGGCATCAGAAAACGAGTCACGGGGCTATCGTGGGGCATTATTTGCGTGATCCTACCTTTAGCCGTTTTGATACAATACTGGAATGTGACAGACAGACAGACAGACAGACAGACAGACAGATAGACACAGGATGATGGCATATACCGAGCTAGCATAGAGTCGCGCGGTAAAAACCAGTACATGTATGCATACAAATAGGCGTACATTTTTATTATCTTCGAATAAATCAAAATCACAAATAGTCTGTGACTTTGTGACTCAGTATATGTTAATTCACAAGTAACAAGTGGCTTATTGTAGTTCATATTCTTACGCAGCAAGTCACTTGCACGGCGATCGAGTTACTGCATTTCAGACAGATTAGTTAAGACAACAGTGTTTGTCGACACACGTGCACAATGTGACTTAACGTTTAGGCCTACATCCGATAGAAAATGCGTTCCGCTGGAATGCTTGACTGGAGTTGATCAGTAATCTAGTCTACGTGCTGCAGATTACATGTAGATCAGTTCGTTGAGAAATGCACAATTTTTGTGCGAACGTATCATGCATCAATCACCGTCACTGTGAAGCCACGTTCACACTGGATCCAGTGCCACGACGCAGTGCGCGATGACGCGCGACTGCGCGCAGTGTCGCGCGGCGCCATGCGTCGTCTTGTGTGTGGTGAATGTGTGTGAATTATTATGCTAAATATGTGCGACAACGTTACTGAGAGAGTACAGGACCAAAAACAGAACCTTGGTGGGACACCGCAGGAGAAAGTATAAACAATTAGAAAGTTCATTTTCACATTTGACACTAGAAAAACGAGATGACAAGTAGGATTCAAACCAGTTAATAACAGGGCCGTGAACACCAAATCAAGAGGAGAGGCGTGTGATTAGGATGTTGTGATCGATAGTGTCAAACGTTAGGCAGACGCTCGATCGGAGCGAAACCACGACATCTATATGAGAAAAATTGGAACAGTAACAAATTATGTGTTTTCTTTTATTGGCCTCCAATGTCGTCACATTCATTTTTTAAACGTGTAAAGGATTTCGTGTACACGTTTACAAAATTAAAGGATATGCGCATCTCATTAATAACTGAGCTGCTTGGTTTTTAATTACGGTCGCATTTTATACAGTTGTTGCATTTTTGTTTCCGGTTTAGATGACAACAAAAAAGTTGTTTCGTTTTTATTTTGAAATATCTTGTTGAATTAAACATGAATTTAGAACAGTTTTCGTTGCATTTTACATATTAGTACTATGCAAGATATAGATGACTTAGAAATTAATTCATTATTTAGAGCACTTCAGGTATTGATCTTTAGCTGTGCTCCATCTACGTTCAGTGGTCACAAGATTGTCTATACTAGTATGAAAACCACGACATCACTCTTATAACCACGTTATCTAAACTTCCAAATTTACAATGACTGCTTATTGCTTTCCAACTTTCCAATACAATCACTAACGGTCGCACTGTAGTCAGCCGCTTCACTTACTCATTTTAGTGGTGGATCAATATGAATTTTTGGATTCAGTATGATATTGATATTATTGACACCAAATATCGCGATGTTGATATCAGTATTTTGTACATGTAAGTAAGTAAGTAAACTGATCTGAAAAAGTGAGATGTTCGTCAAACCAAGGTTGCAAAACAACAATATTCCACGGTACTCAAAATATACAATTCCAAGTTTAGCCTAATCTTGTTTTTGTAACGAAAATCAATCTGATCAAGGATTTCTCACAGAATATGCTAGAATACATCTAGCATACTAGCCGTGCCTAAAACAGGAAGCAGTTCATTATTTTATGTGCACATAAGTGTTGCCATATTGTTTTAGAAATTAGAATTATGTTTTTACACAACTTTACTAACCATCGGCCAGTATTCTACACACTAGCCATTATGCCTGCCTGAAAAACCCATTTGAACACAATAAAATGCATGTAGCCTACTCTAGCTTTACATGTAACTCACACTCACAGTCCCAATGGTTGAAGTTTAAATTTACCGTACTGTAAAAGTCTGCAATAACATATCACCACTAACGATGATGTCAGTTGTTGTTGATGTTGCTGAAATACAATAACATAAATTATGTCACGCAGTTGAGAAGAATAGTTTTCCTCTACACATAAATTAACCTAATACTCAGTGTTGTAATTTGTAAGTAGACAATGGTGCTTGGTGACAGATAGCTTGATTCTATTGCTGATTACTGACTCACTTGAATGTGCAATGAAATGTAGAAAATTTCAATATCAAAGTACTGATATTAATACGATTCAGTATGGTGAATATGGAGTGTATCGAATCAATACTGTCGATATATCAGTTTAACACTTATTTACTTGAATTGCAATGTATTTCAATAGATGTTGCACTGGTTTATCGTGCCCAAGCTTTTTACTAAACTGTTTATATTGCATCTGTTTATAAAGTACTGTAAGTTTAGATTCGATGTCATCTCTGCTAGGTGGTTATAAAGTACGTTTAAAGAGTTCATTGCACGTTTAGTTACTGAGTTGAGTTTAGTCTTGTCACTGGGATGTTTATTGGTATCTAGGTGGTATCTCACTCTTTTTAATGACAGCATCTACAACATGGGTACTTGACATTAAATTCTACTCACTTCATAGGGAAATAAGTCATACCTAGTGCTGGGCAGGCTTGGTGCTATAGCCCCGGGCAAGCTTGGCATTATAGCTCTAGATGTATAGTGTATTTGAGAATTGAGAACATGGCATTTTTATGAACATGTCGAAGATTTATTAATACACAAGAGGTGAGCTTTATCATTTCACTGTTAAGGTAAAGGTTAGTAGGGTGAGTAGGTTTAGTAGTGTTAGATTCAATTTTAGTGGCAGACTTGGGATTGGATTTTCCGATGTGGAATGAGTTGGTGCCTGATGTTGAGTCACAGCCTTTTTCATGTAATTAGTATGAATGTTCTGTCAACCACCGCATGGTAATTGCTTTGTTAAACTTACATACTGTGTTGTAACAAAGAAATAAAATTAAAGTGTAAATGTAAAATTAGGTCGATTACATAGGTGGGAGCTGAACCATCATTTTGCATTGTCTGTGCCAGGTAGCAAAGATACAAATGGGCTGCCATTGCTTTGCTCTGTGTGCATGGCGGTGCAGATCGGTCTCATTTCCCTGGATTCATCTAGCATGCTAATGTGAAATTATCCATTACATTTGGCATTAAATATTCTACAATTCAATGAGTGACTGATAGACTAAGGAATTGTGTTATAGAGAAACTCTTTATAAGCTACAATGTTGCAGTTTTTGTGATGCTGTTACTGGGGTGTGCATGTAGTGTGAACATATTTCATTAAAACTGGGATGGCTTCACTGTTATGACAGCCGTTTATGTCATAAAAGTTTTTTATTCCAAATTTAGCTGTTGTTTATCAGAGCTGGTCATGTTTGAGTAGCAATCACATAGCAATTGACATGTATAGTTTTTTGCATAACATGTTTATTGATTGATAGTAAAAGCCCAAACGGAATCTTAGTTTTATTGCTTTATACTTACTTGCTGACTGTACTGTAGACTGAGTATGTGAAGTTATTCAGATGGGTTCAGGACTCTCGTGGACTCATCTGTGTCCCTTGTAGTTCATCCATTTCCAGTGTCAGCATTAATATGAAATTTGTTGGTAAGTATTATTTAGTTAGCAGCACACGTATCAATTATTTGGAGTAAAGCAATAATATTTACTTATTTCTAGTCTGATTATTACATTACAATGGTTATCTGTGATTTCTATAATATTGTTTGCTTTTTGTATGTTATTACTAATATCTGGATTTTATTGTATTGCAGAAATGCATGTATTCAAGCCATCACCATTTTTAAAAGAGTATGTTTGTTACTGTTTTTTTGGTATACTTGTATTTTTGTGAATTATTACATATAAAATTATTAAATTCATCTACATAAATTGCTGTTTGAGCTCGAGTGTATTTTTCAAAGCTAATTGACTTAGGCAGCGTTCAGTATAGCACAGCATAGCTGTTTGCTGATCATTGAGTTTCTAAATGTGCTGTTATTTATGCTTGTTTTATAATAATATTCATGTTTTGCCAACATTAGTGTGATCATGTATTTGTTGAATGACATATATGATTTTGTTGGAACTGTTTGTAGTCATTTCATTACAAAAGATCCTGATCAGCCATGCTGCGTTATTCTTGAAGATGGGTATATAATCACACAGGAAGGTGAGTTGTAAGCTGCATTTTGCATCTTGCAGAAATTTATCAACATCAGAATTTTTAAAATACGGGGTAGTTCAGTGTGGCCTGCAGAAAATCAGTGGCATTTCATGATATTTGGTCAAGATCAGATTATGTCCAAATTGCTTTTGCTGGTCCCGTGTGTGCCCAGAGATTGTTTCACCCGGTGAAGCTGCAGCAACCAGATTGTGCAGAAAATGGGAGATTAGAATGTGTTGATTGAACTTATGAATATCAGTATTCAAAAAGTAACAGCCCTGTTAGTTTTGTTACCATAAGCGTTGTTAATGTTACTGATAGTGACAGTGTAGTTCACGTAATTGAATATTGATCAATATGATTGTAATTTTGTGACATTTGTATTGATATATCTTGCTGTAGTCACTAATGCCTTGTGCTTAAACAGTCTTAACCTGCTATATATGTACTGCTTACAGCAGTTTACTAACCTTAGTCAGTCTATAATAGCCGTAAAACTATATTTGGTATTGCAGGAGAATAAGCTCACGAGCTATTTGCAGTTGTTGTAAATAAAGATTACATGAAGTATTGCTCAGTATTCATCTGCAGCAGCTGTAATGCATCGGTGCAACAGAGCGATTCATTGCCGAGTTTGCATGTTCATCTAATTACTCTGCTGTTGTAGGGTTTCCGCTGCCTTCAAGAAAGGTCAAAATTCTCGGAGAAGAACTTGGATACAACAGAGTAAACCTTCTTTTGTTGGTTTTAGTGGTGGTACGATTGCTTCAAAATATATGCTTCCTTATTTTAGATAAAAGAGTTTTTTTGTATACTTGTGCATTGATATTATTTGGTATTGTTTTGGGTGTTTTCTGCAGAATTCCGAACAGTTTAAAATCCTGTTGACCGACGGTCCACTGATTGGCACTGCTGCAGCAGAGGTAAGACAGTGTCGATGGAAATAGTAACTGTTATTAGTTGAACGACGGACTTGGCTGGTTGTGAATGAAGTGTTGACAAGTGGAGTGGCTAAGTATGCACTATATCTGAGTGCCAAGTACATACAAAAATGTGTGGTTTAAATGTGTTCCAGTTTGTTATCATTGAATACATGTAGATATCACAGGATTCTACCAATGTGTTGAATGTATATTAATCTCAGAATAACAACAACAACCATTTAATGGCATTTTTCCCCAATAACGTAAGGAAGCCGGCACCAGGAAGGTAAAACTATTCTGAATATTTATGAAGCAAGAAATGATGGGCTGCAGCAGAGGCATCAGCAGGACCGTGTTCATCTAATTACTCTGCGGTTGTAGGGTTTCTGCTGATAGGCACTGCAGAGGTAAGACAGGATAATTTTTCCATACTACAGAAGCAGCACCTCATCACTCAACTGTTACTGGCTGGATGCTCTTACTGATGCATAGCCAACAGTGTCAAAGCTCTGAAGGCCACAGAATGTTGATTTGTCAGTTTGTTCACACCAGCTTCAGACGTGAAGAATGTAGACATTGGTGTATGTATGTGGCTAGCTGACCAGTAGAATTTGGGGACAAATAGATGGTAGCTGCCAATTATTATTGGCTGACTCACAGCCCATGTTGGTTGGCTTGGTCTGAGGGTTGACGGCCAAACTGCGCCAGTCTGCATTCATCAAATGAAATTTTATGTGTTTGTTTTGGCTAAATAGGCAAAAGTTGAGGTGCCAAGAATCATTGTCTGGACATTGACATCGTTAGTTTGATCTTTTTTATTTGTTTTCTTTAGCATTTTGGCATGCTTTGTTGCTTATATGCAAGTGATGAATTTGGCATTTGCTTTTTTATAGCATCAGACTTGCAGTAATCACAGTTATAAAAATTGCTGTATGTTATGTGTCTTCTAGAAAACAGTTCTTTGTACTGAACATGTAATTTTAAAGTGGTGATGTTGCAACATTTGTGTAGCAACGTATAACTGGCTAACGTCATTTGCACCACTTGGCAGTCCCTAGACCATGGACCACATGCCACTTTGTTCTGTTGGGTGAAACTTCTTGCACAAGCATTTTCCTACTATTTTTTTTTACTTGCAAGCATTTAATGATATTTAACTGTTAACAGTAAATGCTTATTGTCAGCAGAAAATACTAGTACTGTTGTAACAACAACAATTTACTGACATACTTCTTATGATGCAACTGGCAAAGGCTATTGAATCAATACACAACTTATTTTAGATATTTGATATCAAACTTTTATTTGTTAAGGAAGTTGTAGATAATCAAGTGCAGTTAAGTTTTTGAAAACTCCTAGTTGTCATACTGTACTGTCTCTAGCAGAATGAGTTAATTAAATTACATCTGTTTAATGGCATTTATTGTAACTTTTAAATATTATTTTTTTGTCTAGAAGCAAGGAATATCTTGCCAGCTTTCCTGAATGCACTGAGGTAATTAGTTCTATTTTTTAAATATTTTTTATGTTATTTTTGGTAAAAATACATGCAGTTTGATTTCTTGAATGCAGGAAAAATTTGGAGAGAAGGCAAGAAACTTTATTTTGGATTTGTGGGTGTTGATAGAAGATGGGCAGTGTGCACGTTGGATGTTGATGAATGGCGTTTATCAGCAGTAATGTCTGTGTGCACACTATACCATAGCATAATGCCAGCACACTCAGCAGATTTGGTGGTTTATTTCAGTCATTTCATTTCTGGCAGTCACTATGTTATCCCATATCTCTTCTGTCTGGTGCATCTTTGTCCAGCTGATGCAGCTGTAGCGGATCGAATATGAAGGGGATGGAATGAACTTAAGCAGCTGGCACTTGTGCCTAGCCATAAGAACCTTTCCCCTATTATGAGAGGAAAGCAATACAGAGGTGGCAAACAGAGTTGTATGTTAAATAGCACAGTGGAAGTGGGCCAGTGAAGAACGAGAAAGATATGGCACTCGAGCAAGCTGAGATGAAGCAGATAAGATGAATGAGCAATTGTGTTGTGTTAAAGTAATAGATCAGTTATAGTACCAACGAAAATAGACTGTGAGTGACTGAGTAAGTGAGTGTGTGTTTGTGTTGTGGTACTTGCTTACGCAGGTTGATCTGGATAGAAGGCTGCTAAATTGATTGTTGCAAATAGTAGTAGAAAAGTATAAGTATATATTTGCATATATGCCATATTTAGGTCGGGTTGCACCATCCATACTTACTTGAAGTAGTCCTTAAATGCTCATACATTTCAATGAAGATTTAAGGACTACCTAAGTTAAGTATGGTTGGTGCAACCCGATTTTAGACAGTTAAAAATGTACGAGATGCGGGCTGCTGCTGCTGCTGTGATTACTGCAGGCTGTGAGAACACTGGAAGTTGAGCTGCAGCGTTTCCGGTCGACGTACATGATCCTGCCTGGCTATCTTGATGATGCCGCCAACAAGATACAAGACATGTGGTCATGCGCCACATTGGTATGTGACATTCTCAGTTAACTTTGCTTACTTTTTAGCTGCTGCAATGCTGTGTAGTCAGTCTGTCTGTCCGTCTTTCACATTCGTGAGCTCTGGTCTGCTTCAAACTGTTTGATTATCTGGTACTAAGTGTGCCATTTTTGTTTACTCTCAACAAAGATCCTGGCGAAATCACGACAGGGGTTACCTCCAGTGGAGTGCCAAATGTAGGTTGGCATGAAAAATATATTGCTGTATATTGAAAGGTAGACATACACTTACCACGGAATGCTAATGGAAAATCCTGCATGATCAACCGATGTGACATTGCTTTATTATTCCAAGATTTTACTGTACACTGTTGTGTAGTTTTTTTACCTGTTACACTCGCAAAACTTGTCAAAACAGCTGACTGCATTGAGTCAGTTTTTTGAGGCCAAGACATTCTATGCCATGTGGCTGCCTTTTATTGCATTGATAGGAGGTTTGGGGCTTCGAAGTTACTGTTCATGAACATAATCTCAGAACTGTGAATTTGGCCATTATTCCAGTTTCTTATAGTGCTGTGAACAACTGTTGTGATCTAACTGTGACCACCATGCAGTGTTGATTACAGTAAATAGTAAAATTTGCTGAGAGCAGCTGACTGTTGCAGTCAGGAATGACAGATTATCATTATCAGTTGTCGTTATAGCAAACACCTCTAAAAATGCTGTGCAGCATTCGGACTACTATTCTGCTGGCATGAGTGGCTTATAACTCGAGCAAATGCCGCTATATAGAACACTAATAGGAAGTCGTACCTTGCCAGTCATCGATATACTGCACCTACTGACATCAGCATGGGGACACAGCACTGCCCTGTTATAGTTTTATAGTGAAATGCTATACCACTGTGATTATGAAAATGATAGTTGTGTGTTTAACTATAATATGTTGTGTTTTCTGTAGTCGCTGTTGTCACAGATGAAATCTGACGCAGCAGAGCCGCTAGTTAGTGAAAATATCAATATAGCAGTAGAATGGTGAGCATGAACTTAAGTGAATATATGTTGTCATTTAACTCTAGAGTCACATAAGTTTGTTCCATTCACTAAATGCCATTTTTGTAACTTCACTGTAGCCACAGGATTTACAATGTCTGTAATCTTAGTAGATATATTATGGCCAATGCATGGTTCACCCCTGACAGCAAGTTTCGATGTTGGAATTACCGTGATGATGTTTTCTGCAACCTGTGCATTTTCTTCATTTAACCATTTAGTGAATTGTTTGTCTTTGATGCTAAAAATCTGTGTCCAACAGTAACACATTTACTAGCATCCGGATTATATTTTCAGTGGAAAAGAGTATTAACTTTACACAAATTTTTGGATGTACAGAACCAACATTCTTTCAGGTATATATGGTACTCTCTAAAATTCGTTTAAATAACTCGAGTTACCTCAAAGCTATGCAAGAACACAACAGACGTTTCTGTGTCTAATAAACTGTGTAGTTGTGTAGTTGTGTATTATGTTGCGGCAGTTCTTGTTCATGTTTAGAATTGTCTTGACATTGACTGTAACATGTTGCTGATGCTATTACTGTGTGTTTCAGCTGTCTGCTGGGTGATTTGTACACTATTCTGTGGCCACATGTTTGTCAGCAATGCAAGTCGCTTGATCAACAACTCGTGACAAAGTGTCGGCAGATGCGGCATTCCAACTTGTCCACCAAGATGTTGCCAGCTACATTCACTGCATGTGATCTGTCGGCCACTGTGAGCGACAGTTGTTTTTGTTTCTGCTGCAGACATTCCTTGATTGGGAGACTTTCAGAGTTAACACTTTATGTCTGCATATATGTATTATGTCAGTAAGACGTCTCAGTTGATTGTGTCATATGGCAGATAACTGGTGTCGAATGATTTAACTCGTGCTTCTGTTTTCCTTCAGCTGTATTCACTTTTTTGTATCTTAGTCTGTTGTAATATGTGGGGCTGTCTCCCGAAATCATTGACATCTTCAGAATTTCTGATTTTAGTGTCTTTTTAATGAGTAACAGGCACTTCAGCAAGCTGAGGTGAGAATAATTAGGTGGATGTGTTATGTTACAGTAGCAATTTTGGTTCACACGTAATGACCTGATAGAGAGAATAGACGATTTAGTTGTAGTGGAGCAACGAAATAGTTTGAGATGATATTGGCATGCTTTAATTAAAAAAAACAAGAATGATCGTGTGAAAATGCACGATTACAGAGTGGAGGGTGTAAGATGTAGAGATAGACCAAAGATGACTGGGAAAGATATTGTAGGAAGCGACTGTCAGTCGGAGGATGCTGTAGACTGTAGTAAATAGAGGAAATCAAGTATAAACATTATATAATATCCACAGAGACAAGAACGAGTGAGTGTTCTAAAGAGCTGTTAAACAGATTGTTGTTATACTGAGTAACGAACGATCTTTGACTGTGGTTGCCTGTCTTGCATTCTGCTTGTGTCCGAATGCAATGTGTGTTTTATTGTGTAAGTGTTGTAGTTGTAGAAATAATTGGCTGTTTTTGTGTGCTATTGTGGCAGAGTGGTTTATTGGAAAACTTGGATGGTTGTGTGTGTCCACAAGAGAAATTGACTTGTATGAAGGGCGTTCTGGTAAGCATCGGAGACTGGATGGAAACTTGTATTATTCTTGCGAGTTCACTACACAGTCAGAAGCATACATCTATTTCGTCATGTTGTCTGATGAGTTGTGTAGCGTGTATAATATATGCTGACAAGCCACTATACCCACTCTCCCACAGAGCTATGATTTTGGAAAACGACCGCATACCAGACAGATCCCAAACTGCTGTTCTCATCTAACAGACTGCAACTTTTTAATTAGAATGTTGTTTGCTGACACTTACTGATGATGTTTTTTATTGGTCTTTATGTTTGTACTATGTATTTTTGACTTTAATGTTTAATATTTATGTATTTTTAAATTGCTGTTTGGCAGTTTTGCAAAGATTACCATTATGATTTTGCTGTCCATTATATTTTAATCCGAAAATGATTTCTTGTGTGATATGACTAGAAACTTAAGCAGTCATATTGACATGCAAGCCAATGCTGACAGCACATTTCATAACCCTGTGACCTTGACCTTTTACCTCAGGGTCAGTGCATGCCGAGGTCCTCCCATATAGTGTATGTGTACCAAGTTTGGTGTTGATAGCTCAACAATTTTCTTTTAGAACGTGGACACAGAGTCACAGATGCCACTGGTAACCCTATCCATGCTGTCGGCTATCGCTGGTGTTGGTGATGAGATGTTGTGGTGTAGTCGTTGGTTGATTGATTGACTTCATTATTGTGCACTGATGTTCTGCTTGCGACAGGATAGTATCACAGATGCAGTGACGACAGGTGACATGGCACATGACAACGGTAAGCCAGCATAATTTTCGGCTTTTTCTTAACCGCATTAGCACAGTAGGTAATGCAATCACCTCCATGTATCTGTCTGTCTGGCCGCCAGTTTCCATTCTAACTTTTGAACCGAGTGACCTTGACTTTTTGCATGTGTATGGATCAGGACCATAGCTCTCATAGGATTGCGTTAGGGTCTCAGTTTGAAAGGTGGTTGGTGTGACCTTGATCCTCAGTCGAGGACAGTTTCCTGGTGGTTTAACCGACCAGTTTTCGTGGCCAGTACGAGTTAGCCCAGGTCTTCCAAACATACATACATGTACATAGATGAAATGTTATTGTGCCCAGTATACATAAAACAGACCTACTGTGCATTACAAAAGTTCAAATAGCAACGATAAACTAATTAAAAGCAATGTTAGAAAGATGAGTCTTTAATGCGCGTCGGAAAGCAGGTTGTGAGTCAGTGAGTCTGGTGTCAGTGGGGAGACTGTTCCAGACGTCACGGCCTAGATTTTCATTGGAAAATTTACTTCAGTTTGATACACTCTTAAACTCAAGGTCCTCAGAGGATGTAGGACTGTTGGAAGAGGTAGGTTTTTAAGCCACTCCAGAACTGTCCTTTGGAAATGAACGGCAAAAACAGATATTCTAGCAGACTCATGCGTAAAATATTCTTTATCGCAGCCAATTTTAATGTACTTTATTAATGTTTCAAACCTCCAATCAGGGAGACTGTTTCAGATGATGGAGCTGCAACGTGGAAACTTTGTCTGCAGAGTTCCTATGTGGTGATGTGATTGCAATGTATGGCAAAATAAAGTAAATTCAACATGCACATCAGTAACTTCTGTAGTATGTGTGAATGAGGCATTGATTATTTGTTATATTTGCTGATGTGATCGTAATTTCAGATGTGTCTATGTTAACCAGCGACAACTATATATCACTGCTTGTAAGTTGCCACAGTCGACTGCTTTGTAGATGAGGAATATTTATTGGGTTAATTTGCATATCTGTTCTGATCCGGGTGAGATCATGTCCAGCATTTTTGCCTGCACCGAGATATATTGTCAGTTTTAGTTTCTGTGAACTGCTAATGTTAGTAATACAGTATTTAGTGATAATTGTTATATTAACACATTTAAGCATTAGACACACTTAGTATCGAGTAGTTTTCCAGACAGTGACTGGAACATGCCTACCAGCGATGTTGCTTGTTCAGTAGCAGTTGGAGAGTTTTTAGATGTAATAAATATATATATACATCTCGCGCTTATGGTACGATGTCAGTGTCCGTCTGTCTGTGACGGAAGTGCATTGGGTCGCGGTGCATGCCAGGAACGCAGCGGCTGCACCAGCCAGCGAAGTTGAAGCCATCATACGATCCCCAACAGACATGGCTGCCGCCAATAGAGGGGTCATCTCACGCTATGCTAGCCACTGCTAGGCCCTCTTATTCAAATATGTAAATGGTAATTTATGGAGAATGATGCAAAAACCAGGCATTGCCAGCATGCAGTTGCCCATAATTTTGTGCTGATGGTGGCTGATTTTCAAAACTGTTGGGTTAGTAGTAAATTTGTAAAAGAGTTCTCATTGAAGATTTCCACCATACCTCAGAAGTTTCACTGCAGTATATATCTTGTGAAATATTTGACACTTTTCTGATGACTGGTGGCCAGTGGCCAAGGTTATTGTGCCACCTTGTAAGACTTGCATGATCTCGTCTGTTCTATTGACCATTTTGCTTCTGTTAATTTTGTATCATATCGCATGTTGATTTTCACGATTTTGTATTCTAATACCACTGTAATTTATTGCTATTATATCATTTCCTAGTGAAAAGCGTACTCCATTGACAGGTTTTAGTAATTGTGAAACACAATGGTGAACACCTTGCCAGCAATCTCTTCTACGTCGACACGTTTCAGCTCTATACGAAACATGCCGACAATCTGAGGCAAGTGATGTTGTATTTTTCTCAACAACACATGTTTAGCTGCCTCTTTCTCAGAAAATCTCGGTAGTCTGGTGATAGAACAGTACAACTATTCTGGATTTTAATGAGGCAAGAGATGATTGAGTGGCACCCATCCAACATTGTCAAAGCAGCGTTTCTCAGTAATAGACAAGAGATTGGCCAGTAAGAGCACCTCCGACATGACCTGTTCTGTGTCGATTGAGATGCAAAACTTGACTCAATCAGTCAGTCAAAGCAGTTAATGGATGTTTTGTTTTTGCAAACATTATGTAATATTCTTGTGCTTTTGCTGTAAAAAAAGGTTAATTCTTGCTGCATGTGTGCAGAATATTAAAAATCACACCACCATGTCTGAATGCCGCTGCTGGTTGTTGCTGATTGGGTGCCTTTGTTGTCTGCAAACAGTTTCAGTTTCGTTACGTTCAAGGCAGCGTGCAAGTTTATTACGTCACTGCCGGTTGATCAGCTGATGGTGAGAGCCATCATTTTACTAGAATGTTAACATATTTACCACAAAGAATTGCACTTGATGTCTCTTTCTAATATTGCCTAAAACACTGTTTTATCACTGTTTTGATCAGAACCTATGCCATTCACAACCATAAATAAAGAGACAGCAAATGAGGTCAAACTATAAGGAAGTAAGTGATTTTCTGTGTCTCTATAGGGCCAATAGGCCAATGCATTAATTAGTTGCACCCCGTTGGATGACCCAGGTTTATCTGGAAAATGGCCACGAGACAGAAGAGAAGGACGTACACACATTATTGGTGATTTTATTAGTAAAACTGGTATTTACTAGTGGCTTAGCACTAATACTAGAAATGCATTACATGCAGAACCATTGTACAGCCATTATACATGTCAGTCTGTGTTGGCCTCATTGAATACTCCGTTATAAATTGGAGGATTTTGTTTGAACAAAGTTTCACGGCCTGCATGCCCTTGCTAACTGGAGTGTGTTAAAAGTAAAAGTAAAGTTCTCCAATACTCGTTACCGAGCGTTGAGCCTGGAGCTGATCCCAGTGTACAGGCAGTCAGCCCACAAGTGACTTTTAAGCTATCCACCCAGCAGTAGGCTGCCAGTACTTTCTGCCAGGCCTGCAGTTACCTCCATAGCTTTCATTTACCAGATGGTGCCACATGGTAGCACACATCCGATTCCAGCACACTACTCATTTATCGAACCCAAAAGGATGATAGGCTGAGTTGGCCTGGTTGGCTGACCTGTAACGGATGGTTTACCCACAGTAGTGGTCACCCATCGGCTGCAGTTCGAGTGTGGGAAAGGTAAAGTTCGCCGGCCAGAGATCAACGTTTTACCACTGTGCAACTCTACCAACCGGACTATGTTACTCGTAGATATTTTTCGGCAGCAGCTGTGATAATAGCAGCAGATTCGGCGATGGCGACTGACTAAGGTCCGGTTTTTTCCACAGCAAATTAATCTCCCGTTAATTTAATCCGGCATTAAATCTGGCAGATAATGATCAATTTACTCAGATGTCGTTTTTCCACCGGCAGTTCGTCAATTAAATCGTCCTAAATGGACGATTCAATTAAATCGTCCTAAATGGACGATTTAATTGACGAACTGCCGGTGGAAAAACGACATCTGAGTAAATTGATCATTATCTACCAGATTTAATGCCAGATTAAATTAACGGGAGCTTAATTTGCTGTGGAAAAACCGGACCTAAATGTGCACATTATAAATGCTGATATTGAATTGAGTTGAAGTGAATGAATGTTAGTTTGTTGAAGTAGTTTGTTGTTCTTCTGGATTGCAGTAGTGAGTACTGTGACTCTGTTAGGGCAATGATGCCGGCGGCAATGGAGACCGAGGTCGCGGCCGGCCACAGCACGCGATGTCCCGCTCCGACTGGGAAAGAGAGCAGATCAGGCGAGTGATGTCGTCCGTTACAAGTGAAATGAGTTCCGTCGACGCTGGCACACCGACAACAGCATCACCATCTCAGCCTTCCGATGAACGTCTGTATCTGACTGTAAATTGAGAATTTTTAGCCATGTTGCATGGCCAGATTGGCCATGTGAATACCCCTTGACATTCTTCTTCTTCTTGTTGTCAGTAATCAACTGATCATGTTTCTGCTGACTTTAATGGCTTATAACTCGACAACGGTTCTACTTTGCCCTAAGGTCACTGTAGAACACCAATAGGAAGTCATAACCTTACTAATCAATTGCAACAATCGGGAGTGCTGCTCCGGTGACTGGAAGTGCCCAAAATTGCTTTTGGCAACTACTGACTTGGGCATGAAGGTTTTTATGGAGATTAATGTAAAACTTGGAACATAGACCCAAGTCAGTATATGCATCGGTGCTGTGGTGTCACTAGCAGGCCCATGAGGCCTAGGCCTTAGTTCTGCCAGGAAAATATTGTTGGAAATATTCTGTAAAATGATACGAGTTACAGCACTTTTTCTTGTTTTATGCTTGGCTTATTGCTACATTTGCATTTCATATCGGGTTGTAATATGAGACAAACTACTAATACTTCACAACTTGGACATAACCCCCAAATCAAAATCTTCTCTATACAACACTGATAGCATTTAACAGACTGAATGGTGAATGGTTACGGTACAAAACTGGAATTATATGCAGTATATTTCTAACACTAAACATAATGTAAGCCACAGCTTGAAACGTATTCTGTGAAATTTTAACTACGTGATGTATGGAATTGTTTGTGGTTATCCAGCTGTGGTGTCATGGGCATCCTCAGATTCAGCAACAAGAGTTCAACAGAAACGCGAGTCAGAGTTGGGGTATTTTAGCTGTGTGTTATTAGGCTGTGTTGCAGATATAGTGTAAGTGGTCCTGTTGCACAGGTCGAGTTCCTTGTTTGTTCTGTCTGTCTGTCCGTCCGTCCATCCGTCCTTTGGTAATGACCACATATTTTTTGAAAATGGCACACTGGATCCACATAGCGTTTGTGATGGTGGATCTGATGGACCCAAGTAACAGTGGTGGTCCAAATATTCTGAAGATAAGGGGAAAATGGGGTGCCATGATGTAATGTATAGGGAGAATGCGGCGTTGGCCATGCAAAAATGGCTTAACCTTATGGCAGCTGGGCCAGTACCCGCATCTTCTACCCGTTTGCCATGGGGACAGCTAGTACATGGCCACTGAGTCGACACATGAAATTGGCAGACAAATCACCACCCTCACTGAGAACATCATGGAGACAGCATTTGTTTTCCAACACCTCTACATAGCTTTTTCAATGAAGAAATGTGGTTTCCTTCTGTAACACTGATCACCAAATAATGTACCACTGCAAGCATTTGCATTTTGCTTTGCTAGAGTTTTCACACCTGCAGCTTTATGCTAGTGGGCCAAAAAATAATAACAGGTGAGGTGGGAAAATAAAGCAACTTTTGATTACTTTTTCAGTAACATTATGCGCATGTCTATGTATTTTATTATTAATTTTCTTTCAGTGTGTTGTAGGTCAACTTTCTTTGTGTAAACATGTGCCCTTGTCATGTGTATTTTATAATATACTTACTTACTTACTTATATTTTTAAAAAATATCAAACTGTGTTCATTTGTGACAGCGTTGTCGCAAGACAAACAACAGTGTATCAACCCTTAGTCAGAATGGACAAAATGTATACTGGCTGCATCGGGCAATCTGATTAATAATAGATATCACATTAATGTTAGAGAAACTGGACAAACCGACCGACAGACATCACACCATTGCTTTGTGTACTTACTGCTGTGGATGCAGCCGGCAAAATTGACATTTTTGGGACACAGTATTGAGACGTGGTGTATACTTGTACTAAACTTGTTTGTTTATCTACACTGTGTCTCAAAAAAAACGACAATGATGTAGCACACTATAACTTCAACGCACATTAACTGATTTTGATAATTTTTTTGCAGAGATGTTGCTGAGTGAGTACGCTATTAAAT
>Ga0209782_1000506_pt1 | contig 17163 bp, 14 predicted proteins | sample WorMetmaBAHAMAS1_FD_187390 | JGI IMG/M metagenome (GOLD analysis project Ga0209782, IMG submission 187390) | Marine gutless worms symbiont microbial communities from Max Planck institute for Marine Microbiology, Germany - Inanidrilus... | ecosystem: Host-associated > Annelida > Digestive system...
GTTAACCTGCCAAAATATACTACAAATACGTACTTTTCATCAGAATTATGCATTTATCGTTTTGGCGCCAAAAATTTAAATACACCAGCATAGCAACTCTCACGCTGTCCAGCTGAAAACTCCGACGAAAATCCGAGCGCTCCGACGACTTCAGTCCGTCATTAAAAAACGAGGAACGAAACGCTCGGACGAATAAAAGAACGACAAACACACCGGGCTAGATCGGTCAGAGCGCTCTGACGCAATAAAAAAACGCCCCCATTATTGTAGTATAAACGTGAAATATAGTTTGATGCGTTCAACTCAGCTTTTCCGTTCAGTCGTTTTACCGCTTTTTTCTGGCATATTTATCTCTCTTTAACGTTTATGAATTCATGGATTGCTGCTGTGAATGCTTTCTATACGGCAAAGTATGCGTTGTTTCAAGTCCGCAAAAACAAAAACAAACTCACAGGAACATCCTGTTATTGCTCCCGTATAAAATATACACACAGATAACTGACATTATCAGGTCACATCGCAGCACTAGCAACTCGGGATGCAGCCTATTGCTACAGACGGGAATAGCGTGGTCTTTGTGCTGGTCACGAACGTGAGCCCTGCAAAAACGGCCGAACTGATCAAAATGTCGATTGGGATGTAGACTCGGATGGGACCGAGGTAGAACTACACCCCCACGGGAAGAGGAAATTGTTTGAGGAACCTCTGTTGGCTCGCTGTAAAATACAGCGGCCATATGTCGCGCTACCGTGTGCACGGAGCGTATCTGTGGCCGAGTGCTTGGACTCGTCCGCAGCAAGCGCTGCACAGGTAGCACAAGCAGAGGGCGAAACCATTTGCGATTAGTGGGTGGCGATGTGGCCTGTTCCCAAATTAATCTTGTTTAGTACGCTTATTGATTTCTTGGAGTTTTAAATAATATCAGGACTGAGTAACAGTATCCGCGTTTTACAGAGTTCATAATTTTACAAACGTAAAATTTACATATTAAACATATGAATATCTTTGATTTTATTTGATGTTTTTTTTTGTACATTGTATTTTCCAGCTGAGTCTCTGTTTTCGTGTTGTTTTCGAACTAGTTTGCATGTTTTATTCACTGTTGTAGGCTTCTGTTTATTATTTAGCATTTTAGAAGTTCATTTTCTGCTTATCACGACTAACATTTTGCACAGTTGGACTGCATTACCGTTTCGTGCCTTTATAATATACACGAAAGGAACATTACGGCACTTCCTGAGTGTAGCGCTAATATACAGAACAGCTATGTATAGACGCTCGTTACATTTGGTGTCGATTTTTGCCAGTTGTGAGTTGTATAATAAACAAGAGCTTTAATTATGTGTAGTTTTAACATGCTGCGTTACCGGTATTTTAATCAGTATACAGAGAAAGAAATAACTGTCTATGGTCATCGCCCTGCACTCTTTAAGTGACCAAACTGTCCTCCATCGAGGTCAGACTGACCGCGTTACCACGCCCACGCGTGCTGCACTATGGCCTCGGCTGCGCTGCACGATAACGTGACAGTAAAATTTACTACTACAGGGTGCATCAATAAAAACAATCCCTTAGGAAAAATTCACTATCTCCGTAATTGTAACAGATTTTATTACTAAATTTCTACAGAGGGGGATTCAAGCCATATAGGCTTGAATATTGCCTATTGCATATTGCCTATGCAGCAAATTTCGTTATAATTATTTGGTTTTGTTTAAAAATTACAGCCATTTGAACTTAAAAGTACATTTTTCTAAGTTAACAAGTAATTAAACTGAGATTCTGATGTAAAAATGACAGAAAATAAACCATATTAATATGCCTTTCCTCTCTTATTTACCTTTCCTTTGAGAGTAGCCCGCTCCGTTTCCAGGCCAGATGTCGTAAGGGGCAACTAAACCTGGGTTATTGTCTGTTTATTTTACGCAGCAGTTTTCTGTGTTTGATAATTTGTATTTCATCGATTCAGTGTTTTTAGATTTAGCTTGTGTTAGCCAAGGTTTATTGTGTTGTTCGTGTTTTTTACTCTCGGCTTTTATTTTGACTTCATCAGTACTAGCCAAGAGATTGGCTTGGAACAGCGTCTATGATATGACCTATTTGGTGTCAAGTGGGACGTTAAACCTTAACTCAATCAATAAATCTGAAACGGAACCTTTGGCACAATCGGGGATAAGTGGAACTGGCTGTTTTATGGACCACATGTCCTTTGTGGTCAAACCAGCAGTGTCAAAGCACTGAAAGGAACCATGTAATGGCCAGACCGAACCTGTTCATTCCCAATTCAAGCATCCATTTCTTCACTGGTTCTACTGCAATTCATCCAGCAACTTCCACACAACTATCAAACACAAAGAAAAAAAACACACACCACGACAGAAGTACCAATCACAAGATAACACATTCTCGACAAATTACAATCAGCAGTCACTAGTAATATCAAGCTACTGGCCTCCAACTTAACACGGTTATCTATTACTACGTTCTCATCAATAATCTTCTACACTGACAACAGCTAATAATATACAGAGTTATTTACAGCGAGTGACCACAGCTGGCCAAGCAAACATCACTGTCTGTACCCAACATGCAGATTTCGCTTTGGCTGACCATTGTGCATGTTTACAAATTAAAATATTCAGCATTCTAATATAAACCACGGAAAGGTGTATATAAGTAACAAACAGAAAAAAATATTAGGGCTCACTGCTGTATACTAATGATGGGTTTACTTGTAAATTTACTGCCATGTCTTGAAGCAGAATGAATATTTAAAATTGGTTAATATTTCCGACATTACAGGAAACTGTATAGTGGTCACATTTTTATTATTATTTTTCCACCTAGACACAGCAACCGACATAAACAAAGTTTTAAGCTTTGCAAGATCTCTACATAATGCCATATATTAATGTCCAAAATCCTGATAATTTTTGGCAGAAATGATCCTCTAACATCACCAAACTAAAGTGTCTATAGTACCTAGCAAAATGCAGAAACACCAAATCTGCATCTTTTTGCTGATATGCTGTATTACTGCAATTTTAACGGCTTCATGAAAAGTAACTCCCACTTACGACACAGCAACCGACACTGTAAAAGGCCTGGTATTACATCTACACAGTGTCTAAAAAAAACTGCACCCTTAAGGCAGGTCGGCATAAATTCATCAAAATAAGTTCGCCCATGATGATTTTCACATAAGGCACAACATTCAGCTCGAAAAGTTCAGTACAGGTCGAGTACCAGCTGCAAGGTTTCAATGGCAATCCGGCACCGAATAACCGCATGCTGTTCATTACGGCGGCGACGTCGCCTTATTTATTGCCTATAAATGACGTCACAGTGACGTCATCATAATAAAACTCACAGCTTTTATTCAGAATGAAATTCCCTACAAAACGTATATTTTGGATTTTTTTTGTATTTGGAAAATAACAGAATTTATGCCGACCTGCCTTAGGGGTGCAGTTTTTTTGCAGGATGATAAGCTCCTTCTTTCCTAGGTCCTGTCTGGTGCATGCAGTCAATTATTCTGACAGCGAATAGATGCTTCAGCTGTGACCAGGTGATACATGCATTTTAAATGACTCTTGCGCATTTTTTGGCAAAAACATGTAGCATATACGTGAAAAGACGAAATTTCCAGGTTTCCTGCTTTGCCAAGCAGGTGCCGTAGGAAATGAAAGCATCATTTTACTGCTTACTTTCTTAGTAACATTTCTGCAGTGGTGACATTTCTGGTACGCAGTGTGCAGGTTTATCACAATCTGTCAATTAATTACTAACAATGAAAACAAACAATATTAAAATCAAAAATGGACAAATATAGGTTACTGCGGTTAGGCATTCAAATGATGTTTTGTTGATTATTTTAGCCACAATTACAATATTGGCAATGTGCACTAGTTGCAACCAGCAGTCCATTACAAAATAAATTATGAAAATAACGAACATGCCAAACCTAGTACATGTACAATCGATTGAAAAAAAACTATGCCTTACAGTTTGATCCATGTAATACAAACAAAAATTTAACCATACACTATAGCATATGTACATCACCAACATTTTTTGCGAAATAAAATTTTGCCTGCTTATATGCAACAGTATGTTTTCTGTAAATAAACTAAACAGATGACAGACAACAAGCAAAAATAATTAATGATAAGAAAAGTGCAAACTCATAAATAAAAACCTAGATCCAAATCAGACTATACAATAAACTTCACGTTAAGTTTCTGTTTATCTCATGCATTTCCAACAAGAACATAGTCATATATGAGATGTTCATGGTGGCAATAATGACGAACATGTACAAACCAAACACACAGTAAACGACTCCACCAGCTTATGGCCCATCTTAACAAAAAAAATTTACAAATACATCACAAAATGGGGTTTGTTGAGATAATTTTGTTATATATTTTCTTTTGTTGAAACTGTTTTATGCATTTTAACCCAGTTACAGCAAGTCCAAACCTCATTAGACCTTACTTGCTTGGAAGTCACCCACTCCATATGACTTTAGTGCAATAAAGCAATGTTATGGCCATCATATGGACTGCTACTGCACAGTGATGCTGCTGCGTAGAGAGGATTATTAAACGTCAGCCAATTAGTGCCATTTTAGTCTTGCTGTTCCTGCTTTTTCACGAGTTTTATACGTTTGTATATTCCGTGATGCTGGAAGTCAAATAAATAAAATAAATTAAATATATCCATCAAATTCTCCACACCAAGTGTCGTCGAAGCTCTGCTTTCACCTGTTCAAACATATGAAGGATTCTCTCTATGGACTAAGTTTATGACAAAGATAAAGCTGTTATAAAGGTGGGTGCATAGTGGCCAGTGTAGATCTCCAGGTGATGTTAGCCACAAACCCAGCAGCAGGCTGCCACTACTTTCTTCCAAGCCTACGGTTACCTTCCAGCTTCAGAGCACATTCGCTGGTACCAGTTTATACTGCTCAGTGAACACAGGCGTGTGTAAACAAACGGCCTAGGATCACTCTGTCATGTTGTAACAGACGGGATTGCCACTGGTAAATAACAACAAACAATGCGGTCAATTGAGAAATTACATTCCATGTACACTGAGTTTCAATCAATTTTCAACAAACATTGTTTAAATTATAAAATCAAAAAAATTAAAATTACTACATCGAATACTCGATAGTCTAGTGGCTGAGGCATCGGACTGGTGACTCAGTGGTCGTGAGTTTGAGCCCCAGCCACCCCCACACTGTCGAGTAATAACCTTGGTCAAGTTGTTCACACCCATGTGCTATTGTCACCAAGCAGTATAATTTGGTACTGGCCAACTGGCGGTGACGCTCTTCAGCTGGGAAGGTAATTGCAGGCCTGTCAAAAAGTAATGGCAGCCTACCGCCGGGTGGATGGCTTAGTCACCTGCGGGCTGACTGCCTGTATACAGGGATCAGCTCTGGACCCAGCGCTCGGTAACTAGTATTGAAGAACTTTACCTTTACTTTTTACATTAAATACTTCAGACACAATTTGTCAGGTGCACTTTCCTGCCTGGAGTTTTTTTTGACCGGGATGACTTCATCAGGAAGGAGAAACAGTCAATAAAATCTCGCTCTGTCGAGTAATTAAAGTTGCCACAAAAAATCTGGTTTTCATCTTCATCCACGGTTAAAGCCAGCCAGTGTGACAACAAAATCCCAGCACACACAGCCAGATAGGTCCACATTTTGCCAGAACATACACACCATTAAAATAGCGACGATTGTCGTTTCTAGCAAAATGGGTCTGCTAAAAGTCCGTAAACCAAAAAAGTTAGCAGGATCAAAGATACACATTTAACACAGGGAATTCCCAAGTTGAGACTCTTTGGTTCAGCTTAGCCTTTAGACTTAGCGGAAGTTGACCTCACCCAGTGAATGGTGAGGGCCTGCAATGGCGTATATGTGCACAGACTTCGGTATTTATACCGCATGCTGTTTTCCTTTTAGAGTGCGGCCACACACATATAAATACATGAACATGCACAAAGTTACAGAAACAACTAATCACCCGATGCCCATGTTCAACTTGCAAACATTCTACAGTGCACTGGTTAATACGGTACTCCATTTGCCACGTTGAAAATGGTCCAAGGTCTCTACAAATACACACAATAACCATTTGCTTCAAATAAATCACGGATCTCGTCCGAGTCCTGCGCCAGGCGCAGCATGCCTCGTGGCTACACCAGAGTGCACGAGGCTTGCGTTTACATGTTTATAATTCACATGTGCCTGTCTTCACTGATCACAGCTCAAATATACCAGGCGATGAAGATTACATCAAACAACAGCCGGTGCACGAGTGCCCGACAATGATCGATAACTATCGCAATCTACATGCTGCCGACAGATCTGGCACACAGACGGCAGTGAATGCTTTGATATAGTCCACACCACAGCAGATGGCTGATGGTATTAGTTTGTCATGCAGCGGACTTAGCTGACAAGCGCCAACAGACAGATGCACTGGCAACATCGGACACAACGCCGTCAACGAGATGTGTTCAGTGAACATTCTGCAGCGTAGTGCTTAATACGGCTCTCCCCCGGCAGGGATATATCCAATATAACTCCAGTGGAATTGCTTCCTGGTCCAATATATTAAGGTAAACAATACATAAAATCAACAGGTGGGCTAGCTGTCAGGTCGGAAGTTCCACAAATCAACAGAAGACTCAACGGAATCAATCATACCCAACGGACCCCCTCTTACGGATATGCAGTGTTTTTAGCAATGCCCTCCGACAACACAGGAGTGAAGATGTCGAATGTTCAAATTCAGTCCAATACACGGCAATGACTGTCAGAAAGTCCAGAGATGACGATCGGTTAAACAAGTCAATACAAGCGGTTGTGGTGGAGTCGCCGTGAAGGTCGGTCGGCATTCACGATGAACAGGAAAGAGCCGACTGGTCGTTGTCGAGTACGGCGATGGCATCCTTCACCGTGTGGTAGATTATGTTCTTCACCTTAACACGACAAAACACAAACGTCGCTGAAATCACACAACGAATACATCGAAGAAGAAAATTTCGTATTTACAATGCAGTACAATGCATGAGACTTCTTCGCAGCGGGGTTGAACCTAATCAAGCTAGCACATAACCGATGGCCACATCTACACACTGCGTGCAGGTGATGCAGCCCAATAACACCTGCAAATCACTCACCTATCTCAGTAATAGCCAGGCTTGTCGATCTTCCTTGAGGTCATCACTATCATGATAATCATCATCTTTGTTTAATCAAGACTTGGTAGAATGCAATTAAACAATAGTAAGTTACAAAATAATGTAGTAACTGTTAGCGATAAAACGTGATATTAAATTGATAAAGCTTAGCAACAGTTTTTGTATAAAATCCCAATCATACAATTATCGTCAAACAGACTTGTGGTTTTGGTAATTAGCTGTCTGTTATGTGATGATGTCTTTGATGAAGATTGTTAAGGCAAGTAAGGATCTATTCACACTAAAAAATTTTATTTTAAATTTCCCTTTCAAAATTTTGCTCTAATTTCGAAAAAAGTTAGTTGGTGTTTAACGTCCCTTTCCAGCACAAATATGGCTATATTAGAGACGAAAGGGAATTTCAAAAAAAATTCCAGCAAGAAAAGGCTCTAACAGATGGCGGCTGATGTGGGCAACATCATTACTAGCAGGCCAAGCCACCAACTATTGGGTGCGGACAAGTCGACAAAACAATGCATGCACAGCACGTACTTGAAGCTTATCTTCGTGGTTGCTGTGAGTGTCGGACAGATGTCGAAATTCCTGCGTCAGTTTGAAGCAATACGACAGGTTCTCTGGTGAGACAAAGTCCTCGGCGGCTTTGATACACGAATGCAGGTTGCGGACCTATACAGCCACAACAACTTAACCCACCCGGCAATTCAGACAAGTAATAAATAACAAAGTTAACGTTCAATGTTCCACTCGATAAAACGAAAAGTTAACACAAACAGCCACTCGATGCTCGGTGACACTCGAAATCTTGTCGAACAAGCGAACGAAAAATCACTTTTGAAAAAGACCGCAGTAATTGAATAACCCTTAAGATCAAAAAAGGTAATAACAAATGGAGCTATTTGATAAGCCATATGTGTATCCTTCCAACTTCACTTTAACTTTTCACATCGACTCACTACTGGACTAACCGTAATATTGGCCTTCCAAAATGTAATTACCTCATCAGTTGTTTATCATCTACCTTTTCCCATGTTCAGAAAGATCCAAACATAACTATTCGAGTTATTCTGCTGAGAAACCGATTAACAAATAGCAGTGAAGACGGTCTGCTGACAAACTGTCACATGTAAATTATCACAATCACACACAACTAATCGTACATTCAAGTAAAATAAACAAACAGAGTATAACAGTTCACAAACATGCCTTACCACTACGGGAACTCGCGTGCCATACGGGATCACACAGTGTTACTTACCATATGGCAGAGGTGACACTCCTGCCTTTACCCCAGCCAATTAAGGCTGGTACTTAATTTAGCAACCCCAGCGGGATGCATAGCCTAGATTTAGTTGTGTTTATCTGTGTGTATTTTGTGCTTCTGTTTTTTGTACTGCATATATGTTGTGTTATTGTCAACACAGTGGGGTGGACCTAGTGGGATTGAAGCCCAGTCCTTAGGACCTCTCTTCCTTCAGTGCTTTGATACTGTTGGTTGGGTCTTTTGACCTATAAAATCCGACCTATCCGATATGACCTATAATGTGTTTGGTGGGACGTTAAACCTTGCTCAATTCAATTCCAGCGGGATGCAAGGCTGAGTTGCTGGGTTACATACCGAGGTGTTATACCCGCCAGAAGATGGTCACCCATCCAAGTACTAACCTGGCTTGTCATAGAGCAACTTTGATATGCCAAACCACCATTATACAGATCATGAGGCATTAACCAGCAAAATAAATATTGGATTTTGGGAATCAAATTTCACTGGCCACAAGTCCTTGCTGCTACCGGTACCATGTACAGGTGGCACCATCTGAGAAAAGCTACGGAGATAACTGCAGACTTGGCAGAAAGTTATGGCAGCCTACCGCCGAGTGGATGGCTTAAAGTCACCAGCGGGCTGACTGCCTGTACACCGGGATCAGCTCCGGGCCCAAAGCTCGGTAACGAGTATGGGAAAACTCTACCTTTTCTGCCAAAAGCAACAGCGGTAAACATCAAACTAACTACAGAACCTGATGAGGGGCGCCGGCAGGTATGAAGACCGCATCACCGACACATTGCAGTATCGTGTAGCCACGAACACCATATTCCGTCCAGAGTCTCTCGCGCAGTTTCTCATCAAGGTACCAAGACTGGTCGTGTATTGGGTCGTGGTTCCGCTCCACTGGCTTACCGACCTCAACGCCAACCTGCATCAATATCAACAACATCGGCCCGACTGACGGAGTTTAGCTTTTACATCCTACACAACGGAAACAAGTCTAAAATAATTTGGCAATAGGCCACCTTGCCCACACAGCCATTTTGTGGTGAAATTCCAGCTGCCAGCAACTGGCCAGTTGGGAGCAAGCTTTATTTGTCTTTAGTAGCCATAAGGCTAGATTAATTACATATAATACAAAAAATACCACTACTAATACAAATGTGCATACAGACTAGATTAGCAAGTACATAACATTAAAATACAATAAATATATTTAAGTATATATAGACTATGTATGAAATATTTACATACATAAAATAATGAAATGTCACAAAAGATTGAGTAGAATAAACATTTTTAAACATTAACACAGAACACTGATCACTGATACTATCATAGTAGTGAACCTTCGGTAGTAGCAGTCATAATATCAGGCGGCTAGTGAGGCATAAATGATCTGTATGCCATGCTCTTTCCAATAGAGTTTTCCAATGTTTTTCAGTGGGCCTAAAACCCCTCAAAAGTGTCTCTTTGTGAGATGGAATGGGGACCTTATCTAATACATGGTTCCCTAAACATACACAAGAAAGTTAGCATGTGGAGTTCTCCCCAACACTGTTGCCTACATCATACCATCATTATACCATGCGTTGGCGTTATAAGGGTGACAATGAAGGAAGGATTACAAAAAAGGGCACATCTGAAGAGTATCTGCACTAGTAAAAAGCACAGGAACTCTCAATTTTATCAATAACACATCAATAACCCTTCCTACTGAGGAAAACAAATGGTTATTTAAAAAAATTACAAAAATTAATATTATCTTCTTTTAGTACTGAAGAAAACAGCTAATAATTAAGTCACTAACTCCACTTGGGATGTCAAAAAATGGTGTAAACACACAATAACCACCTTCTTCAACAAATCGCGTATCTTGTCCGAGTCCTGCGCCTCGTAGATGTGCCAGAGTGCACCAGGTTTGCGTTTCTGGAGCAGTACTCGATCTTTAGATTTCTCACAGCAACCAGCCACGTCCATGGCCTTCAATGCACCTGTTTCATCAGCCACATAATGCGTTTCTGTTTCACGCGACTTCCTTTCAGAAGTTACTCCATATTTCATCAGGTAAGTTGGTAAATAAACAGAACATTTGCATAGCACTACATAACAAGTAACTTGCTACTAAATGGCTTGGGGGATCATACAGTTGTTACCTGCCAACCAAATGTGCATCCAAAAAGGGATATAACCAGGTTGTCTATAAATACAACTTTTTAGGATAGATCAGAGAATGTTTTGTTGTGAGTTAGATGTTGTCCCCGTCACTCAACCAACACGGATAAAATACAGAACAGAAATCAACCAATGGCCACATTTTTTGTTGATCCATGAACGGACTCCTAAAGGGACGGTATGTCGCACCCAGACGACCCAGCATGCAGGACTTATTCCATAGCAATTCTCATATTTTCTCACAATAATTGACATTTTCTTATCCATTCATAAATGACAATAATCAGACTACTTGGTGAATCTGGATATTGTTCGTAGTCAAGGAAAATCAAAAGACCACAAAACAGCCAAAAAATACCACAAGGTGTTGTTCTTAAGCTAGAGAATCATAATCACTCAATCAAAAACCGTTAATTTCAAAGGCAGCAGTTAGTTACCAGTATATTTAAACCACTCCTTTTTCAAAATACAATGTAGGAAACATAAGTACACTAATTTGTTAATTTTTAGTCGCGCCTCTCGCACACTGCGAGTCGCGACTTGAGTAGTCACGTTTCTGGCCGCGACAAAATAAATTATTTTTTGTCCGAGGCCCAATTGACACCCCTTATCTCCAAGCTGGTTTGACCGATCTCGACGAAATTTGGCATGATGGGATGTCTTAGGGGGTAGCATCCCCTAAAAATTTTTGAAAATTTTGGTGAACTTTGGCCCACTTTTTCCCGGAGCACAATTTTTTTATTGTGTTAAGAGCCCATAGAGGCGTGACCATATACCACTAGGTATTCTAGTTTCGTCAATAAATGCCTAGAAATGCAAACAATTATAAACGAAAAATCTAACAAAGAGCATCACACCAAATTTCTGATGGAACCGATCATTTTCAACTATAAACTGACATTTAAAAAATAACAGAGACAAAGATTCTAAAAGTTCGAACAAATAAGAAAAAACGTCTGGCACAAATGCCTTCAGCCAAACTGTCCACACCAAATATTAGTCCGTTATCACAATAACAGTGTATCACCGTATGACTATGTACCATCACTGCATTAACATATACATGTTATGCAAATGTTTAATCCACAAGTGTAATTGGAATGAACCATTCCTGCCTGTATTTTCCAGCCACACGAGGCAGTCCGGATGGCTGCTAACATACCAAGATGGTGTACTCACATCATCCACCTCGGTACTAAAATGGCTAGGTTGTTACAGTATCCAAACTGGAAACCAAAACCTAAGTCATATATATGTCACCTACTTGAGTTACCCAGAGGGCAATTTTAAGGTTTATAACTCTACAGTGGTTCCACACGGACCTGAAGTCACTACAGAACACCAACAGATATCTGGTCAATTAAATGCAATCATTGGCGTGGTGTTCCAGTGTCTGGAAGTGCCCAAAATAATCTTTGGCACCTACAGATTTTGGCACTTCATAATTTAATGGAGCAACTATTATGATCCACATTCGGGTCTTGTGCATTCTCCAATGCTCAATTATGGTCGGCTGTGTGACAATAAAAACAACTGGCCCGTAAGAAATATCCATGCCACTCATTTTCCAAGGGCCTCTTCCATAACAAGTAGAAGAAGATTCACCTGGCAACTGGCTGCAGAATAGAGGCAGAAAGCTAGGCCACCCATTTACTATTAAAACAGCTGTAAGCTGCAACACCTGAGTTATGCTAACAGCATAGGTACGTTAAACGGTTTAGTGACCTTTAACTTGTTTCTCTTTTTCATCCCACGGAATGCCGACATAGACCATCAAGTTGACGGCGTCAGATATGTCTAGGTGGAGGTTTGTTGAACCGGTCTGCGGAGACAGTGCCGACCCGTAAGCGTTATACATCTTCGGGCCAAGGTCCGGCCGCACGAAGAAACCCGGCAGACGAGAAGCCAGATTCAACGACCCGGCACGGTCAGTATACTCCGGCAGCGGAAGCGCCTGCAGCAGATTTGTAAACCACTCTGGAAGCATTTCCGCAAAATCTTCCGAAGCCGGCCAGTCCTTCAACTTCAGGATCATCGGTGAACCAAGCAAACCGCCGTGACTTCGATCTCGTAAGCGTTTGCCGACGCACTCGAACCCTTCCCAGAACTCGCTCATCCGACGTCCGACAAGCACTGCGTTGTGGCCGCAATCAACAAGATCATTTTTCAACGATCCAAAATTTTTGAGGAAAGTCTCCGGCTTCCACAGGTCTTTATCCAATTTGCTGTCGCAGTTACTGACAATGATCGGAACGCCGCGGCTCCAGTGTTCGCGGAACAGCCCGACATTGCCCGGACTGTCTGGATCCAACAGCTGCAGCAGACGATTGTCATCGAGCCACGTATGATGTGGCAGCCCACAGCTCATGATATCTGCCGGTAAGGAAACTGCAGACGACAAGATGTGACCAGCCGTTTGCCATCTTATTGTACGAGCAGAGTTGGAATCAACATCCAACGGAGGATGATCTGAAGTATCTGCCGAAGGTGGTGATGTACGTTTTTCCTCAACCGGATTTTCCCCACAAACACAGCCTTCCGCCATTCTGCAGTTCCGTCTCACGTCATGTATTCGTTGACCGACGTGCATCAGAGCTACAAATCAGATAAAATCAACGTGGTAGTTCTAAGATTCGCATTTCATAAAAATCGACTAAATGGTTAACAGAATGTGACGGGTCAAAACCTGCTGTATTCTATTTGACCAATGGCTTATACAACAGCCTATGCTACCATACAGCCTTTGATAATACATAACCCTAACAAATAAGACTCTGTACCCATGTCAGACTATTGCAACCTGCTGTTGCAGACTTGTAGCTGTACTGGTAACTTACTATCATACATTATATCCCCACTATATCAGCTGTTTCAACCTTCACACCACCATTCACCATCTGCTGTCTGTAATTTAAAGTTACTCTCTGGCGGTATTCAAATCGACGTAGGCATAAGATTTGTGATTTGACCTGTAATGATATAGTGGTAGGTTTGGTTGAGTGGCTTAGGCATGGGTAGCAGGGTAGCACAGAGAAATTACTCTACATCTGGCTCAAACAGTACAGACTAAGGCATCAACTCTATGTTAACCAGCCAGTAGCTACTTACAGTAGTCTAATCCAGCCTCCTACCATCTACGGTCAGTCACAGACACCGGCATATTCACCTATGAGCTCAGTGGCTACACAAATCAGTAGCCTACATCACCTATAAAAGTACGGTGCTCCTTACCTTTTACCTTAACATCTGATAGTAAGTGAGCAACTTTCAAGAGAAGACTAAAGACACATCTGTTTGACATTACTTTTAATGAACAACCTGGACAATGATGTTCTGTAACGACCTCCTCAGGATCCACGAGATCTGGCGCGTTATAAATAAGAATATTATTATTAATAACTTGAATAGTGCTGCTATTAGCTCTAAATTACGATTTTACTAAAAGATAACATCATCATCATCATCATCGTTATAGCCTTCATGTCGTCTTACAAATTAGTTTTAGCTTTATCATAACACAAATGCAGCAAACCGGTGTTTGGTATGATCTGCGTCGTAATAAACTGATTGATCAGATGAACACGTTTCTTGACAGCGCAACTGCGATAGATGCGCCTGCACGACTCGCATCGATTAATGGCCGAACACGCACACTGACGTACGACGTTGTAGCAGTCGAGGCAGAGGACATGACCACAATGCTTGCACGTCCAGTGAACGTTAAACAGCGTGGTACGGCAGCTGTCGCACATCTCGCGAATCCCCTCGACCGGACGCTTCCAAGCAATGCTTTCTGCACGCAGAACAACTCACTTACGTTAGAATGGCAACGACTCAGTAATGTGGTGATTACAAGTTAGAAGCGATACAAAACTGTAGTAAATTTAAAATAAACTTGTAGTTTTTGGAACGAGCGTCACCACACGGCGTCACACTGTTTCGTTTGCATATTTTTCACAAGCAAATAAATACACCAATGAGCCTGAAACTACTTTTGGACTTGCTTCTGTGGTTTATTTCTGTTTCATCTCAAATCTAAGCACCCTGAAATAAAACTAAAATAGATCAAATATCTACAATAACAGTGCCACGATGGATGGAAAAACGTTGTCACAATGAGGTAGAGGCAACGAACAAAATCTGTTTTATTTCAGTTTTATCTCACTCTTAACACCCAATAAGAAGCATATGAGTACTCAAGGACTGACCTTTCAGTTATTTTCACAGTCAATACTCACTGAATACACTAATGCAATGGACAGCCAATCTCTCAGTGAGTAACTAACTAGGTTAATGTCCAATTCGACACAATAAAGGTAATTTTAGAGACGTTCGTCCCAGCCAATCTTTGAGCTATGTACAGTACTCAAGAAACAAAACTCAACAGTTGGGCCAACACATTTTGCTAAATACAAAAAAATTCTAAACTACCAACAAAAATATAAATGCCACATTTTGCAGCCGGAGCTCATTTTTACTGCTTCAAAAGTCAAGATATGACTTGGATATATCTTAATAGATGCATTATAACACTATCCATCATTTTATGGTCTACCTAACAACTGGCACAATCCAAACATAGAAGTTCACGTAATGCAGCTTTCCAGTTCAAAAACACTATGCTTATCCTATATTCCTCTTTTCTTTGATCGAATTCCTGACCTTTTTTCCGACATATTGCAGAACTTTCGTCGACAAGTGGCAAAGGTTTATATATGGACTGAACACCCGTTCTGTTATCAACAACTGAAAAAAAGCACCGACCCATAGCTATGAAATCACACAGTAGCCTCATTCTCTCTTCCACAACCACCAGACTATCTGGAGCCAGATATTTTACCTCTACTCAAACTTACGGAGTTCGCAAGTCCATGTTTTTTTCGGAGTTCGCAAGTATAGAGTGTAAAACTGCCACAAGTAAGCCAACATACCATCAGGACCCATCCACGACATGGCCGATTTCTCCTGTTCAATGAGTTCGCAGAACCCAGCTCCGACGTGACCGACGATGTACTTCGCCGTGTCGACGGCCATTGGTGCATCTCGGGTTTGAGGCATCCACAGATCCAGATCGGAACTGGTGGCATCTTGTTCCGACGCGAAGCCGCAAGTCTGTGTGATGTTCTCGTTATCGATGCACAGTCTAAAACACATGTCAAACAAATGCTCTTGAATCCATCCCTGATGAACCGGCTGTGTCAAAATAAGCCAAAAGTGAAGTTTGTTGGAGTTAGAACCACTCTTGATACTGATTCTGGACCACATACGGTCCACTGTGGATCGAATCGTTAAAAGTCCATCCAAATGTCGATCACATTCATCATCAACACTTAGTTAATTGCTTCATTTATCGCGTTTTCGAACACAAAACACGGTGCGTTTGGTATGTAAGCATTATGTCACACGGAAGCAGGCCGTGTCTATAGTTCAGATAACCTGTGGTACGTTACGTCATGCACGTGATGCATCTGGTGCCGATGGCATTTGGTGCATCACATGACAGATGGCAATGGTGACAGACAGCTGAATGACGGATCTGGCGCCAGCATTAAAACCTGTGTGACGGCGTGAACGCTTGCTGGACAAGCAAGTGTTCACGCCGACACGGAGGTTGTGAATTTTATTACATTATGTTACATTGGACTGGGAGGCTTGCTTGATATTTCGGCAGACAGGAAACGATATCACTCATGAATGAATAAAGAAAACAAAACTTAATTACTAGAAATGCGTGGCAAAGCCTAGTGTATAGCCAGCTCGGCACCCCCTAGCAAATACTAATGACACACACTTACTTACTAATCTCCGCCTTGCCTAGCAGCCCCGCCCCCTACTGAACGTACTGTAGTCACCCCAGAAACATTTTCAACACCAACTGTACAAATTCTTATGTCTTAAACTCCGGGATCACTGAACCGAATCTCACCAAATTTATACAACATGTACATAAATAAATGCCGATTACTCTGCTGAAATCAAAATTGCGATCTTCCAATCCGTTTCGAAACGCCAACGTGACGAATGAAGATTGTCGACAAATTGCGGCAAATCGCGGCAAAAATTGTGCGTTTTAACAGCGTAAACTCCGAGATTACTGGATGGAAGTTCACCAAATTTGGACACGATTCAGCCCGATTACTGCCATTGAACCTCTTGAAAGCGGATTTACGATCGGCCAATCCACTGTTGAATGTTGAAGCAAAGAGTAAAGGTATTTCCACGCAACGTTAGCAAACATCTCCCATATTTAACTGGTTGCCATAGCAACATCCCTTGGGCGACCGCCAAACAAATATTTGGAAATTCATCCCCACTAATACGCCTACCAAACCTGTAAAGTAGGTCAAGGTAGGTCCAGGATATTCTGAGATATTTTGCTTGATATGCCGATTTTGCAGTATCGCCGCAAAGGGTGCTATTGTTAACAGCGTAAACTCTGAGGTTTCTGGACCGAATGTCACCAAAATTGTACACAATGTAGAGAAATTCAATCTATTTAATAT
>Ga0209782_1000507_pt1 | contig 17157 bp, 8 predicted proteins | sample WorMetmaBAHAMAS1_FD_187390 | JGI IMG/M metagenome (GOLD analysis project Ga0209782, IMG submission 187390) | Marine gutless worms symbiont microbial communities from Max Planck institute for Marine Microbiology, Germany - Inanidrilus... | ecosystem: Host-associated > Annelida > Digestive system >...
CATGACCCCCCCCCATCTAACACACCATTCTACTGCCCAACCCCACTTACACTCCAAATCACAGTTCGATCACTTTATACCATCATACATTCTCACACAGTAATGCCACTAATTCCCCACTCATTACGATGGGCTACCCCATATCACCCCAAAAACTGCAAATTCCCATGGGGCAATCTACATCCCATTTTATACTGCACATCCCTGGACTCACCAGACCCAACACTCTAAACGGCATCAAAATCTGTTCACCCAATTTTCCACAAATCACTGGACAGACAGACCGACAGACAGGAAAAGTGTACACAGAAAACAACTAGTAAAAATAGACCTTTGGACACAGCAATGCGGCCTAGTAATATTTTATTTAATAATATAAACATTAACAATAGATCGTGCAGAAAAATTGCATCAAAGATGGAATCGGTGTGCAAATGTTATGAGTTCTCATTCTCACAATAATTAATATTATGAATGACTTATGTTTTTCTTTAACCAGCTTTTTATCCTGGGTCAGGTTCTCCAAAAACTTAATAAAGAGTTAATAATAAGTTTATCTTACAGGTCTCAGGACCTTCCTGTTGCTATGCTGAATAATTATGTCAAAGCACTGGAAGAAATTACTTACTGCAGCAGAAGCTGATTGACTTCAACTGTAAATAAACGACTTCCTGTAGACTGAAGTTTGGTAGCCTGCAAATACGCAATTTTCATCTGTATGTAAGTCTGTCTTTAATAGAAAAAAGCATCTATCTTGTATCATTTTTAAAGTACAGCAAGTTCCTAAGCTACCTGCATTTGGTGAGCCCGCTGAGGTGACTCCATTGAAATCTTACAAAGATCTTTTGCATCGGAAAAATAGAGTTCCTGATCTATTGTACACTGCTGATGTATAATGCTGTTTGCATGATCCTACATTTAGCTGTTTCAGTAGAATGCAGACTTGTAACAGGCAGACAGTATATACCAATCACTGCTAAATATCAAATGCTGTGAAAAATAATACAAAGATTACAAAAACATTTTGAGATTAGTAGCACATGTAAAGCAGTAACATACAATATCTTTGATGGATTGCACACACTCCAGCAGATCTGGTGGCAATGCGGTTGGCAAGTCAGAAACAGTTGTAACGTCTGCCCTGCTCTGTGATATCACAGAGTCAATCGCTGATTCAATGCTGCATGCTGACACAACATTTCGGCTGGCAGTCTGGGCATCACCAGATCCAGTCAATGATGTCACAGCTCTTGGAGCATTAGACAGTCGGTGCTCAGCATCGGAACCCTCAGATCTAATAACATCATCCTTCTGTTCATGTTGGTTGCCAATGAATTCCTGTTGTGGCTTGTTGCAAAGCGCTACGCTTGAACCGTGAATGCGCTCAGCTAACAGAGACGATTTGCTGATTTTTGGCGGCCGCCTACAACCGCAGTGTCAGCACTACATGAAGCAGTCACTGATGAGTACGACAGTGATACAGAATTGCAAAAAAATTTCTCTGGCAAAGTACCCAGTACGTTAGTTCTTGCATACAAAACATTACATACTATACACAATATAGAAAGTTATCCTTTTTTTGTTACGCTGTTTATCATGCAATGAAATACAACAAATACATGAGATATTACTATTAATGCATAACAAAATAATTAAACAGATGATAAATGGCATGCACAGCCGTGGTACTTAATGAACAACATGCTGCTTACAATATATGTATGATGAATGATGATTGATTGAGTTAAAGTTTTACATCCCACTCGACACAAAATAGGTCACTTTGGAGATGCTCTTCACAGCCAATCTCTTGGCTTTACTGTGTAAGTAAATTAAACATAACAAAGCAAACATGCATTCATAACAAAAATACTACATGGACAACAATACCATTTGATGGCCTTTTGTCTGGGACTACCCGCATCAGCTCCTAATGGAAAGGTAAAACCAATATGGATTTTACTGAAGCACGAGATAGTAATTGGCAGTGGCATCAGCTGCAAGTCTGCACCTCACACCAAACAGATAACCATGGCAACACCCCACCACTCGGGTTAGTTTACATGCCACTCAACCAACAGCATCAAAGCACTGAAGGCATAAGCACTGAAGGCAACACAACACAAAAAAAGAACAAAAAACTACAGCCATTTTTACGACCTGCGGCCTGGGAACAGAAAGGACCTATTCTCAAAAAAGTAGATGAGTAAGGAAGTAAGTTAGTAATGAAAAAGGAAGTCAGTAGGGAAGTTAAGTCAGCGAGCAGATGATTTATATGGCACCGAAATCAGAAAATGAATGTTGCTGTTATTGTCGAGTACATTTACGAGCCATATGTTTTCAGCCATTAAGTGCCATGTCATCAGCTGAGTGCAATCGCTACAATCCACCCTCCAGCATGGTCTGTTAGCTACTGACAATAAGTGACATCGTTTGGTGTTTGCCACAAGGGCACATGTTCGTTGCTGCAAGGCCCCACTTCTTTCCTGGTCAAATGAATCAACGGCACATGGGGAAAAATATACATATTTATGCATGCTCATAAATACATATTTTAAAACAGTAATATTTTATAGTTACCCAGGAGGGCGCTTCTTAACTCTGAGTTCATTCAAACCATTTGATAATCTCCTTCGTCTTTTAATAATCTTGTCTTCTTTTCCATTTTCTCTTACCTGTATATTTACCATAACAGTTGCATAGATAAGCAGCAATGTCTTCAATACATTTGACATTTAAAATAGCATGATCAAAAGATGGGATTAAGATTACACAAGGTCAACAGAAATGCTACCAATGACTACAGCAGGAACTAGTTCCCAGTACATACAGTAGCTTGTAATAAGTTTATTTCTAACTTGTACACTTAACAAGATGTATCAGTATATATAGCAGCACACAATACAAAATTGCAGCTTGTCAAGTATCTGTACCCTTCCATATAGCATATCTGAAAAGATTCCCATATTTCATGTAAAAAACTGCATACTCCAAAGCTCCAATACTGTGAAAATCAGTTGCCTTATACAGCCAGTTATCTTAAGACATTGCCAGCATGTAACAACTGACAGACAGCCAAAAGTTGTAACAATATCGCAGTCAGCAAAGTTCTAGACCTATGCTGATGTGTGACAAAAATGTTCAGTATAAGATTATGGGGCTGTAAGTGAACAAAACTAAACTTTTAACACTAAATTTTAATATGATAAACATTTGTGTAGAGTTCCGCCAATGTACACATCGGACATCGGCAACATCGGAGCAAGCTGGAACATCGGCGAATCGCCATCAGCAAATTGTTTTTTAAAAATTCGTACCATTTATTTTTTTACTGAATTATAATGTTTTTCTTCAGAAACACCATAGATATCCACGTAAAACAAACATGATGTAGAGCGCTAACGGGCTCAGGCTATACAGCCTCGGCCTCACACTGATCACGTGATCGCGTTGTTGTTTAACTTTTTATCGCGCCCGGTTCCATTGTCGACGAACGTACGTTGGAACTTGCAAGTAGTACATATCATACTGTTATCGTGCAAGAAAAGAACAAATGCATTAAAGACTTTCGCTATTTAAATTTATTTCGACCAATACCTGTACCGACGCATGTGCAATTACCGCAATGCTGTGCAAGACTCCCGGTTCCATTCGAATTTTAGAAATAACGTGACACCATCTTAACTATTCTATGTTGTTTACCGCTCCCACTGCAAAGTGCAAATTCATTTATTTTATATTGTATGCTTTTATTTATCACAACACGCGTACACATATTTGAAATAAAGTATTAGAAATTAGCAATAGTACAGTAAATATAGTTTCAATATATGATGCGGGCATAGAGGCATAGGCCTGCGCTCGCGACTTCTCTACGTCTACGTCTACACTCGTCACAGTTCAACTAAACAACAGAATCGGACATCGGAATTTTTTCGCCTAAATATCGGAACATCGGACATCGGCGATTTTACCCGAATCGGCCGAACTCTACATTTGTGAGATAAAATACTTCACATGTATTGAATATAATGGGTTTACCCTTTTTATAATACAAATCAAGGTACACGTAAATCATGCAGATGGGTGTTGAAGTTGAAATTAAAAATTAAAGCAGCAGACAGACATCATAAAATAAAATACCATGCTATCCTTTTTCTTCACATCCTTCTTTTCCAAATCATTTACCTCAGAGTCAGATAAGAGTCGTTTCTGCAACATCCCATGCCACCAATCATCACAGTGCTAAATTTCTTCAAACGCTTTATCTCTAATTAATGTCAAGATCAACACTTCTCAAAGGTTGCGGTAATACACTAATGCGTAGTGGGTAGTTAAGCAATTATTTTTAACACAAAAAAACTAGAAAAAAAACTCAGTAACTCACACGAGAACCTAGCACTGTTAGCTGTTGCAACATCCAAAGATACATAACATCAAACATTGAAAAAGACATTGCAGAACCTACTAATCAAGCATACAAAACAAAACAACAAGAAGAACTGCACCTTTCACAATTTTAGATCTGTAAACTAGAATACCTAGCGGTATATGGTCGCGCCTCTATGGCAGCTTTCCGTCAGCTCTCAACACATATCGTGCTTCCTCGCAGCAATGTGCGAGACCACGCTCTTAACACATGGTCAAAAGTTTGACGCTGAATCCTTAAATGAGCCTATTAAATTTGAAACTTTGAACCCATATTTGGTCAACAAATATTAATTTTAGCCCCCCCCCCCCTTACACTGGACTTCTTGATCCGTCTTGGTCTGAACTTTCACCCCGGGTGATTTGTGGGCCGGCGCCTCGTAGCGTGCGAGAGGCGCGACTAAAAATTAACAAAAAATACAATTAAGCAATCAGCATACCCTCTTTATCTTTTTCTTACGATGCAACCCATCATGTGAATCATCCAATACTTCCCGGAAATCTAGCTGGCCAAAATTAACGTAAAATCCGCCATGTTTAGTTGTCAGACATGACGGCACAAATTCATCATACTGCAACAAAATGGTCAAGCAAACAATATATTATATTATAGAAGACCATATTGATTCAAATTTTACATAAATGGCTTCACAGAACATGTGGTTCTAGTAGCATGGACTGGTGTTAAGACGAATTGTAATAATATCAACATAGTGCTTCCTGTGGTACAAACCAATTTATATAAAAGTAATTACATGTAATTATCCCTTTTATTTCAACTTAAAATAATTGGTTTTATTACAACTTATTTCATGTTACTTCCAAATGTGTTCACCCTTAACATTACAGCATTTATGCAGTGTCTTTTTTGACCACACTTCAGCGTTAGCTAAGATGTGGACTATTGTTACAGATTGAGTAGCATGGTTGGTCTGTCTCCTGGACACGGCTAGCAGCCCTGCAAAAATGGATGAACTGATGAAGACGATGTTTCGGGTAGTAACCGCGGCGGCCCAAAGAATCACATATTAGATGGTAGGCTCAGGCAACTATGTATTAGAGGGGGTCTAGATACTCACACTTTGGGGGACAATCTGGCCCATTGGAAGCACTTTAATTGTTAACTGTGTGAAGATGGCTGCAATCTATGTTAACCTAATAAATCGACGAAAAGCTCTAACAGCTGCAGTATACACTAGTGTAGTTCACTGCGAGATCGACATCTGCATTTACAAGGAATCAGTTAAATAAAACAAGAAACATTTGAAAAGTGTTGGGCCCATTCGCCACAACAAGACGCATCACGCCCATTCGCCAAATGTCGCTAGCGGTACTGTCGCGTACCACCTGCGTATCGATGTCCACGACAATGACGACGACGACAATAACAACGCGTGACAAAGGGGACCGCTATGGCCCTATGGAATGGGCCCAAAAAGTGTTGTCAACTCCATGCTGCAAAGTGTGCTTATACAGCAATGGTTCAGATATCAGCACTGGCGTCACAGCCATCTGCTTTGGTAACGCAATCTAGTTCACCCGAAGACACTTATCCGATACTTCAGCAATCAGCACATTGGTTATAATTATAGTTTAGAGTGCTTTGATTTGCTTTTTTGGGGTTATACAGTACTGCTTCAACTGTAACTGCAGGTGACTTGCAACATATCTTGCAAGACTGGGAAAAATTATGGAAGCATAAAATACCCATATTTGGCATGCATTATATATGCTATGCTTTTTACACTGACTGAAGCTAATTGTAGTTCTAGCGGGTAAATGCAGAGTGTTCTATTTTAAAATCCAGATGCCTGTTCAAGTATGGCCTGTGAGTTTCACTTCTGTGATTCAAACATTCATTAAAACTGACCACTTACTGTTATTCTGACTGAACAGGACTGGTATTATGCCTTATTGTTTTCATGTACAAATAAAAACTACTGGCTAACTCACTCACAGTGGTCAAAACATTTAGCAGTATTTCTCATAACAATTGTGCCACCAATATAAAATTATGGAGAAATGAAACAGACATTATATTATACATGCAACATTATACAATGATAGTTTTACATTAAATGAAGTACAGTACTTCACATAATTCAATAAATTAATACAAACAAAATAGCAAAATACAAACTGCTTCAGTATTGTCAATAAAAGTATCGGATTCATCATAACCATCACCGAGATCCACTAAGTCCCGAATTTCACGTTTCTGTCGATAGCTTAACTTGTGCTTCTTAGCAGGTTTTGAGCTCTGCAACACAGAAACCAGCTGTGCACATGTGGTTAGTTTTGCTACGACAATCACACACAGACAGGCCAGTTCTTTTAGCAAATAGCATAACACAGCATGCAAATACACTGTGTCTCAAAAAAAACGACAGTGACGTTGCACAGTATAACTTCAATGCACATCAACCGACTTTGGTAATTTCTGGCAGAGATATTGCCGAAAGATCCCACCTCTCCTAACTGATGTCTCTGCACTACCTTGGGAATCATGAACCCCGAAAATGGGTCTTTTTAGTCATGCTCAAATATGACACCACTGCTTTGGTTTGCTATATCTTCAACACTCATCAACCAATTTTGATAATATTTTGTACACAATAAGGTAAGTACAGTATGCAAATAATTATCTTGACTTGCCATTTTTGATTTTTGTGTAACACCAGTTGTCAACAAGATCAATGCAGGCATTGCGTCATCTGCCACTGCCGGGACGACGGTCGACCAACCAGTAACCCATAGCGATTGCAACAACTTGTAGACGCTGCTGACATTTTAGCTTTTTCTGGAAATCTCTCTGACTAAATGCCTAGCATTGTAGCCTTTCAACTTAAACAAATTTTTAATCAGAATCTTATCTTCTTTGGTAAATGGCATGTTTACTAACAAACAATGACGTTGAAAATGTGCAATTTCTGCCTTCACAATTTTGCAGCCAATTAACACATTGAGTGCAGATGTCTGTATTACTCATATGCGACACGGCAGAAGCATGCATCACGGAGCCAGTAGTTAATGTGGCTAGCAGCAGCAGCAGCAGCCGTCACAATGCTGCGTGAGACTTTGACCCCGACTACTAGGCCTATTACAAGGCATCTGAAACAGCTGACTGAAACTGCAGCATCTTAATATTTGTTACCGATGAGAGGCCATTGGGTAATTTTGCGGTGATTTGAAACCCTGTCACTTGCCTCCTGGGCCACTGGTTGAATTCACACACTGAACACACTCAGTACTAAGCTCTTGAGTCTTGATAGCCATCAAAATGTGCCAAAATCTACAGATTTGAATGTCACATCTCAAAAATTTTCTGGGATAATGCCCCTGACCTCTATACTGGGGAGGGCTTAGGCGCCCCTTCCCATACTCTATCCCCATAATTGCCTGCTATAAAACCCCTGGCCTTGCCTGACTCGTTATGTATACATGCACGGCAAGCACAAATAAAACAAATGAAATCATAAATAGCACACTTCACTCCCATTGTGCAACGCACAATCTGTATTTGACAATCTTTATCATTGACGAAAAATTTAGTTGAAATTGATGCAGTAGTGCGGTGACGTTTGGCGTCGCCACTTAGCAATATATGTGATGCACCATAGGCCCTAGGCCCATTGTATAAAAACTTGACGTCATCCACAAAACCGTTCAACATCACCAAGTTAATACAAACTGTCCCTATCACTATCAGTATCGTCTGACAGTTGTTGCAAAACTTGCACAACTGAGAACCGTTTTCGTGCCGACGCCATGTTGCACTGGGGCGACCTACTGCCTTTGTAGGCCAAGACTGCCAAGAGTTACAAAATACTTTATATTACACAACTCGCTAGATGGCGACACAGTACAAGGGATTGAGAGGATGCAGAAATGTGGTTTACTGAGACGCTAGATGTGTGCTATGTTTCTCTGTACTGAAGTACGAGTTAACTCGTCCGTCGCATCTGAAGAGTACGTGACGCATATGAGAAATCTCGTACGTCGCGTCCAACGTGTTAAGGACGTAATACCAAACGGACATGATAAATTAAATAGGCTTATGATAGCATAAGCTCTGTAGCTATTTCTTGCCAAAAATTATTAAAATTGGTTGATGGTTGATGAATATGGAAGATATAGCAAGCAAAATCAGTGTTATTTTTGGTATACAGCATGCCTGAAAAGACCAAATTTCTGGGTTCATGTTTCCCCAGGTAGTGCAGAGACACTAGCAAGGGGAGGTGGGATAACAAATCACCATTTAATAGCATACTTACTCAGCAACATCTCTGCAAAAAATTACCAAAATCGGTCAATGTGCATTTAAGTTATAGTGTGCTACATCAGTGTCGTTTTTTGAGACACGGTGTAGAGAAGCAAACTGGCTGTATGTGTAGTGTTGTTACGGTTCCCAAATTTTCGTTTATGGTCAGTTTCGGCAGGTTTTGGGGCAAAACAACGTGGTTTCGATTCAGTTGTTCCAAATTGCCCATCGCTAGATCGAAAGATAACAAACAGCAAGCCGGTACTGTAGGTCATTTCAGTTCAAAACAAGAATCAACACTATGGATTACAAGTCTGCCAACTAAAAGAATGGTGGCTATTAAGCAATTACAAAACAGTTAATAGTTCTTACTAGATAGACATCTGAAATCTTTGAAGCAACATCCAAACTTATTTTTCATTCACATTTGCACTGCTGCTATGACTGTTGTTCTATCGTTGCCAAGTGGACGTGGAAATTTCTACCCACAGTCTCCCATGTGCATTGCGAGTGTCATGCAATTTTTCCCGTGAACAGGGTCTTAAAATAGCCTAACTGGGCGGGAAACCACTGAACTGGCAACTCTGTACTGGTAGCAGCGGATTAAAGTGACGTAACTTCTATTGTTTACAGAAACATTTGCTTGAATAAATGCAAACTTCATTCTTAACAATTTTTGCATGCAGATGGTCATAAAACTGTAAGTTTTGGCCAAAAACCTAGGTTTTGACCTTCTTTTATGCGAGCACTACATGACAAAGTACAAGCTGCTCCAAGAGTGTATTTCTCCACAAAGCTCAGAATATAACACCAAATTAAAATAAGCATACATATTTAGCCTCGAAACCCTTGGCCAAGGCAACCATCTTGTCATGTTCGGCTCTGTCCTGGGCTGCAAAAGGATCATCAGGGTTCACATCTGCAAGATCATCAGAAATACCCTGCAAACAACATCATTCAATGCAAAGTGTAGAAAAAATAGTGTTGTTTTAAATATGCATGCATGTATTTAGAGTATGTAAAAGGTAACGCATGCAGTTCAGTACCACACTTCTCCATTAACCAGTATATGCAGCTACCACAACCAAGAAACATGACATTAGCACTCCTGATGTCATCCATATACAATCCTGAATAGGCTGAATTTGAACATAATGTAGTGAATAATGCGATTGACACGTAATAAAAATAAGGCAAAGCATAAGTCAACGAAAAACTTTTAACAATTCCTGCAATGCTGCTTGTCTGACATTTAAAGTTTCCGTGTAATAAACAACTGACTACTGCGCCATACACTTTTTAAGAAAGCAATTCAATTTACATGTATAATGCTACATTATTGTTTAATACACATGATTGTCAGCTGTTTAAACTGATGTGCAGTTCTTCTCATTGTTTGCACCATTTGCTTCCACCTGTCCGTAGTGTCTCTTATTCGCTAAGGAACATAAATATCAGAAAACTAAGTGTAGCTTCATTGTGCGATCAATTTTTGACTACTTGCAGGCCAAATTTTTCTGTAGTTTGATGACTTATTGTTGCAAATTTTTGTCGTTAATTTGATGATTGTTGTATGTATTGTAATTGTCTGATTACGATGTGTCTGTGTTTGTCGGGCACCATAATAAAGAACTTACTTACTTACATACATAGTTAAAATGTTCTGGGCCAATTGATTTAGATTGAGACACGTTTTGCATTTCACAAGATAGTGTGATGGACAGCTTTATAATCGCGTATTTAAAGCTTCTTCAAGATTTTATGCACCACAAACTATTCAAACCTGTTTATTTTAGATTAAGTTGCTGATTAAATTTGGATCTCTTAAGCCAGATATAAATCAGGGAAGAGCCTGTTTTGCTATCTAACTTGATATTAGTAATATTATACAATTACAATCACTCATTTCCCATGCCTCAGATTCGGCCCTTTCGACTATGTGCTCATTATAAATGTTAATACATGTACTGAATTTTGTTACAATATACAAAGTGGTCCACAAAATAAGTTTTGTAAAGGATGGAATTTGAACCATCTGGTGCAGCAGCAACGCTCTAGGCCAATTGATTTGTACATGTCAATCATTTGGTGTCTTTTTTTCTTGGTAATAAAGCTCTCTGCAACGCGCGTCACTTAAAACAGTTCATTCACGCGGGCACTAGCAGTGGCCGTGTATCGGTACAGACTGCACTGGACGTCAAAACCCGGCAGGCCAATAACAACTGCGCGCTACATTTCGGCCAATACGCGCACGCTCCCTTCTAGCCGCGCGCCGCCCAGCTGGGCCAGCTCACAGCAACGATCAATACGCAGCGCTGCCATCCTAACTGCTGCAACCCGCCACCCCTCAACTAGGCCGTACCACTATCAGCAGACGAGACAGGACCACCCGCACAGCCACAGGGAAAGCACTAAACTGACACCCCTAATAACATGAATAGAGTGGCTGCTCATTTGTGTACGCTGTCACCCCTAAAAATAGCAAATAAAAATACATACCCAAACTAGAAAATGATTGACAATTATCTTCATCTAGGCTACATTCGATTCCATTTTAATCCTGCTCAAAAATAATATCCCATACCCTGCCACCCCTTACAATAAATATATTGCTATTGTGTGTCCAATCTCGTTTTCACTAGAATATTCACTATTACAGAAAAATGCTGTAAGGTAACATTTCACAGCAAACTGGACATTGATTTATCACCACAACAAATATTAACCCCTGGATTAAACAAAAAAATAAATAACTGAAATAAAACATTTCCAAGTATTGTCCTACAAAACTTCCAGTACCTAAGTAACTAGTTTCCACCCAGTTTTCCAGAACATTTAACAGATTTAAGCTGGCTATTGTGCAAGCTGTAATTAGTTAACAATACATTTTAGCATAAATCTTTAATAATGCTTACATTGGAAAACGATAATAATCATTTTAATTCACTCCACACTCACATGCACTTAAGACAAAGGAAAGCTACTAAACTGATTTGTGAAAGCACGTTCTCTGGCTAATTGCTAGTTTAAAATACAGCAACCTTTCACCCCTCAAATAGAAATGTAATATGCCGAGCAGGCCGAATGGCACGACCATCAGGCACATCGTAAAAATGGCGACTGTAACTCTGTGTTATCGAAATGCAGCAACTTGCGAGCATTTTGCAGCGGAGACGAACGCTTGAAAATCGACAAACCCCGGCGATAGACCCTGCATTCGGCATCGTCGCAACACCACAGCGTTCGCGCAGCGCCGCTTCTGATTGGTCGACCGGCGCGCCGCCTAGCGGGCCCGCCACGCATAAACACCAACCACGCCCACTTGAAAACAACCCGGCACGCGCAAGTTATTTGTAGCGTTCACTCAAATCACTCCTATGGCAAATCGTCGCGAGGCGTCGTGCAAAATATGAACGTCATGGCCCTACTAACCGCAAATCGATTACTTACGGTGCAGTTGTAAACGGATGCTCTATACTAGCGCGGAATTCACTTACGTACGTTGATACCGATACGTCTTGATACCGTGCCCCTGCCACCTTCTAGCGATTGAGGACATACAAAATGGCGGAACTTGCCAGACAACATCCCATTTTCGATAGTCATCTGATGGCCAACTCTGGCGAACAAATGCAGCCCTAAATTGGCCGCATTTCTCTGTCAATGGCCTGTTCCATTTGACTGGCAACGCAACTATGAGACCTCTATGAAGAACACAACAACGGAAAGTTTATGACTAAATTTACAAATATCTGCCACTATATATACAGCAAATTACAGCCAGTATCATTACCTACCGTCGCATTTTTAACGAGCTCAACGAACGAGAACTCCGGACATGCAACATCGCTCGTTTCTTCTAGCGTCACAACAAGTCGAACAGTTGCCGGTGGTTTTTCGACCTTATTCTTCTCGTTTACTGCAGGTATACTGCTAGTTAGCTGCACACGTCGAGATTCCGACATTTCAATACATTATGACTAAAAACAATATTTTACTGCGTTAAATTTCTCACTTTTTTCACTCACGTCGGCCTACAAACCATTTCACTCACGGCTGGCCATTCGCCGAATAGCGCATGCGCTATAACCTTGACCTTCAACAACCAATCACTGAGTTTCTACGCCAGCTGTGAATGAAAACCCGACAGCTGCCGCTGGACGATGCTTTGTACGAGATACTTCATTTGACATTCCAAAAATATTTTATTCACACAAGTTCAGTTTATGCAGTAAAATTTTACAATAATATTATCCCTATACTTATCATCTAAACGCAGACTAGTTTTAGTGAAATATTCGATGATATTTGGAATGAATTATACGAAAAATTAAAGTTCTGTATTGCAGTGAATTGGTATATATATATATATTGGTTATTACTTACTGAATTTTTGACGTCATTGTTGTATAAAAACAAAGATGTCGGCGTTTAAATTGGACGATTTAGTTTGGTATGTGTAAAATTACTTTAGTTTTTAATGTCGTATCATAACAGTTTAATTGGCAATGAACAATATAAAAAGTATCATACCTTTGCTTTCTAGGCAGGTCTGAAAACTGCGGTTATTACTAATTAAGGGTCCTACTAAAAGCCGTCTGGAGCTGTACGGTCGCCGTCCGAGTTAATGCAAAGTGGAGCCGTCGATTTAATTCTATAAGCATTCAGTGAACAACCCGGCATTTGTATGTGATTTTATAGACCGATGTTATACACACGGCTAGCCGTGTGTATAGACAAAAGCGCAGCGGTCGTCACACTGCTGGCTGTGCATGTGATGATTAGCCATAATTGTCTATGCATCATCTACAGCGCTATGTCGCCTTGATGTTTTTCTGAATAAGTGAAAATGTTGCGAAATGAAACACAAATTTGATTACAAAACAAAAAACGATGTAAAATAGAAAAAAATTCACCATACTGGGATTCGAACCCAGACCCGCAGCATTGTAACCCAGCGCGCTACCAATGAGCTACAACGGCAGTCGGTGAGGTTGCTGCTAAGATCCGTAATGAATCGACATATATACATATGTTTACATATCTATTTTTAGTATGCCAGCCAACCGTGTGTATAGCTACTGCGCGTTTTTATTCTCTATTACAAGAATATTGTAACTATTGGGAACTAATAGTTTCGTGTTCAGCTCAAACTTCAAGCTAGATACAAAGCGATATGTTTTCAAGGCGTATTGCCTTCATATAGATGGTATGGGCATGGCTCAAACTTTGACTAGATGCATGGTATGCCATACTGCCCAATACCATTTCACTTTAAGCCCCGTAATAATTAATTCAGTTAGTAAACAACTTGTCATTAAGAACATGGTACGCTGCCTGCCACGTCAGTCACAGTACTGTATTTTTGTTTGGTTTTGTTGCTGAGATTGTCAATGTGGCATGTCACAAAAGTTGGAAGGGACAGTTTCCACGAATCTCAACATTAAGGATCTCAATTTCAGAATGCAATGTTGCATGGTTGCAGCACAGCGGAGGGGCTTTAGTCCAAATATCTTAACGTGCGCTCGGTGTATTGCACAGCGGTCACGATTATTTATAACCAATCAATGGCCTTCACTGCAACCGCTGGCTGGCTGCATTTTAGATATTGCCGAAACTGCAGGACACCACAGGATGCACCACACGTCACCATAAGTTACCTAATTAAGCAATGAAGAGATTTAAGAAAGGAAATTGTGAATCATAACATTTAAGCTTAACCTGTTTGTAGGGTTTAGTTACGTCAACAATGGGGGCTACAAATTAAGTTACGTCCTAATCCCATCAGTCCCATGGAAAAGCTCAGTCGCCATACATCGGGAAGTGACACTTGTCATTATGGATACATTTATCATTCTTACTTACTTACCAGCATATCTTCAGTTTTTAGTTTTTAATAGTTTTTTGGGTTCCGTGCAATAGACTAGGCTGGCTTCTGCCAGCTTTTAGCCTTTTGAGTGCACGTTAGTCTCTAGTATGAACGATTAGTATCGTATTCTGTATTTTACTGGTGTGAATGTGACTTGTTGTAGGGCAAAGATGAAAGGGTTTCAACCATGGCCAGGAAAGGTTAGTAGGCTTGTCTACTAGCTACGGGTAAAGTGTGGATCCATCGAGAGGAGAACTGCTTAAACTTAACCTTCACCCTAACAAAACTAACCCTAATCATTCGCATGTCCACATTTTATCCATGGCTTTCTTTACTTACTTACGGACACTTGGAGCCAGTGTTGTTTCCAAAACGTGTGCCGAAACCAAGGTTTTTTATAAGTCGATTTATCACTGAAGCCATAGCTAGTGTGTAGAGTACTAGTCAGAACTGGTGAGAACTGCAAATATTTGATATATGTATATTTGATAACATAGCTGAAACGGGCCTGCTTGTTAGTTCATAGCATTGTTACACTTGACATGCAGTATGATATGGTCAGTTTTTGTAATGCAGTGTCATGCAGTCTATTGGCATTAAAATATACGGTACTTGTTTTAGACAAGCCAAATCAAGCAGCCTTTAATGATTAAAGACTACTTCCACTAAGTTCTATGCCTCTAGTACAACATATTTGAGAAATAGCAAACAGCATAACAGTCACAAAGTAACTGCGTGCCATTAGATACTGCTTCTATTCTCACTATGCTACGTAACAATTTTTTGAATGCATGCCAGAACAAAACCAGTTGTAATTCTAGTCAAATAGCTGTTTAATTCTAATTAATCAATTATTGAATTGAAATCTAAATCTGATTCTATTTAATTAGCATTTTTGGTCAGCTAATTGGCATTCTGGTGATGTAAGCAAGATAAGAGGACAACAACCCTGTCCACATTTTAGTATTTGTTGGACCAGTCTTTCTGAGATTACTTGTCTAGAAAGTTACCATTAAAATGGTTGGTTGGTTATTTGGTTATTTGGTTGGTTGGAGATTAACACGCACTTGCACAGAAATATGGTGATATCATACCTTAGAGATCATATTTTACAACAATCAACTTCAGGATATACAAAGCTTGGCATATGAATATGAGTCGGTGAATATCAGTCTTATAATATTGAGTAACAACAAATACAAGAAAACAACACATAACAGTTGAATCAGTACCCAAAAAAGACACACATATCAAACCATTACATCGAGTAATTAAGAGTAAGTGTTAAATAAGTAGGTAAACAATAAAGTAACTGATAATAATAAAATTGGTCATAAGTAAATAATTTAATATTACATATGTTGCGATTTTTAGTAAATGCAGTGATAATGTTTATCTTACAGCAGCTACAATGTTTTAACATTTAGAGTTACATGTTTGCATAGAATTTAGTAATTGAATCTTTAATTTGGTACAATGCAATTGATTCTTTACCAGTGTAAAAGCTTATTAAGACTAACAATTGTATTGTACATGTACGTAAAATGCAGGTCATTGAACCAAAACCTGAAGTCAAGAGACCTTCAGATAAGAAACCGAAGCAGTTTGTCTTCTTCTTTGGTACTGCAGATTAGTGAGTAGTTGATATTATATTACATATAATATATAGAATATATAGTGCTGTTACTGGTGTCAGTAATACACAGTCTGGAAGTTACACTAAGTATAAATTTGTATTTTACGTTACATGGCATACAGCTAATTTCTGATGGCACCAGTTAATTGATGATTACACGGCTAATTTTCTCATGATGTTTAGATGACTAAATGTGTGATTAATCGACATACATTCACTGTTAGACTTGTTAGCTGGTTAAGTGATTAATTGGATATTCTTTGTATACCATGCATAAAACTGAATTTGTATGTAGGCCTATGTCTTTTTCTTTGTTCCTTTTGCATGGCCATTATTTTGACTGTGGTGCTATATAACATAACTATTAGCAAAATTTCCAAATATTTATGCAATGCCAAGTTAATGTACATATCAGATAATGTGCTGTTTTATGCCATTGTGTAGTTTTGCTTTTAAAAACGTCAAATTTATTTGGTATATGTGAACCTTGAAGTTAACTCGTTCTCTTCTAGTTTGTGTGACATTCTATTGTTAGTCTCGTTGTAACCTTTATTGTTGTTTGTTGGTGGTAGTGCATGGATTACAGAGGATCTCATTTGGCCATATGCCGATTACCGTGATAAATATAAGAGTTTACAGCGCCCTTCCCGGGTTTTTCAGGAAGCCATTGATACGGCAGAAGACTTGTTTGCATCACTAGCTGCCAAGAAGGTATGCACTGCCGTGATAAGCTACGTAAAGAAAAATAAAAATTCTGTTAACTTATTAGCAGAGACTTGCTATAAGTGTTATTTTTTTAAACTTTGCATATTGTTTTGATGGATGTTCTATAAGATGTTTATTGTAGAGTTCGGCCGATTCGGGTAAAATGGCCGATGTTCGATGTTCCGATATTTAGGCGAAAAAATTCCGATTCCGATGGCCGATGTCGATGTTTAGTTGGAACTGTGACAAGTGTAGACG
>Ga0209782_1000508_pt1 | contig 17140 bp, 10 predicted proteins | sample WorMetmaBAHAMAS1_FD_187390 | JGI IMG/M metagenome (GOLD analysis project Ga0209782, IMG submission 187390) | Marine gutless worms symbiont microbial communities from Max Planck institute for Marine Microbiology, Germany - Inanidrilus... | ecosystem: Host-associated > Annelida > Digestive system...
AGTGACGACACCAACGAACTCGGCCTCGCATGGCCAATGATGTGTGAAGTGATTCTCCGGTATAAACAGTAAAAAGAAAAAAATATAAACCGCACGGCAGCAGTTTTCACGCAGAAAGTCAAGGCTAGAACTGACAAGGCAGAGGTCACAGACTTGACCTTGTATGACAAAATTAATGTACAGAGCTCAATGATTTTCACCGAAAATAAAACTGCAAAACTGTAACTGTAACAGAATATGCTAAATGTGTCGTATACAAAATAAAAAAACTAGATCACATCACCACATATAGTTTCAAACAGTTTATCAACTCCACTATGATCATAGCGCAGTTGATAAACTGTTCTTGGCCTCATAGTGCCTCGAAGACAACTTGACGTGTTTGTCCATGAATTAGGTTTTTGGCCTTTTCACTTCTGGCCTTTACTCCTGCTAATTACTACAGTTCAGCACAAGTTATAGAGCACATATAATGTATAGCAGGAGAAAAGGCCAAAAGTGAAAAGGCCAAAAACCTAACTCATGGACAAACACGTCAAGTTGTCTTTGAGGCACTTTGAGGCCAAGAACATGTCGTTGACGACTCTATCTGTGGCAGCTTCAACTAAACCAGAGATATAACCAGCACGAAGTACACAGTGGCCCACAACACACCTTCAGAGCACCACACAGCTCGACAGTTTCTTCATCCGGCACGACGACCACTCGGAAATACGGAGTCTGAAAGATTTCCTTCAATGCTTTACCCATGTCCTTGTTCCTGCAACCTGCAAACCAATGGAGCACGCTGCACAGTGCAGGACACATAGATAGTAAGACGCATATACACACAGTTCTTTTCCTCGTTGTTTTCTGTTTTTATTTTTGTCTAGTATCCATTAGGCTGAATCTCTGTCGGTTTTTTACTGCATTTCACACTGTATCATATCAAATATGAACACATTTCACAGAGTCTTAGTCAGGCATACAGTTAAACAAAGTTGGCAACAAAAATCAACAACAATGCAAAATATTACAACTGACACCATAAAAGTAATTACATTATACAACAAAGGATTGACTCATGTTGTAGCCAACTGCAGTATGTTGTGGGTTAAAGCTGACAGTAGTGGTGTGATAAAATCTTTAAAAAAACTTGCATGCTGACAGAAAGTAGGAAATGGTCTTGATATAAAATAGATAGCTCGCACTGACTGTGCTACTAAACAGACAGACTTTCTATAAATGTTCAAAATTTGGAACTTAGAAACTACATGGAAATTTTTACATTTCTAAATGTTGTTGTACTAAAGGAAAAATATAACTTCTATTCTATGATGCTGTTGGTTGGGCAGCAAGAAGGGAATCCAGCCTACAAAAACACTGAGTTGATTGGTGGGATGCTGGCATGGTTATGCGTACTGAGTGAGGTGCAGATTTGCATATGGTCCACATGATGCCAGTGCCACTCACTGTCTCTTGCTTTCAGTAAAATCTACATTGGTTTTACCTGTCTGGTACTAGCTCACCTGGGTAGTCCTGAAAAAGGGCTGTTAAACAGGTGTTGTTGTAATTGTTGTTGTATCTCCAATTCTAGAAATGCTTGATACTGTGCATTTTATGAGTAAAATTTTATTAATAGACTTATAACTTACATTATACTTAAAAGACGTACAAGCTGTTCACGAGGTATGCAATCTTCAAAGAAGTTTAATTCCAAAAAGCTTCGTCATAGTTAAAGTGATCAGTATGACATAGAATATTAAGTATGCATACATACAAACAGCAGTTTAATGGAACAGCTACTAGAACCAAATTTTCAACAAACATTTAAAACTAAAAAACTTAAGAACCGCTACCGACATGCATACCCATGCTGGCAGCTCATTTGATAACCATGTGACCTTGACCTTTGACCTTTTGACCTCAGGGTAAATGCACGCTGAGCAACTGCCAATCACTGTCTGTTTACCAAGTTTAGTGTGGATAGCTGAGTCAAGCATTCTTTATTTTACAGCAACGTCTCATACAACGTCACAGATGCAACCAATTACTGTATGCACGGCTTGGTTAGCACCAACTCTTACAACAGAAGTCAAATCTGTAAAAATTTAGCCGTGATAAAAATGGTACTTGTTTAAATGATGTATGCTGTAGTATAAACTGTACAGATAGATACCGATCGTAGCTTCACAGAACTGTTCCTGAGCGACATCTGTGGCAACGTTGGCACCCATCAGTACTGCACATTCAATATTCAGTGTATTACGAATGATGTTTGATATCAGGTCCAGTTTTCCATTGTTCACGTCGACACCCTGTCATTTAAATATATAAATATATATATATACACATACAGCCATCTCAAAGTGCAGTACAGACCGGAACATGCTTCTGTACACATGCTAACATAACTTATATGTACTAACAATAATAACAATATTAATGATAATACAGTAAAATCATATAGCACCTTAAAGTCCTATATAGGATACAGAGACATTAGTTGCTTTAGGTTAAGACTGTCTGAAGAGGTGTGAGTTGAGATGTTTTTTGAAGGTGTGGTAGAGTACCATCTGATCTAATGTCAGATGGTCGTGAGCTCCAGGTGTGCGGAACCGCGACCAAAAATGCCCGCATTGCAAGTTCCCCGTTCACGTTGTTGCAGCAGACAGCGGCTGGTGTCAGATAACTGCAGCTGTAAAAGTCAGACTCATCTGGAAGTAGCACACTATCTCTGTGACGGCAAAATTTTGTTTAATACATCACAGTTTTGACTACATCGTCTTAAGATTTGTCAGGTTCTATTCTACGATGGTTTTAGGTACAGTTTAAATGCCACAACTCTGTGCAGACTTCACTGAAGCAATCTCTGGAGATAACCTTCTCTTCTTAAATTAAAGCCTGACATAATGAACAATACAATAATACCATGTTAATAAATACATTCTGGTACTGAATACAAAAGACTGGCATTGTATAACATGGCCTCCTGAGACTGCTGCAAATAAGCATTGTGGAAATACTGAACATAATCCATTTTTTGAAAAAAATATAACACATCCCAAACATAGCACATACAGCAACATCGACTTCATTATAGCATATCGTGCAGTGCACCATGACACCACAAATATATTCTTGGGCAGCAACAAAAACTGCAGGACTAATTAACTTTATGTATGTACATCAGTAATAACGAACTGAATTTAAATACTTCATACTGAAAACAAATGCAAGATATGCTCAATTATAAGAGTGTAACCTTGACAAGTGAGACTCCGATAGCGTTAGGTTTGACACTGTCAATGAGCTGCTCACATGTTGCTGCAAGGAACTGGTGCGGAGTTACAAACACTAGAATGTCACAGTCACTGCAAGCCGTCACAATGTCTGCTTCAGCCACCTGCACCAACACAACACCGTAGTGCTAATCTGACAACTCATACAAGGTACAAAATTCCACGAACTAAAACAATTCAATGATCTCCAGCAGCTACAGACATGGAAAAACAAAAAATCAAAAGTGTGGTGGTTTGGGATAATTAGAAGTCACTCAAGATCATTGGTATAGCATCATTCAATACAGCACAAACATGTACAAGTTGATGTTAGCCTTCGATTGTAGCTATATGTATGACCTGTCCTTTCCACCTGTATCTCTTCAACCAACCAACCAACCAACCAACCATTTGCTCAGAATAACTTTGAAGAATAATAACACATACATGCACCAAGGCTGAATGTAGCACTAATAGCTATCCTTAAACACACACACACACACACACATACACACACATGCGTGCACACTCATACATTCATACACAAACATACAGTAAAGCACGTGTACTTCTTGATACAGTGAGAACATGGTTGAAAATTGTCAATCTTAGCCTATCCCACTTGCATTTTTCATCCCAACTGGGGGGTGACATTGTTCAAATTGCGCCAAGAGCTTTGGCATCACAAAACTATAATCCCTGCGTGGTTCTGCTTGAGTGACATTAAGTGTTAACATAATATCAGTTTGTGACATACAAGCAGACATACACAGCATATATTTTCGGTAGCACAGTGTCACAAAATATAATGCACTCATAAATGACCTGATATTACGAGTAAAACAAAAACAACATATGTGGTAAACCAGGTTACACATTTAAATTTTAACCAGAATTTCTGACACATGTAAACCATAAAAAGAAACAGAACGTACCACATTCTCCGGTAGACTGCAGCCAGGTAAGTATTTCGTGTTCTCATGCTTCATGTTTATTATCTCCGATAGTTTCTTACCGTCAACAATTTCATCATGAACATAGAGAGAAACAATGTCATCATAGGCATTCTTCCCAAGAACATTGTTACCAATAATTTTTGCCACCACTGTACCCCTGCAAAAAGGCACAAGTAACACACAACGTAAGTCAAATATACCCGTAAAGTTTCTGACACCTAATGTTGCTTGTTGTACATTGGGTTCCTGAGGCACGCATTTACTTACTATTGTGTTACGCTTTCATAAAGAATCACAACACCTGTTGTTTCATGTAGTTCTTATGTGCCACAAATCATTAAGTTTTACAGCCATAGTGCAGAAAGATGGACAGTTACTATAGTCATTTTATTACATTGTGCTATATTCACTATGCAGTAAAACACTGTTGTAATAAATGATGGAAACAACAAGGTTGACGAATATGACAGCAGCAGGATCTTGACAAAGAAATCTGATCTGAAAAGGCAAAATGCTCATCAAAGATGAAGCTGAGGTTACGAGCAGACTGGGTGTTATTTATTGACCAGTTGCATTTTTTAACAAGTTGCTTTTTAAGTCTGATGAGCAACAATTCAGTATTGGAAGAGTTGAGAGTTAGAAGATTTGCAGACATTCATGAAGAGATCAGCTGCAAGAGCATCCTGAATGCATCTAATATGTACCTGAGTCAATGTTTGTGGGATAGAAAGAAAGGAACAGTTGAGTATTGTCTGCATAAAGGTGATGGTTTAGGTAAAAAGAGGAGATGAGAGAATTGAGAAGAGTAGTGTGCATGATAAAGAATAGAGGACTAACAACTTAGCCTTGCGGGACAACACAAGAGGATGTATGCAAGGAACTTGAAGGAAGGCAGTTCACTGTAACATGGAAATATGGAGATGACAACTAAGTAGGGCAAAAAAGCAACAAAGATTCTGCCATCATTCAGGCATCTTAGTAATCCTGACCATTTGAAAGCACGTAAAATAGCTGGCAAAGAGGCATATATCTCATGCCACTACATCAAATGCTATAAATGATAGCATCAAGAATAAAGCACTAAGCACAATAAAGTCCGTGAACTTAAAACTCAAGAGTCCAAAACTGAAAACTTAAATGACTCAGCCATTAAAGGCTTATTTAGCTGACAGTCCATTTACAGTTCAGTCCACAGCAAACACAAATGTTTGTCCGTCGTGATAACAGTAATCTGTTCTTCACGGCTGTTCAGGTTTAGCCACAGGAACATCAGATGTGTCCAGCTGGTATGGAGATTTAAGGACTACTTTAATTAAGCATGGATGGTGAAATCCAACCGAAGCTAATAAAATAATGCTTACTAATTTTTGGCCCATGCACATATACATCAACCAGACCTCTCCCCTCACTGTCATGCTGAGCTGAACCCCTCTCCTCTCCTTCAAGCATAATTAATGAATGGCCCATTTATATATACCCCTAGTCTCTGCCCCCTACGTTTACATTGGCCCCAACGTGGCCCCACTTTTGGAGTGCTAGAAACGTCACTGTCTACACTTTTCCCAATTTCAGTGATTGCATTCCACTGTTACAAGCATAAAATGTAAAGCGGTGTCGTTAATTTTCAGCCCAGCTTGTAGGAAGGCCTGATACTTTACCAGCTGCCAGATCCAACAACACAGACTTTCTTCGCGTGAGCCATAAATGACGCACTCGTTAAATCTGACTGCGCATATACTACGTTTACAACAAATGTTCTCGAGAACGTTAACCGTTCTCAAGCAATACCAACATTTTGCACCAAAACCCTACTACAGTAACACCACGAACCACACCCCCATCACTGTTTCCATGGAAATCATTTTTCGGTTTCGCTAATTACTGGATTGGACCGACTTAAAGGTCGCAGTCGCAGTAGTTGTCTCGTGGTTGCTATCTAGGTTGCTATTCACTGTATATCTATTCTATGTTTAGTTCCTCCGTTTAGTCGTCTGTTTGCTGTTTAGTGTCACTGTGATTTATCATCTAATTTTGTGTAAATATGGACAATTTGAGTGATTCAGAAAACGACTCTGATAAAGAGGTGCTGCTATTGTTTGGCCGTTCGCATAGCATGAATCAAAGTGTTCCCCTCTTGCTTTTGCGTGTGCGAGTGAGTGAGCGATAATCGAGCTGTGTCTTGAAGTAACCATGTGGCAATCTACTGGATGAGTTTTACTTTGGATTATACAAGAGTTTTACTACGGTTTTTAGCTGAGTTTCTACCTGGAAGCTACCATGCACGACAAGACAGTACAAGATCTACAACAACAACGGTGTCAGTAAAAGCCGGCAAATGGTAAAGTGCGGGCATGCGGGGATGCGGGCCTGCAGTTTAGGGTTAGTAGGGTTAGGGTTTAAGGTTAGGGATAAGGTTAGTGTTAGTGTTAGGGTCAGCGATGGTGTTAGGGTTAGCACATTTTACTTTTTGTCACACTAGCAGCCCGCAGAAGCCCGTATCCCCGCAGGCCGTATTTTACCAATAACCGTAAAAGCCGACCACACAGTCCATTCCTGGCTCCATCCAAGTTATATGAAGATGTCTTTGTCCTTGTATGTTGTGTACAGCGTCGAGGCATATCTGCAGTTTTACTGCAGTCGTTATGCAAACGACAGCTGTGGGAATTTTGATTTCCTTTTGAGTTTGGCACACATAGCTAGTTATGCGGTCTCACTAAAAGCCGACCGCAGAGTCTGGACCACGACTGCACTCAGGTCATTAGTTGTGCGGTCGTGCTGCATGACTGCACAACTATCGGCCTTGTGGCGACTGGCATCAGTAGTTCCATGCAGTACGTGGAACGAAGCTAATTCCAACTTACTTTTGATGTTCTTTCGAGCTTCATTTAATTTCAGGTTACTTACTACATTACTAATGTTTTCTATTCCAATTACCTAATTGGATTTTATATTCGTGAACGATCAATGATGTCTACTCCATATACTTTCTGTGTTGCATTTTTTGGTTTTACTATTCTGAAATTTCATTTGATGTTAAATCTGTCTTTTTGCAATGCATACAGCATGATTGCGCTGACTGAAATTTAGAGAGAGATTTACTAGGCCTAATTGTTTTGCTCCTCTTGTATGAGCTGTGCCACACAACATGCCAGATCTGCCAATGCCATATTTTTAACGAAATGATATACGTAACTTTATATGCTTAGTTACTTACTTATACGATGTCATTTATTGCAGCTTCAGTTGGCCTTTGCTAAAGGTCATTTAAAGGGGAAAATTGCTGTTGAAAGTGAAGGCAAAAAGCACTTCATTAACAATATTGTAAGTGTTTAAAATCAGTTTTTTTTTGTGTGATTGTATGTCGTTATCAGTGTTATGTAAGTGTTTGATCCTTGAGTGTTGTGATGTGGGTCGAGTGACGGCATCCAATCCATTCTGTGAAACCTTTGCCACTTACAGGTTCTTCTTTGGAACAAGTGAACGTAAAAAATGACATATCACTATTAGATAGTTGTTCTGTTAAATACTGCGTTGTAGTGTTAACTTGCATTGTTGGTAAAGACTACACTGCATTGCATTTAACATTATTAATGTAATTACATTAAATTATTAATTGCATTTTGTTATTATTAAACTACCAACCTAATTGCACAATTGTAAGGTGATGGTATAAATATGTATTGGAATTAGAAAAGCTTCCTGTTGTATATTTCCTGCTAGTTAACGTGTTTGCGGAAACGTGTGTTAATTGTTTGTGTGAAGGCAGCGTTAAAAGAAATGGTGCAAGAAATAAAAAGTGACTTGGCATGGATTGAACGCATGGATCTCACAGTCCGTCCAATTCGTCCGCCAACTCCACTGCAAGAACAGCTTGGCCCTGATGCCGACGACTTGTCTGGTGATGAAATACACAACGACGTCAAAAGAGAAATGAAGTTGTAGGTGCTAATATCAGTACTTTATTTGCTATTATTTCTGTCGCCTGTAACTGTACAGTGTACATTACATCAGTTGGTTTGTGGTATTTATTTTTCTGTGAATTTTAATGCTGCTGCTGAAACGGGACCACCACAACTGTATAACTGTGTTGAATGCAAAAAGTTGTTAGGTCTGAGTCTGGCCTTCATTCCCATTTTATTTCAAATATAAAGTTGTAGAATTTTGTCCTTTGTAGTGTTTTGCTCCTCTTTATGGTATGAGCTGTGACACACAACGTGCCAGATCTGCCAACGCCATATTTTTAGCTGTTAGTTGACTGACAGGAACGACATTCCGCCTGCAGAAAATTGCTCCATTTACTTTATAAGTTTGGGGGGGGGAGATACAGCTTATAACCTGGAGTAACTGTAAGCTAGGTTGATGAAATAAAAACCAAATATGGCAAAATTTTTATATTTTTTCCATTTAAATGACCTTTGACAGAGTGGTGCAGGTTGCTCATCATCAGAAGCTTTGGGATAATTGAACTGCATCTGTGTTCATTAAATGTTTTCATATGCAGGCAAAGTCTGTAGTGTGAAAGTTAGGCCAGGTTAAACATATCATCAAACAACATTTTCATCTCGATATAATCACAGGTTGAAAGAATCGTTTTGAGATGATGAAAGGTATTGAAAGTTAAGTGAGTTGATAAATTCTGTATTTTCTGAATATCTAGTAGTTTGCACTGAGAGTTTGTTTTTTTGTGATTTTTTTATCATTGGTGTAACATAAATGATGTTTGTATTGTCTGTTAGCCATCGACAGGCGCAGGCCGCTGTTCTTGAAGGAATTGCACGACTCCATCAGATGAATATTGCAACAAAACGACCCGACGATTACTTCGCTGAAATGGTGAAGACTGATGAACATATGAAGAAGGTCTTTTCTAAATTTACTTTATATTCAATCCAGTATTTTGTTATATTTTGGTTTCATTTACTGTTGTTATATTAATTTTTTATGTTTTATTTTTGATATATTACTGTACTAAAAGTAGAAATCATCTGGAGAGTGCAAAGTTGAGGTACTTTGAACCTACCATTAATATTATTTTTATTTTATGTGTCTTTGCCAGGTTCACCACTGTGCAGTTATGATCTTGATATCGATGAATCGGCGATTTAGTCATAGGTTTTTGTCTCATGATCAACCTGTGCCCCTATTTTTAGAGAATATCAATGATATTTTGAGTTTTTATGTGTATTTTTAATGTTACAATAAACAGGTACGTGAGAATTTGCTGTCAAAACAGCAGAGTATTGAGCGATCAGAGAAAGCTAAGAAGTTACGAACTATGCGCAAGTTTGGCAAACAGGTACGTTGTCTTTTGACAGTTCATCGTTTCAAAGCAGTCGGCTTGTGCAGTCGGAAAACTTGTGTCATCAACTCAGATTGAAAGTACCAGCATTGTCGTTCGAAGCTTCTTAGGTTTGATGAACAAGAGTTGTTAACTTTTCATGGAAAGATGCTCCATGCAAACAGTCCCATGTAATTGGAGCGTCGCGTAGTGGTACTGTGAAGATTCAAGGTAACCACGTATAGTGTGTTGCCCGCAGTGCTTTGGTTGGCTGGCAATGAGGAAACGCAAAACCTAGAGATATTGGGTGCTGGCATGGTTGTCTGTCTGGATTGAGGTGCGAATGGTTTTTGTATGTGGTCCAGCTGATGCCATTGCCTCTGCATTATTTCATACTTTGTTTAAATCCAGACCAGTTTTTATTTCTGATTGTGGCTGATTAATAGTGTTCAGAAAAAGATGTTGTTAAGTGGATGGATGTTGTGCGCAACAAAACTTAACCCCAAAACACCAACAAAATTGTCCAGTTTTTCACTGACGGTACCAGCTAACACAGGTTGTCCTGTCAGTGGCCATAAAACAGTCTTGTTTAATGGCGCATTTGAGCAACTGCAGTTACATTGACTCCACGTCTTTCAGGTTCAACAAGAAGTGTCGAGCAGGAGACAGAAGGAGAAGAAAGAGATGATTGAAGCTGTAAAGAAATTTCGTAAAGGTTGAGTGGATTTCAGTTTTCGAAAGAAACCAGTTTATTCAGATAGCAAACTGCAGAGTGTAAAATTTATATGAAAGGTCATCATCTGTTTCTAAGCTGCATATTGTAACCTGAATTTTAGGATTGATAAATAAATATTTTGTTTGAGTGTTTAAAGTCTAAATGACTATGATATGGAGATTTTGCAGGTAACATAACTGAATATTTAGACCATCGGTGTTTTCTTCCAAATCTATGTTCATTATAAAAATTTGCTTTAGTAGAAATCACCAGTCATAAAAGTGATGTCAGTAATGATTATTTTATAAATATAATTAACCAATTACGTACTCATAATGGTTATAGTCTCAACATTCTCTGTATGCTGCCTACTGAGACTATACAGTACTAAATATTCTAGCACATCAGCAGTTAACGTGCGTATTTCTATTGGTAAAGTGTTTAACAAGACTGCTCAAACTAATATGAAAACAGGCCACGTCGCCAACCAACATGGCAGAGAATGCACTCATCCGCTGCGTGTGCTAGCTGTGTAATGGCCACCACAGACATGTCCGGTCACTCAGCCGCTGGTTAAGCTACATCCACACCATGGTGTGCCACATTCTCGCTATATGTTACATCCTGCCACATCATTTCCCGTAAAAATTTGCCATGCCGTCTTTACCCACCACCCTGATCAATCGCTCTAGCTGTTTTTCCAAAATACACGATCATTACCAGCGAACTGACTAACAGATGGACGGACAGAACAAACATGGAACTCAGTCTGAACCATCAGGCTGCTTACATTGTATCTGACAGAGCAATACAGCCTAGTAATATGAACTTCTGTTGACAGGTCAGTAGAGTAGTTAGTGGTGAGTATTATTATTATATAAGTTTGTTGAGGGAGTATATTGAGATGCTCCCATTAATAAAACATGTATTTGTTTGACGTTCTGTTGTGATTGTAGGTAAGACAAAGTCGTTATTTGACGTTCTGTTGTGATTGTAGGTAAGACAAAGTCGTTAGATTTCCTGGAAGAACAAAAGACTGCAAGAAGTATTAGTTCACAGGACGCCGCCGCTCATCAGAAAAAGCAGCAGTTTCAGTAAGTGTCAGCAGCTCGTTCTGGTGAAGTCTCTATATATTTACTTAACACGCTTAGGTCCAGTTTTTCCACAGCAAATTAATCTCCCGTTAATTTAATCCGGCATCAAATCCGGCAGATAATGATCAATTTACTCAGATGTCGTTTTTACACCGGCAGTTCGTCAATTGAATCGTCCTAAACGGACGATTTAATTGACGAACTGCCGGTGGAAAAACGACATCCGAGTGAATTGATCATAATGCTAGATTCTGCTTGCCTAAGCTCAGTACTAGCCAAGAGATTGGCTGTGAAGATCGTCTCCATAATGATTTAATATTGTGTCGAGTGAGACTCGAACTATCACAGTCGACTTGTCTAAGCTTTTTAAAGCACATATACAAGATCATGCATATTTGCACAGAGATGAACAAAGCTGAATTGCTGCATTTAAAGTCTCTATATTTACTTGACAGCTTAGGTCCGGTTTTTCCACAGCAAATTAATCTCCCATTAATTTAATCCGGCATTAAATCCGGCAGATAAATGATCAATTTACTGAGATGTCGTTTTTACACCGGCAGTTCGTCAATTAAGTCGTCCGTTTAGAACCACTTAATTGACGAACTGCCGGTGGAAAAACGACATCTGAGTAATTAACGGGAGATTAATTTGCTGTGGAAAAACCGGACCTTAGTTTCCTACAAATGTGTGTTCAAATATCACAATATCTGTGTTGTGCTAGATTCTGCTTGCCTAAGCTCAGTACTAGCCAAGAGATTGGCTGGGAAGATCGTCTCCATAATGATTTAATATTGTGTCGAGTGAGACTCGAACAATCACAGTCGACTTGTCTAAGCTTTTTAAAGCACATATACAAGATCATGCATATTTGCACAGAGATGAACAAAGCTGAATTGCTGCATTTATGCCATTAAACATAACCAAATGGGTAGTATGTATTTTTTTTATACACTACACTATAGTGGGATTGAAAGTCATTGAATTCAACAGGCCTTGAAAGTACTTGAAAATGACCTTGAAAGTTTTTTTAAAGTCCTGAAAAAGTCCTTGAATTTACTTGGGATGCCATAATTTTTATAATACTTGAACTTCTGTAATTGCTGTCATGGCAATGACAGTTTTGTGTTGTGTTTTTGTGCGGTTATTGTGCAAAATCTCCCCTGAGGTCTAAAAATGCCCTCGTCCTCCTCCCGAGGCTTCTTACACTATCTGTCTGAACATAGTCGAGTATGGGTGATGATGCTCTAACTGAAAGTGCTGATGATGGCAATTGATCAGACCAAACAAGAAGCGTCAGTACAAGAACGAGCGGTTTGGCTTCGGAGGACAGAAGAAGCGCTCCAAGCAGAACACGAAGCAGAGTGCAGACGACGTGTCATCTTTCAGCGTCCGACGGAATGCCGCGCTGCCAGAAAAGTACAAGAAACGGAAGGAGGTTTGTTTGCACGATGGACCAGTAATGTAGTGAATGCTCTATGTGCTCTAAGAGCCAAACTTATGAAGCCAGCAATATTTATTATAAAATTATTCTATAATGTTTATAATATAACAATCCAGTAGCGATCAACATTGTAAAATTGCTCATGTATTTGTAGTGTTCTTGTTGTCGATGTTGTTATTGTCATCATTGCTGTGTATTTTATCTGTTGGTTGATGTTTGTCGTTGTAGGGTAAGAAAAACCGTCCTGGCAAAGGTCATCGTCGTAAACTGATGAATAAGAATAAGCCGCGTCGATGACATGATGCCAATCTGTGAATTTGCGAGTGTGAAAACTTCTGAAATTGTCGACATGCATTTGTTCATTATGATAAGGATGTGGTTGTATCTTTGTCACAGCTGTTGTCTGGTGGAGTGACTTCAGGGGGGCAGCACCTGGGTTTGTCAGGATTTTCTGTCTGAGGGAGCGCTTTTATGTACAATAGTCAAGTTTATAATTGCATATATGGGTGTTAAATCAAGCACAAAAGAATTCTTCCAAAAACGTGAAAAAATGCCTCAATTTATTCCATTTTAGAGCATAATCTCGCGTTGTCATCATGGCCATCTTAGCGAAGCCAGTTAGATTACGCGTGATTTTAGTGTTGTAAGATGACAGTTTGCAAGTTAGTGAATGCGGAGTATGCTAAGACGTTTGTTGTCGGGATAATTACGTGTAAAACTCAGCAGTGATATGGCTGAAGACACCTACTGTACTCGTGACGTTTTGGCTGACAGTCGAAGCGTGTTTGTATTTATGAATCTGTGACAAAACGTGATTCCCTCCCTTTGGGAATGCCACATTAAAGGGGCAGCTAACTGGCCACTCTTTCCGCTTGTTGATGAGATATCATTATTAGTCTCTGTAGTTTTCATTTGCTGAAAATCATTGAATTTTATACATGCAATAAGAAGCTCTTTGGATGCTGAGATAGTGCGACATGCAAGCTGTTGGATGCAGAGATTATTGCCACTTAGCACACTCTGTAGAATTTTGGATTAGGCCTGCATGATACTAAGATCCAGGTCAGCACACAGGTAGCAAGGTATGACTTCTTATTAGTGTCCTGTTGCTATTTTTACTTGTTGATGCACTATGTGATCACAGTACACCAACGTTACAGGCAGACAGACGTTATGCTAGTAATAGCAATAATTGGCAAGGCGGAGGATGGTATGATGGTTGAAAAACCTGTCGTGTCGCCGCTGTTTATAGCCTGCCGTGGGTGGTACAGTGATCTCTGATACTACAACAAGTGAACTTGGTGCTGCATGGGAGCACTTTCTGTCGGTTATAATAGGCACTTAAATTTGAGTAAAAACGGCATCGACGTTGATGAATGTATGACCTGTGATAAGTCAAAAGGTACGAAAACGTGACTTCAGGCCAGAGCACCGACGGTTGCGTTTGACTCAGTTAGTTATGACTTCCTATTAGTGTTGTGTTCTACAGTGAGTTAAGGACTAGGTTAGGTAGAGGTGGAAGCGTTGTCAAGTTACAGGCTCATGCATGTGACGTGCCATTGAGCCGACTAGGCGTATTTGAAAACGTTACGTTATCCAGTGAACCGGAAGTACGTAACGTATCATTATCGATACTGTCAGTATAGTGGACCGAACCACAGCTACAGAAAACGTTTGTAAAAATTGGTTGGTTAAGTTCGTTTGGGTGTTGATTTAAGTTATGGAATCGAACATCCAGACATACTCATCACATGCGCGCCTCCCAGGGGTGAACTAATAGTTAATCAATGTGCAACATTATGCACAGCAGTTTTAATGCGAATTAAGGCGTATGAGGTTCAGCCGAATTTTGAACCCGTTGCATTCGTCAGTGCAGGGTTTTAATTGTGAAAAATGAATTAAAGGGTCTGCAGCAAGGTCCGAAGCCCAATTAGGCTTAAAAGGCTAAGAGTAGGGTGGATCGAGTAGGCCAGACAGCCAGCCCCTTAATCCCTTGTCAGCAAGGGTCTATAGGGGAGCGCTGTAAGCTCCCTCGGCCACTTAAATGATTTAGTGCATTTTAGAGGTGGCCTCTCTAAGAATTTTTATGTACAAAAGGAACTGGGGGAGGAGTTCCCACCAACCGTCCCCGGGTGCAGTACTGAAAATCAACTGTGGGGGTCAACCCCAACCATCGAGGCCATTCAAATTCAAACCCTACGTCAACGCGATAAAAGTTTTTTAAAGTCCATTAGGCGCTTGTAACTGAGTGTGATACACGACGTTGTGGTGTTTAACAAGTGTTCGTAGGTCGATGTTGCGTGTTAGCGTCGTTGCTCAGTTGGCTGTTTTCGCTAAAAGCCGATAAATCGATCGATTAACATATGCATTATGCAGTACGTTCTGCTGCCGAGTTACCAGTAGTGATGGGCGATGTCGGAAATCTCCGACGATGTTATACCGTCAGTTGGCATAACGCGATATTTAGCAGCGTTATCGTCATCAAAGTTTGGTTATCGCTGAGAACAATGTCTTAATTAAGTAGGCAGACCTAAGTAAGTAACCATTTATTGGTGCTCGACAAATGCAAACATCACGGGAACAGCAAAGACAGACAAACCATTACTAGAATTTCATACATTCATATAGGGGCCTATTTGAACAGACACTGTGAAATAAGTGACTATATGAAAGTTATATTTACTGTGAGGAAGGGGAACTCAGTGACTTCTGTGTCAGAAGTGGGTTAACTTCATGGAACAGCTATATTAATAGTGTCAGGTAAATGACATAGGCCTATAACGAAGACAAGTAATTTGGCTGTTGTGTAATGTTTATTGCAAAACCAAACTTTCTAGTCCGTTTAAGAAAAACATCCAAACGTTCTGGTAGCTGCTCCCAAGCTGGAAGTGCATACGCAATAACAGAAAATATCGAGGCAACAAAGACCATATCCATATGATCTGTATTAGAACGAAATTATTTAAAGAACATCACGCGGCCGACATTTGAGTGAAAAAGAAACGCGAATAGACTAAACGTTAAAGACGACACCGTTACGACGTCTGGCCACGCAGGAAACGGAACAAACGAGTTGCTACCGTGAAATGGCGGTTGCTACAAGCAGCATGTATCGTACATCTCTAATGTGTCGACAGGCGCAGATCAATAGCGAGGAGGAGGCGAGTGAGTTGTGTGCAGCACGGCAGCGGGTGGCCGGCCGGCCGGGGTCCCGGGTGGAACGACGGACAGACGGGCGGGGCTGCGGAAGGTGAGACGGCGGGAGGCGAGCTCCAGATAACCGGCCGGTCGTGCCGCCGCCGCCGCGCAGATTTAACTCGCGCAAAACGACGTGATCTACCGGCAACCTGCTGTTGACCAGTCTAGCCGTTCACCTTTCAACGTCCACTGCGCCGAGACGCGTCATCAAGGTAGGACTGTGTCGCACGTGTCTGCTCGGCTAATGTAGAAACTTGTCGTAGGCTAACTCTACGAGGTTGTCGTGTCGTGTGGCTTTGTTAGCAACGAAGTGAAAGACGGTTGCCAGATTGCAGTAGGCCTAAGTGGGGGCGCAGTATCGCCTATAGATAGCTCGCTATGCTAGTGACGTGTTTGTCACACGCCCGCCGGTACTGTGTCAAAATGGCTGAACTGATCCGGCTCATTTTTTGGCACAGGTTTTGATCCGCCTATCCTGTACTGTGTGAAAAGGGGATTCTGGTATCTCCAAAAATAATACTTTCTTCTGGGAGTCTTTTTCGCACAAACTCGTGTGCTATAGCTTAAATTTCACAGGATCATTTGATCCTTGCCAGGAACTGGTCCCGTGGAGTGTCCCCTTAAACGAGCGACCTCGTCGGCCTGTTGTTGTTAACACCTAGCGACGATGGCCCATGTATGCGGTCGACTGACCGATACCGTCGCATAGCTGTTGATCACACTCAGCGTCCAGCTCTGTGTATAACGCGATGGGCGATCAGCCGTGATATGTCGTCTATCCGTGCATCAGCGAAATTGCGGGGATGTATGTAACTTCTTAATGAAATGACCTCCGACTTAGACGTTTGTCAAGGTTGTTCATCCAGACCCTATCTTCGTCGCGCGGATCCGTCTGCGTCAGCTGAGACTCGTCTTAGGACTAGACGGTATAGATCCGCCGAGGATAAAGAAAATTCGAGGTGGAGGATAGCGGGGGATTTTTGTGGTTGGCGCCACTGCTGTCAGTTTATTTTACGTTCTCCATAGAGACCATAATGCCATGTTTGCGATTGACTACCATTGTATACGATAAATGTAAAAAAAACTGTCGTTTTATAACAACGTGTAAGGCCCATAAGTGACACAAATAAAACAGCAAAAATTATTTCTGTCACGTCAAGGGTCGTGAATATAATACACAATTCTTATTATATCC
>Ga0209782_1000509_pt1 | contig 17137 bp, 8 predicted proteins | sample WorMetmaBAHAMAS1_FD_187390 | JGI IMG/M metagenome (GOLD analysis project Ga0209782, IMG submission 187390) | Marine gutless worms symbiont microbial communities from Max Planck institute for Marine Microbiology, Germany - Inanidrilus... | ecosystem: Host-associated > Annelida > Digestive system >...
GGGGATATACCTACGGGTAATTCCTGAGGTCAGTGGGGACGTTGTATAGTCACGGTAGGCTAAGTCAAGCGGACTCAATGCGCAGGTTCTTTCAGCAAGTTGGCAATTGCTGCAGCGTCCCCCCCCCAAAAAAAACTCAATTTTTGGGGGACCAAAAAAATTTTCGGCTCTTCGCGCCGATTCTCTACCCCCAACATTAAGTGCAGGTTTCCGCCCTTGGGCACATGCCTATCGTATAGTCCTAAGGTAGGCTAATAGTAAATAATCGACTGAAGAAGAGAGTAGCTTATTAGGCCTATGTAGCTACTATATGCATAGGAGGCGGAGCACCTGGGGTCGGGGGGCACAGACCCCCCAATCAGGATTTTGGGGCATCATGCACTCTGAGCCCCCAAGTCAGTCTCTGACTCCAGTGGATCGTAACAAAGACTTTTCGGAATTATACTTAGTTCTACTTATGTGTAACACATTTGTTATCAAGGGCGTCGATCGCACAGGATTATTGGGGGACATAAAAGAAGACTGGGGTTCTGGAGACCCCTGCGGGGTGCAAAAGCGGAACCCCGGTAGGGGGTCTCAGTCAGAAGCTAAAGCTTTTTTTTGTGAAACTGCACATAATATTTGCGTTAAAATACAACAAACAGCAGTTGCTGTCACTCGAGTCGGCATCATAAACGACATCACTGCTGAAATATTGGGGGGACATTACCATAGATGTCCACCCTTCATAAATATTCGGGGGAAATGTCCCCCCTGTCCCATCGACGCCCCTGTTTGTTATTATTCTTTTGAACAAATAAATGGAGACGAAGACGAAGATGCAAGCTGTGAACAGCATTGTATTTGAATTCTTAAGAATTTGTAGCACTACACTAGGCTTTGATTCACAGTGCTGATGTGCCGTTAAGCTCTTACTTCCACACGCGTGAATATAGCCTATGCGTAGCTTGTACTGTAACTTTAGAACTAAGTACAACCCGTGGTGGATCGAGAAGCCGGTCCACTGAGACATGGCCCCCTCCAGACATTTGCTGTATTTCTATCAATCACTATACGCTGCAAAGTATCACTCAGAAACTTCTCCACCAAACAGAAGTAACTAGAAATGTGTGGCAAAACCTAGTGTATAGCCGCTCGGCGCCGTAGTGTCGCCTCCTAGCGAATACTAATGAAACACACTTACTTACTTATCACTGAATGCCTAGCAGCCCCGCCCCCTACTGAACGTACCTGAAGTCAACCCAGAAAAATTTTCGACGCCACTGTACAATTTCTTACGTCTTAAACTCCAGGGTCACTGAACCGAATCTCACCAAATTTCTATAAGATGTATAGAATTGATTGCCCATTAGGCCTACTATGCTGAAATCAAAGTTGCGTTTTTCCAATCCATTTATAGGAATACCAGCGTGCCAAATTAACGACGATCATATAATTTTGGCCAAATCGCAGTGCAATTTTGACTTTCTATCCCAGTATTTTCCGAGATATTAGGCATATCACTTATTTCCCGAAATTTAAAGACGTCACGTGATCATCTGTGTTATGTTAAGCGACGTTAAACACCTATACCTGTATACCTGTATACCGTCACGTGATCGTGACTACTCCTACGACAGTTTGTAATCCAAATCCAATGATAGGCTAAACCATGCATACATCATGGCGAAATTTAAAGTTTCTAGCTTCAGCCATTCCAGTACAAAATTTGATGTCTCTATAGCTTTAGCCATTCCGGAGATATTTCAGGGGGGTCTAAAAATTTTAATGGGTCACGTGGCCATAACCACGCGCCTTTCAAGGACGGTTTGTCATCAGTGAGTTGGGAATATAGCTACGATCAACCTGTATACCAAAGTTGAAATCTCTACGAACATATAACAACAGGGCCTAGCAGTGGCTATAGCATAGCGCGAGATGACCCCTCCCCTCTTCCCGGCATGCACCGCAACCACAATGCACTTCCGTCACAGACAGACAGACGGACACTGACATCGTAGCATAAGCGCGAGTGTATATATTACATCTTGCACTAAAAAGACGCCCAAAAATGCAAAAATTGGGGTGGTTTGGTGGGGATGGGGGGTTATATGCATCACCCAGGGTAATTGGCAACATAGCCATTTGTTACAGTGCATATATGACTTCCTATTCGACTTTAACAGAAACTATGCATTTATCTCATACCGTTTTCGAGTTATAGCGAGTTGTGTCGAAAGTCACTTATTTTCACCTACCGCACCTGCATTTGTAGCCCCAGTTGGGGGTGACGTTCGAATTTCGCCGAAATCTTTGGTGTCTGAAAACTAGATTCCCTGGGCTATCGTGTAACGTTGTTTGCGTGATCCTATGTTTAGGCGTTTTGATACAATACCGGCGTGTAACAGACAGACAGACACGTACACTATATGACAGCATAATACGGCGATAACATAGCGACCTGATAGCGTCGCGCAGTAAATACGTAGTACTACACGAATTACCTTGCAAAATACTCTCAGACAGATGTCAGTTGAACACGGTGAGTAATGCAAACTTCTTACTGTCTTCTTCACTCAAGAAATTCTTTTCATCAGTTTCTATGGCAACCCTGCGTTGACAACTTGTCACTAAAATAGCCAAACAATACACATAACAGTCAGTGTTATGTATGCATTTTACCTACGCAAGTATAAATGTACATCATTTATATATACATACTCACCTCATCGACTGTGTAGGATTCAGAAACTTCAGATAATCAGCATCAAAGTATCTATGCCATTCCAGATCCCATTACTTACGTATGATTTAATTTCAGTTTGCCGGCTATAACAGATTTTCGATACGATACTATAGAACTTCCGCTAGTTTTGAGTGAATTTTTTTGCAACTTAATTAAACTTGCTTGCTAGTTAATCAAAAATGTAATACTGATAATCATAATTCCTGGTTATGTTACGCGTTGTGTGACGTAAGCCTGTGTTTACTTATGCCATCACTGTCTGTAGACATTGGTGGCTTCGGTGAATCTGTTGATCATGGAACCGGACGAGAAAGTATTGTCTGATATTCATATAGACATGTCGCATACCCGTTCTGTTAATCGTGTAGCGACTTTGGATAATGTTAAATATGCAGGTTAATATTTCCATTGTTTATTATTTCAGTATGCTTTATAATGATCTTTTGAAGTATGAACTAATGCATTGGCTCATAATACATAATCACACCAACACATTACAAAATAGGCAAAAGGTAGTCTTAAGAAGCAAAGCAAGTTACGAGCATTGCAGTCTTGTTTAAAGATGTTAAAACCGAATTAAAAGCCTAAATGGTTTCCATTTAGTGAAAACTGGTTACTAACCGGTTTCTGTTTTGACGCCATCGACGCCGTGCACCCTCTCCCCCATCACCCATCGGTCGGTCAGCCGGGAAGTGGGACTCTGCCACTGACTGACCGTGGGAAAGTTGGGCTGTCTTCAGTCACTGATGGAGACATGACAACTTTCCCACGGTCAGTGGGCGCAGTCAATCATTTGTAGGCTGTCGTGGGACTGAGCGACGTTGGCGTGGGCAGATGTGGCTGTGAGTAACTCATCTCCCAGTCATCTCAGTCTGTTGGCATGTCTCTATTGTCAGGCCCTGGGGGTGAGAGGAAGGTACAGATAATTGTGCGGCAGCTGAGGCAGGCGACGGGTTGTGCCACGGCCATCACCAGTATCTAGCGATGGCTGTGGTCATGCCGTGCAAGTGATAACGACTAACAGCAGAAAGCATTGAATAACTGATGCCTGTGGACTTGAACCATTGGTGTCTCGTTTTGTAGCAAAGACTGCTTTTATGCTTTCTACCTGCTTGGAAATGCACCAGAATCAATTTCAGCCGGACTTCGCAATGGACCCCACTTACAGTGATCCCCCAGACTCCTAGCTCCGCCCCCTCCCCAAGAACTCCATCTCGCAGCCTTGGGTTTCGGCCCTTTAGGCCTCACTATGTCGTCCCACAACACCCCCAAAATAAATCCTTGCTGGTTGAGGTGCCAAAAACACCAAACTCAGATGCCGGAGGCACTGAGGGATAAGGAGAATGTGAAGGGGTTTGTCCCCTCCCAGCTGAGTATGGGGTCCAGAAGAGCATCATATAAGATCTCGGTCGTTCTGTCTGGGGCAGAGCCCAAGAGTAGCATGCACAGTGCAGTGCGAAACAGATTGAAATACACAGTTCAGATAACATCAAATGTGAGGAAACATTGGTGCACTATTTACTGAGCACCGCATTGCTGTCAGTTCACTGAAATGAGGATGTACTAATATAAAGCAGGATAATGACCATGATATGCAGACAATTTTGATGTGCTAATGCAATTCACTGCATGATTCCTGTTAACATTTATGCTACAAACATGTTTGTTTCTCACAGGTTACGTTACTCGTTTTTTGTTCGCTTTATGCTCATATGAAGACCCCTGTAAGGACGATGATTATGACAACCATGATATGCAGCCTTTAGAAAGAAGACTCTGTGATTTTGAAGGACTTCATACGAGTGACAACTGTGAATTTTGTCCACATCTGTTATGCAGTAGTTCACATAAACAGTCAAGTGAGAATGACAGTGACAGTTGTGACAGTAGAAAGAGACATGCAGTGAAGCATGTGTATGACGATGATGGGGATCTCGTCGTGAAGAGAAAGTTTCACCAAGAATGCGAAATCATTTACATTGGTTAGGACAACATATTCATTAGAAGTAAGTATAGTAGTTGCTAACATATAGAGGTTATTCAGTACTTTTGATTCATTACTAATATTAATAATAATGCAATAATGTTTATTAATGTTTACGGTGTTGTCATCGTGACTGTAACCATTATGGGAGTTGACCTGGTTTACTAAATGAGAAACAATCTGAAATTCTGTATTCAGGTGGCTGCCAACTGTCAGTCTCAGGTCAGCCATCTTAGAAGTTATAATACAAGTCTAGTGGCACGTTGCTACATCTACTGTTGCCATTTTATTATTACTCAGTTTGTAAGCTGATATGAGTTGACCTAGGCACAGCAGCTGATGCCCAAGGCTCGTCGCAACTGCCAGTGGATGGGGCTTGATCCTGGGATCTCTCATGCTGCAGTAAGAAATTTTACAACCAGATAACTGCAACCTTGTCAGTTGTCATATACTGAATAAAGAACATATAGCTAACGAGTCAAATGCTGTGTCCACACTCCACACACAGCATTTGACTGGTGTATGTTATCTGCCTGTTGGATAAGTGAAAGTTGTAAATGTTGTTTTCTAAGCTAATTTTTCTGCTAACAGTGTGATAGGCACAAAGTGCTGTGAAAAATTGCAGAAAGATATACAGAAACTAAGTTAAAGTTATTTCACAGAAAATATTTGTTTTGTGTAGTTTGTTTCACTTTAATACAGAAAGGTTATAATAAACTTGTTGGCAAGTGTATACTGTATAGTTTTTACCGTGCGATGCTATGCTAAGCTCTGTATATGCCGTCATCGTGTTTATCTGTGTGTGTGTCTGTATTGTATTGTATCAAAACGGCTAAATGTAGGATCACGCAAATAATGCCGCATGATAGTGCCAGGACTGTAGTTTTCTGATGCCAAAGATCATGGCGGAATGCGAACAGGATCACCCGCCAGGGGGCAACAAATGCAAGTGGGGTGGGTTAAAATCGGCTAATTTTGACGAAAAATGCGCTGTAACTCGAAAACGGTACGAGATAGATGCATAGTTTCTATTAGAGTTGAATAGGAAGTCATATGCGTTCTATCAGATGGCGATGTTTCTTCGTAGTGAGTAAACATAGAGACTTTATATTTGGTGCGCCGGTTTATCGTAGCTAATCCCAGTCGATGGATGACAAACCGTCCCTGAAAGGGGCGTGGTTACAACATGTGACACGTTTTAAATTTTGGGGGCCCCATCCATATCTCAGGAATGGCTGAAGCTAGAGCTCTCAAATTTTGTACAAAGGGAGACTATATCAAGTCCTGCCAAACGGATGACATATCATCCTTAAAAGGGGCGCGGTTTTGCTCACGTGACCCATTTTTGTATGCACAGCTATTGAGTTAGAAAAAATTCTTCACGGCACTCGGTGAACTGCAATGAACAATGTCGTCGACGACGGACTACTGATTATCGCACCTTTGATGGTCTATGCTAGTGCTGCCATACACTAAGGCTTAAGCTCCATCGGTTCGATTTGTCACCGTGTTTGTTGCAAACTTGCTTATAGACAAAAAATCTATTTCAAAGTGGACTTTGAGCATTATCATTGAAATATGTGGTAATAACCAACAGTTCTCGGTCTGCGTAGCAATTTGCTATCGACCGACACTCATTGCTGGTAATTATCCTGGGTTGGCAATGCAGTATGGTCGATTTTACGTGAAGCAGCATCACGTGATCCATCGGCGTTAGCAGATATACTTGTATATACATGTTATCATCTTCACCATCAACTGTAACAATGTAACTTTAGCAGCTACTGACAGTGACATTCTCTTGAAAATATCATTTTTTTCTTTGTTGTTGTTGTTTAATTAGACTTAAGTAGGTAATTTAGTTATTTCATGTAGTGATTACTTTACAATTTAACTATGTTGTTTTTTCTGTAGAACACATGCTGGCAACACACCTGTGCGATGTTGGTCTGCAGGTAAATGTTTATTTCTCAGTTTGCCATTCCTACTGGTGAATCTACATCAATTTTACAACAACAACAACAACTATACTACTACCATTTCACAGCAATTGTACTACATACCGGACAACCTGTGTTAGCCGGCATCTCCAATGATGAACCGGAAATTTTGTTTGAGCAACTGCACAGTTTAACTGCTCACATTCCCTTATTGATAACAACTGGTACATTTGCATTTGATAGATGCCAGAGCACTCCCTCTCATTAGTGGCATTAACTGCACCATCTTTGTATACCATTTCAGTTGTACAACTTCTTTAAAGTTCTACTGCATATGTAAATTTGTAGCATTTTATATATAAATAGCATTATTGTGCTTCATTTCATAACTTGACTCTCTGTAGGTTTCTGTCTGACTATTCGTTTACCTTATCCACTTCACTATAAGCATGAAGTTGCAAGCACCATCATTGTTTCAAATGTGGTAAAATTTCTCTCACCAGAAATTTTACTTCTTACTCTGACTGAAGGACAGTCTTGAGTTTGTAATATAATGACATTAATGAACATAGTAAAAACAGTGTTTAATTCAAAACTGCTTTACTGTTTCATTTGTAGGTGTGGGCTGGCTGTCTGTATTTATGTGACTTCATCATATACCAGCAGCAGATGTTTGACAAGGCTGTTGTTTTAGAATTGGGAGCTGGAGTTGGTCTAGCAAGCATCGTAGCCTCGATGTTTGCTTATCAAATTTTTGCAACAGGTTTTTATGTTGTCGGTGAATTTGTATTAGATAGATCAAATACAACAGGGTGTCAATATCCATGTGAATCACTAATTTATGTAGCGTGATATAATCGTAGCCTATAATGCACTGTGTGAAATTGGGAAAGATTAGCCTGTACGCGATCGGGCCAACTGAATTTTGGCTGTGAACAATTTTCGGTCTGCACAGTTACATTGGCATGGAGAAACAGTAAGATCATCACTGAATGATTCTTGACACCATAGTTGTGAAAATGCTGTCTTAACTTCGTTAATTGATTGGTGAGTGGTCGTTCGTTCGTTCGTTTGTTCGTTCGATCAGTGGTGGCAGTAGACTGTTGGCAGTCTTTCGACGTGCCTTCAGCCACCGCTAGCACTGAGGCCTAGGCTTGGCCCAGTGCGCTTCCCCTCTAACCCTGGGGCTTGTACTGTATATTTATAGAGCCTAGCTTAGCCGGCGGGTTTTTCTGGCAGGGTGCCAAAGTGCGGTCCTTTTATAGGACCGCTGGCCCCCGCAATCTGTTATCCGTACCGGCAGCTCTCACCACACCCAGACGCCCCCAATCCGGGTGAGATAGCCTGTCACATTTGAAAGAGGACACAGGCGAACCCTCTGTACCTGCCCGAGAATTTAATCTTATAGCATGCAGAAACCTGACTCGACATGCCGGCAGCAGCGGGAGACGAATTCACACCACCTGAGCTAGCCAGCCAGGCTCACTGCACTGCGGTTCAGCGACAGCATTAGCCCACTGAGCCACGGAGGCAGGTCTTGGTGAGTGGTCATCCACATGTAACTTTCAGATCAGAAGTGTACTATTATTGTTACAACACACAAACTGATAAGAAGTTGTCGAGTGAGTTGAGTTGGGACCTTTGTAGTTGCTGCTAAACTTGCTTGTCACAACAGCGCTGGACAACAGTATGTACAAACACAACTGCAACCAGCACAATCATGCTGGAAAAGGTGTTATTAGGAGTGAACATCTTTTAATGTACCTTACAGCTTAAGTCATTCATACAAATCTTTGGCATTGATTGGCATATATTATACTGTTATTGGTAGTTTTTTACTGTCCGGTTGTGTGGACAGATGTTGGCAGTGAGGTACTGGAGATGTGTCGTAGCAATGTGGATGCTAACAAACACCTACAGCATCTGCATTCAGACTCTGTGCATGTTAGGGAGCTTGACTGGATGCAGCCAGACTTACGAGCAGGTTTCTGATAATCTGCTGTTCTCTATATTTGCAAGGACATTATTTAACTGGAAAAAAACTTAAAAGAGGTTCTAGCCTGCACGGAACACTGCTTTCATTTGCAGTTCATAATGGGTGTTGAAATCACGCTCATCATTCAGGTTTGTCAGCATTATAGTGCAGATATTTAGCATATAGTAAGCCTAAGGTGGCCTGTGTGGCGTAACGGTCAAGCTTGTGAGCAAAAAGGTTGCGGGTTCTAATCTCGGCCGATCCACTTCCAGGTAACAGCCTTTGGCAATCTGTTCACACACGTGCCTCTGTAACCAACCAATATAATTTGGTACTGGCCTAAGGATGGTGATGCTTTGGCTGGGAAGGTAACCGCAGGACTGGCGGAAAATAATAGCAGCCTACCGCCGGGTGGATGACTTAGTCATGCGGGCTGACTGCCTGTACACTGGGATCAGCTTTGGGCCCAACACTCGGAAACAAGTATGGAAAACTTTATATTTAGTAGGCCTGTAGTAACTTGTGGCACCAGGAAGACCAATGGCTCAGATTTGAGCATGACTCTTGCACAATGCAGTGTACTGGTAGTTGCTGTGCGATCCAGCCTTGAGCTGATTCTAGTTTTGCATTAGTTACACAATTTTGCAATTAACTATTTGCGATAATTAGCTGATGGTGTTATTGCAGATGGTACTTCGTTCAGTTGGACTCTTGACGATGTCAGTAATGTGTATACTGCCAACATACTTATGTCATCTGATGGTATTGTTATCTTTTGATATTTTGTGAAGCCGACTCAGTATCCTGTTATTTAAAGTAACAGTTGTATTATTTTAAAACAGTTGCATGTGCACTTTGTCAACTCTGGTAGGTTTTTTATACACATGCTTAACAGTGGCTGATGTTGAATGTGTAAAGTTATTTACAGTGACGAACTCACCGATGCATATTTCAACACTGTCAGACGTATGCTAACAAAGAAGATGACAAGTACAACTATTATTATGTCACTGGAGAGGAGGTACAGTATCAGCTTATTGTGAAATGCAGTAAACAGCATGCACATACAGTCATATTTAAGTATCTTTCATTGGAATTCCTGGTTTTTGGTCATCATTGGTATTATAAATGTGTATACATTTTAGTATACGTTTTAATACGTTGGTCGTCTGTGCTGATTGTATTACAGTAGCACCAATGCATTACTCAAGTTGCTGATTGATGAACTTCAAGGACATTTTAATGTTAATCATGTAATAAATGAAATTTACTGTACAGCTAAATATGCTAGTTTTAACTTAGTGCAAAATAATAAGTTAATTTCTATTAATCTATTTGTAATGTATAAACTGTTCTGTCCCTATTGTATCCAAACTGGAAATGCCTGAGAAGAACAGTCATTTTTGTTTCAGGCTAAACTTCACACTCGCTGATCTCGATGTCTCTTGTGCTGCCTATACGTACTTCAAACAATGTCTGGAACAGCTAAAACAAATTATGACCGAGACAAACAGAAAGTTTACTGCACGGATGATAGACAATATCCCACAGTATTTCATCTATGAGCGAAGCAAATATCTGGTTGGTTGATACCGATTTCTTCTTTTGCATTGACAAAATTGCACAGTGTACCGGAACTGTCTTCATATGCAACTATGATACATTGCTCAACTTTCTATACTGTAGTCACATTAGCACATAGCAGCTATCATATCAAAATGCAGATGATCACACAAGATGTTTGTTAATTCCTGTGTGTCATGTAAAGCAAAATCGTTAATAGTTACATATTGTGTCCATCTTAAACAATTTAATGTATGTTGTACGATTGATTTTGTTTCAGGAACCAATTTTCTTACATACTATATTTACAACATATATGTTTACTGCATATATGCCTAGAATCTCATAATTTGTAATAAGTAAGAAGTACTTATATAGCATTCAAAATTTAAAATCACATTTTGCTTGGTGAACATTCATTTAATTGGATGTGGTGTTTCCTTAACATGTAGCAATTTTCCACAAGATGTCATAAAAGGGGTTGACTAGTGCAACATAATTTTTGCTAATCTGTACAGCTTACCAGTTAGGTGAGTATGCTATGTAAACTGCTGTGGCTTTAACACAGTCTGTTTAGAAATAACTGTCTGTAGTATGGCATTTTCGTAATGTTCCTAACAGTTTGTTTGGCACAAATGTTAGGGCTGTATTTTTGTACCGTCTGGTACATTCTGGTTTAAACTGAATAGCCCCATTGTGCTGATATGATATTATGAAACACTACATGATCACTCACTCATCTCTTGCATTTTAGACAGATATTATCTGCAGGCATCATTCTTTATTATTAGGAATACTAAATATGTGTATCGTGAAACATATTTTACAACAAACTCTGATTGCAGACAACTGTAATACACGTAATAATTGTCGTTAATGAACATGTCACCTGGGAAATGTCAAAAGGTACGAAAACATGATTTCAGGCACTTGGCGGTTATCGGATGAGCACACTGAAGGATGGGTTTGATTGCAATGTGCGATTTCCTATTACTGTTCTATAGCGACCTTATATGTAAGTGGGATCATTGTCAAGTTATAAGCCATGAAGGCAACAAATCCAAAATCGACAACAACGACAAGAATAGGAATGTCACAGGATATTTATGGACCCATTTTTGCTGTGCAACATGCATAAAAAAGAATAAGAGCATTATGGCAACGTACCACAGTGTTTAATTAAAGTACATCAGAAAAGCATTTAATGCATTTAACAATGTTAGGTATAACACTGGCACTGAATAACAGCTCGTTGGTTAATTTTTGCAGGAGCTGTGGCTGATCTCAGTTTGCGGCAGTGTAACGTCTTCATCAGCAAAGCCTGATGACTACAGCTACTACAGAACTGAACTGGAAGCTAGGCAGTCATTTACCTGGAAAAGTGTCAGGAAGTCATGGTAACTGTTAGGTTAGGGAAAGTGGCAATTATTCTCATTGGATTTAGTCTCATTTCAGTCCATTCACAAAATGTAAAACTGAAAACTGAAGCTCAAATGTGTCGTTTGTTACTGCTTGTTGTCTTGCTATGTTATCAACGCTTATGTGCTCGGACTGAGAAAGTTACCAAATTTCATACCGCCTGCAGTGGAAACTTCTGACAGTTTATCTACTGCGATATTTGCAACAGAACAGGTCATTTTTGTACACAGTTTACAGTCCAGTAGTTGAGCTCACAAAATATTTATGTAACACTGTTCAAGCAGATGTTGAATATTTTGCGATCAATCTAACATTTGCCGAAATGCATGCGTTGTAACTGTGAAGAATGTCACAGTCTGTTGGGACCCGTGACTCGACAGTTCGCAGACCATGACGCAACAGTATTTACTCCATCTGAGCAACATTTGTAGCACTTGTGATCTGTTCAGTGTACTACAGCATGCTGTGTGGGATACTGACTGTGCTTGATCTACACTGCGGATGGAGTCTTCTGCGACTTCACAGTCAGAACAGAAACTCAGAACATGCAATTTGCAATAGTCATTCCGCTATACCCACCAGTCCACCATTCCAAGTCCGGCATCCTGTATGTCACCCTACGAAAATGCAGTATTAGCAGTCTTTCAGTAAATACACATACAATACATGCATTCAAACTTGCCGTATATATAACCAGCCTTCTTTTCCCCAATTCATTCCACGTTGGGCTGGCTTCCCTAAAAGAACTGTTGAGGACAAGCTGAGCAGGTTTGTACAGGTAAGATGCCTGACATGTTGCTCAACAGAAGGGGAGCTCAAAGCACGGAAAAGCACTCACTGGCTCCCCTTTTTTGACCCACCAACTTCTAAGATAAGAGACACTGCACCCTTACACCATGCCATCTCCCCATATCCAGCATAACTAGTACAGCATTATAAAACTATAAAACTTCTAAGCATTGTCCTAGTGGTTGTCATTTATCTTTGTATTCCATTTATGTATTTTCTTTTCTTCTTTCATGTCATTGTGTACTTTTGTACGATTTTCATAATAATTAAATAAGTAAGCAGTACATTTTATGAAAACAACATGTGCTTCCACTAATATGCCACAAACTGTATGTGCTACAAAAAAACTGCATAAGGAATGTTTTACCATTCATACGATACAAAACATGGCAAACTGGACTTCCCCTGTGTCAATCTATCCACATACAGGGATGGGCGTTTGTCTGTGATGGTCCTACATGCTTAACTCGCTGCCTGATAATCTCAAGAACGTTATATATTTCTCTTCAAACTTTCAAACGTCATCTTAAGACATTCTCCTTTTCCTCATACTAGCACATTCAGCACTTTTGAGGTTTCTTAAAAAACACACTGTATATGAATTCACTGTTATTATTTAGCCCGCTCGGCAAACTTGCCGACCGGGCTATATATTTTACCTTCCGTAATTTCTTTCTTTTTGTAATTTTAGCACGATTTTTTTCACCAAATGGTAGGTACTTGTGTGTATGTTGTAAATCCGGTCCAGTTTTTCTGATTCCTCAAGGGACGTTGCCATGGCAACCAGTTTTGTAGCAAATTGTGTCAAAAATACCTACCCTCCTGCACTTATCACTGTCATTCCACGGAATGAGATATCGCTACCTCAATGAGCGCGTTAACTGCGTAAATGCCTCTATATCGTGTGAAAATTTCGAGAAATTCGGTCCAGTATCTCCAGAGTTGACAGGGCTTATTCGTGAACGTCAGGTACGACATGGCCAAACAAGAGGGCCTAGCAGTGGCTAGCATAGCGCGAGATGTTGTTTAGATTACCCCTCCTCACGACCACAATGCGCGGTAAATTTGGATTGGAATTTGAAACCTAAATTAGCTATAATACGCCAATGCACTTCCGTCACATACAGACGGACACTGACATCGTAGCATAAGCGCGAGATGTATACATGGTGATTCATAATTACGGGAACTCGTATGAAAAGTGGAATATCTTTGTTGCTTGGCCACATTTATGGATAAAACTTGGCGTGGTTAAGCCTGAGATAATGTGTGAAACGGTGCTGAATTATCCACGTTACGTTACGTTACCGCGCAATATCCGGTAACGTGATGTAACGTCATAGGGCTCGTGAGACAGTTGAACTGCTTAAAATGGAGACCCCAGATTTCATTCCTCCTATGCTTTGGCCACCAACAGCCCGGATTTAAATCCGGTCGTCTACAAAGTGTGGTCGGTAATGCAAGAAAAGGTCTACAAGAAGTGGATCAAGGACATTGACAAACTGCATGCACGTATCCTGACACCTTGGGACAAAATGGATCAGCGCATTATTGATAAAGCAGTCAGACAGTGGCGCACACGTCTTCGTGCATGCATTAAAGCTAAAGGCGGACACTTTGAACACACATTGCGTCAGTAATGTGTTTTTGCTAACGGAACAGTATTGACTACTAGACATATGTGCTAAATTTTATCACTTTGAGTCTGTTTATTCAAAAGCTATACAATAAAAACCGTAATTATGAATCACCGTGTATATTACATCTCGCGCTAAAAACTGGTTCATTTAGTCGAATATGTGCGGATATACTAGACTTATTTTCATAATCTTTTCACCGTATGAAAGCGATCTACGTGCAGATGATAGATCTGTACCTTAATTTCCAATATACCGAGGGACGTTGCCATGGCAACCAAATAATGTTGCGAAAATGTTATCAACGCCGACTGCTACCACTTGCATTCGTTGCACTAGTGCTATAAAACAAATTATAATATCATGGTCTAGCTGTACGCATTACAGCGGAGATGATGGGGCAACATTGTCTAAAAATTTGGTGAACTTCTGCCTGGTAACTCCAGAGATGACAGGGCTTATTTGCGTATCTACATGTATGTATTTGTATTGGGCAAAAATCGACCTAACACCTGCATTCGTTGTGCTGCCATTCAGAAATTCCATGGAATATTGTTACGCTGATGGGTGCATTAACAGCAGCAATGATCAGGCTACGTCTGATATAAATTTGGTGGGTTCTGATCGGTATCTCCAAAGTTCACGCGAATGAACTGAGTACAATAGGCATCGATCAGCACTCGGCTTAGTTTATCTACATTTGCTAAGTGGCAGCGCAGTTACCTTTTGCTACTACTTGCTAGGGGGAAACACCGAGTGGGCTATATGCTAGGCTTTGCCACGCATTACTAGTTATTACTATTATGCAGTGACACAATCAGACAATCTCAATGAATCATTGTTAAGAAAGCTTACATGAATAGTGTAAGGCACTTTCTTACTGCCAGCAGGCACTACCGCAGTAGCTGCACCAGGCACGTCACCAACTTTCTCTGGTTTATTTGGAGTCAGGTCAACGAACTCACTTTCACATACGCGAAATCTAAGGAGCACATTATCCGAACTATTGGCTATGTTTATGTACACAACTAATGCAAGTAGCGTAAATGAATTCAACATTCAGCCATGGATTAACACTTGTGTCAGTAATTAACAGCTAATATCATAAACAGGAATTTTTAATAACTTAAGAGATTACTTCTTTAAGTTTAAACATATCCATCAATTAAAAACTAGTTAATTTCAATTCACGTTTATAATCCCACATTTATAATCCACATGTGCTTCAAAAAACACTATGTGCTTGTCTATCATGATTTGCAAAGCTTTAACACATCACTGTTGCTGTTTGTCAGTTAGTCATTTAACTTAATCATAATAATACTCTTAGATATGACAGTGCTAGCAAGGAGTCAACTACTTCTATGTTACGTTAGATATTTGTCTAAATTCACTGCAAATGCTGATTAATTAATAAACACAGGATTAATCTAATAACAAATTTTCATCACTAATAGCTCAAGCTGACACAACGGTATTGCTTATGTATGCCACATATTTACGGATGAAGGTATGAATAAACACGTGTACCTGATCTGTTCTCCTTGTTCCATTCTCATCTCAGTCTGTGTGCCGTCATCTGTGTTCTCATAAATCCAACTCCACTGCTGGTTTGTTTCATCGCTGATCAATGTAAAAGGTTAATAACTCAAAATACTAATTACTGTACCACATCGTCAACTAGGATCTGGTTGCCTGGTTGATCACATTTCATCCACACCAGTGGCACTTTGATTTTACTGTTTTTTTTTCGGCAGCATTTTTTCCTGGTACAGTTGGTTGTCTCTGACGTCACAGGATGGTGGTGTCTGGTTAATGGAACAGCTACAGGGTTTCAGACATTTCAACGCACCACAGACCTCTACCTCCCAAAGGGTGCACAGCAACAAAGAAAAAAATGGAAGACCAAAAATTTTTCTGAAAAGGTATGTAAACAGCAGGACTGCAATTTTAAGCATTGTATATGCTTTGCCTACAGGCAGCACAGTGCATACTATGCATATACCTACCCACTATTACAATTTCTTGTTTAGATGCAGGCTTAGGTGACAGACCTTGACGATGAATCGGGGTCCCCTATCGGCTTCTTGAACCAGGGACCCACAACAGAATGCTAGACCCGTGTGTCTGGTTGACTAACCAGATTGTTGCTGACAATGAAAAATGGGGCTATGGTTCTACTTCAAAACCAGTTCAGCTACAGTGAACTACCACTACAGATGACAGCACAAAAGGATACAATCTGGATGGATCTTTAAGCCGTTCATGAGCAATGAATATGTCATCAAAGAAGCCCATTGAAACTAAAAATCATACAAATATGCTACATATAGATGGTGCATGCTACATCATCTTATTTACAAAATGTGAAAACCACATTTTGAGTGACAGATTTAAAGTCAATGTCTAGTTTAAAATAACTTTTCAAAATTCAACTATTAATAAAATCACAAAGCATTGACACACAGACCAAAACAATTTACATACGTTCATTGTAATCTGTTCATTACAGCAATGTCAAGGTGACAGTTTGTTTAAAGTCCACAGTTTCAAAGTAAAACAAAATAGATAATCTGCTTTGTCAGTCCATATCCATGGCATATGTTCAAAAAATCCTTGATTATCATCACCCCAGTGTGGGTTTGAGTTTAACTCCAACAATATTGTAAAGTCTGAAATGAATATAAGTACTTATTTGGAATTAAGTATCATATCACAGAGCATATGCTCTGAGAAGTGAAAAAAAAGATTTATCCTTGGGCAGAAAGCTATGGCTTTGAATGACGAGGTATAAATGATGCGGCAATTAGACATTACCATGAAGACCTTCACTGCTGCTGCTTGTCAAAGTGCCAACTAACACTTCTCCCACAAATGGTCGAAATACAATGAAACGAAAATGCACTGCACATGACACAACACCTACATTACAACTATACAAAACTAGATTACCTAATGGTATATGGTCACGCCTCCTCGCAGCAATGTACGAGAGGCGCGTCAGCTCTCAACACATGGTCAAAAGTTTGACCCTGAATCCTTATATGAGCCTATTTAATTTGAAACTTTGAACCCATATTTGGTCAACAAATATCAATTTTAGAC
>Ga0209782_1000510_pt1 | contig 17128 bp, 7 predicted proteins | sample WorMetmaBAHAMAS1_FD_187390 | JGI IMG/M metagenome (GOLD analysis project Ga0209782, IMG submission 187390) | Marine gutless worms symbiont microbial communities from Max Planck institute for Marine Microbiology, Germany - Inanidrilus... | ecosystem: Host-associated > Annelida > Digestive system >...
CCTCCAGACCCCATCAGCGAATAAAATTTTGCAATTTTACAAATTCAAGATGGTGGCTAATTGCCACGTGAAAAATCAAAAAATCATGATATCTCAAAAACATTTGGACCAATTTCAGCAGAATTTTAGTGTGCTGATGCATAATGGCCCTATGTAGCGTAAGTGCTATAAAAAGTACTGAGATTGGCAATAAAACAGCAAATATAAAGGAAAAACAACTGTTTATCCATAATATTAACAGCAACTAATCAAAAACTGCAAATATGAAAAAGGTGATATAACTCAGCATCACACTGACATTTAGGCAATGTGATTGTGGGTAATATCACCTTTTTGATATTCGCAGTTTTTGATACATCGCTGTTAACATAATGATAAACAGTTGTTTTTTATATTTATCTGTGTAAACACTGGCAAGTGGAGAAATGGCATGTTAGTATGTAATTACAGTATATTTTCTACAACCTTGCTACTGAATCAGGTCTTGATCTTGGTCTTCAAACTTCAAGACAAGACCTTTGCCTCAGTACCAAGACCAAGACTTTTATAAAGAACTTCAGATTGATTGATTGATTGAGTTAAGATTTAATGTCCAACTTGACACTAAATAGGTTATTTCAGAGATGCTTTTCCCAGCCAATTTCTTGGCTAGTACTCAGAAAATCAAATCAAAGCTGGAAGTAAAAACAAACAATTTAATAAAGCTAGGCTAACACAAAACTGCATCTGCAGCCACTAAATCAATGACACACAAATCAGCCAAAAATAATACAATGTAAAATAAACAAAAACCTAAACTCAGGTTTAGTCGCATTTTGCTACATCCGGCCCTGAAAAGGAGGGGACCCATTCTAAAAGGAAAAGATAAAAGGAGAAGTATGAAGCAAGTTACAAGAAGCACAAGGAAGCAAGTGATAAGGTAAACACACAAACAATCTATATAGCGCTGAAATCTACAATGTTTCTAGGGCATATGAGGCCCCGGTGCCTGCATGGGGTAACTGAACTCGAGTGCTCTCAAGACCTGACACCTTGGTCTTAAAGATCTTATAACTTCCACATTTCAAGCTAAATGTATGTTCTTCTAATCAACAGAACCTCTGCAGTGCTGCACAAAACCGTTAGACAATGCCAAGAAAATGCCACATGTCTACATATAATGGTTTCTTTTCTTTTCTAAGATAACCTGGGTAAGACAGCACCAGAAAAGCAAAACCTTGTAGATTTTAATGAAGCAAGAGATGATGGAGTGGAAATGATATCATGGCTAGACCATATGCAAATCATCTGCACCTCATTCAAGACAGACAACCACACCAGCATCCAATCACTTAATTTCTACAGGCCAGATGTTCTTCCTAATGCCAAATGTGAAAGGACTGAAGGCAACAATCAGTCCTGATAACTTGCTGTAATATGAAATCTGTAGATAAAATATACAAGAGTCTAGCAATGGCTAGCATGGCGCGAGATGATCCGCCCACAAGCAGCGGCGAGCAGCACGGCGGCCGCAATGCGCGGTAAATTGGGATCGGAATTTGAAACCTACATTAGCTATAATGCGCCAATGCACTTCAGTCACAGACAGACGGACAGACAGACGGACACTGGCATCATAGCATAAGCGCGAGATGTATATATTACATCTCGCGCTAAAAATGGACTGGTTGAAAGTTTAACAGATTCCAAACAATGGTTATACAATGCTTATATAAGCTTAGATTTTATTTGAAACTATTTCTGATGTAAATCTGAACATCTTTGGAGATATTAACTATCACCTGCAAAAGAAGATGATAAGAATAATAATTTTCTGTAGCTTTTTAAAAAATAAGAACACACAGTGAGGATAAGTTCTAGTCTTAGACAGTAGGCTCAAGAACTGCAATAAATGATGGTGAGGTTTCTTTGTATACAATCAATTCACTACTGTCACTCAGTCATCATTCAAGTTCTTAATTTATGAAGGTTAACTGCTAACAACAACAAATATCAGTAAATGTGCATGCAAAAATAACAACCTCAAAGTAATACAGCAGCATTATTAACACCAACAACTGCCAGTAGTTTAATGTTACCAGTAGTTCTCACTCCTATATAATACAAGTATTGTTTTCTGTACAGCAAATGACATTTAACCAAGTGCACAGAATATGAACCGTCAGTCATCTTTAACAGTCTGCCTGGTGTCAATGACATTGCTTTGTTAGGTGTGATAAAAATACCATAAATGGTAGGCCAGTTTCAGCAAAATTGCATGGGGAAGTACTCTTTACTTTTCAGGGACACAGACCTATTCCAATACAATGCAGTCTTCACTGAAGTTACGTCATACTCCAAAAACCATCTAGATCTGCCATGCAGCCTCAGCATCAAGAATACGACTGATGAAATTTGAAATATCCAGACATTTCCTCACCTCCAATCTCAAAAATCTAGGATACAAACTAATGAAATGCACACAGTGAGTGACAACATTAATAAGGCACACCAACAAACAACAAAACATTTAACTAGATTTAACAGATCCCTTCTGATTTCATAATGCAACACACCAAATAAAAATTACATGGAAACACTCAAGTACTGTATCTTTCCACCTCATCTTATAGATGGGAGCACTATCAGCCAGCCTTAGCATCGCTCACGTGACCGGGCTGATGCACTCTGCTGCTGAGGTTCACTATTTGTCGACCGAAAGCACTTTTACGCTGCATTGTTCTGTCAGATAGCGTAAGCAGCATATTGGTATTGGTCGAGTTTTGTGTTCATTCTGTCTGTCCATCTGTCCATTGGTAATGACCATATATTCTGTAAAAATGGCAGACTTGTCAAAATGCCATTTGGGGTGGTGGGCCACGTGAGGCCAAGGAACGAAGTATTAGTTGGGGTCCAGATCCCCTGTGGGATGGCATTTTGGGGGGAAGGAATGGGGTGGCATTATGTAATGCAATGCATAGGTGACATGGCTTCTTCCTGAATCACTTTGCGATTTATTGTTATGTTTAAGTGCTGGGTTAAGTAGTAGACACCAAAAGAACACCTTAATTACCAATACATGCACCGGTCTGCCTGCTGCAAGCTATCACACTGACACACTCATATTCTCTTCTGTCACGTAGAATTTTCAGTTTAGATACACACATAATGTGGACCAGTGCTAGCTAACTGGGCACATTATGCTGCAACCTCTGCCTTTAACAGAGCTGCTGCTGCAAGCTACCACTCACTGCAACCAGTCACCTGACCCTATAGCCATACTGGAATAGTCCTGCTTATATCAAGGTTCTTCACAGCATTACAACATTAATAGCAAATTAATAGTAGAAATGTTGTACAGGTAATGAAGACCCTTGTAGAAAGGTGAGAGCATTTGGTAAGGCCAAGTGTGGTATCTCATCATCTCGGACAGCAGCAGAGAATTTCTTCTCTGGACACTCACAATGTTTCCTGAATGCCCCAAGCCTTCAGTCTGCTGTATGAAAGCTCTGACCACACCAGCTAACAGCAAGGCAAGACTAGTCCATCTAAGCATCCGTATCAGGTTATACCAACTCTCAGATCACCCTAACTTAGATAAGGCTGAAGTGCCATCTAGTCCCCAACCACATAACTTCATCGTTGACCTTAACAAGATGCTCAGCCTCGACGGCAGTTAAGTGCCGCCATTTTTAAAATGCCACTTGTGGTCATAATTTATAGTGGGTGCCCACAAACTCTCTTGGCTGGCTAAGAATTTAATCTCAAAGCAGAAGCACTAATACTCCTAACACAGATTATCCAACCAGATCAGAAAATGATATCATGCTGGCAATGACTCAGACATAGCTTGCACACCCGGTGTTTACAAAGCTGCCATGGAAGCCATGCATATACATGCATACTCTTCAGCTGCATAATTCTAACTGCTGTCAATTACCCTGATAACAATAGCATGGCACACCAAACTGGTCCTTGCTTTTTCTACATGTCACGCTCCACAGGACAGTTACTTTAATAGCATTTTTCACACATTCAGTTCAGTCTTGCAGAACGTTACAAAAATTCACCAGGAATACAAAGGCCAACAAAAACACAAAAAACTCAGCAGCAATCATGTAAACAAATCACAACAAAATTACTCCGGTGCAACAATAGCATATTAGTGAACAGCACAACAGTGGCGTTTCTAGCACTCCCAAAGTAAGAGGGCGTGTTGGGGCCAACTTAAATGTGTGTGGGAGGGGGCTAACACTTTAGGGGTATATATGAAGCAATTCTGCTATACAACTTTCACAAAACAAGATAGCACTAGCAAACACTGACCCCGGTACGCAATCGATGATGAGTATTTGGTCTTTATCATTGAGCAAAATTTCGTTAGAACTTAGAATAACTGATGCATTGATGCTGATACTGCAGCAGCAGCAGACCAGCCTGTCATACCGTGCAACGATGGCAGGGAAACCCTGCCCCCTCCCCGCAGAAATGCCACTACAGCATACATTACATACTTGCTGCTGCCAACATAGAGTAGAAAATAAATAATGATCACTTTCAAATCAACAGACACAAACACACCAAGCACATTTACCGGTAATTGAATCAGAAATAATACTAGGACTGACTGTTACAACACAACACATTAGTTAAACTAGAACAGTAAAATGACTGAAATGTGACTCTAGAATGTATAGATCAGCAGACGTACAATCACACAAGTAACTAAAGACAGTACTACTGTCAGTGAAAGAATGGACTAATGATGACTAGCAAAATCAATAATCAAACAAATACACCAACTGCAAAAACTATGCTGTTGTATCAACCTGCAGACACATGCCGGCAGCACACTTGCAAACTCTGTTATACTGATATCGACTGTTTGACCCCAGGGTAGCAGGGTCAATGCATGCCAAGCACCTGCAATGCATTATGTGAACACAGACAGACTCACATATAGGCAGACAGACAAACACACACACACACACACACACACACATAAACACAAAGTCACAGATGAAACTGATCATCTACCTCAGCTAATACCGGCATGGGTAACGAGAAAAATGACTGAAAAACGAAACAATTAGCAGCAGCTGTCAAAACAGATGCTCTACAGTGACAGGGAACTAGTACAAAAATGCTGTACGTTAAGTACACATCAGAGTGTTTTACCTAAGTTAAACTGCAATACAACAATATAGCTAAAGATGACTTTGATGTTCAGAGACATATAAAAAGAAAGCCACAGAGTAAAAATACCGACGACTTTCTGACATTAAGGTCCGATTTTTCCACAGCAAATTAATCTCCCGTTAATTTAGTTCGTCAATTAAATCGGACGATTTAATTGACGAACTGCCGGTGGAAAAACGATATCTGAGTCAATTGATCATTATCTGCCGGATTTAATGCCGGATTAAATTAACGGGAGATTAATTTGCTGTGGAAAAACCGGACCTAAATATTGTTATATATGTTTATATGTTGCTGTATGAAATCACAACTCTTAACACGTCCAACAGTAAATTAATACAACCTACCATCAGCTGTTTCAAGCAGCTACGTATATCACATTCATAGTGAATAGATACTATTATCTAATGGAAAGGAAGGAGCTTTTAATGGCTGTACAACAGCAGTGAACAAATACAACAAAAACGAACATGTTCTGAATTAAGACACCACTAATAAAATCATGCCTAACAATTCACCTAACTTAATTGCAACTGCATGCATTATGCAACTAAGCACTAGTGATGCTTTGAATTCTAATACAATATTTACAAAACATTATAATATTACTACAATACTGCTATTTCAACATTAAGCAGCCAGTGGCTTTATACGGCAACAAAAATGGTATAACAGTATTTTAATGACAAAATGCAAGTTATTTCTGGAACTGTTTATCAGAATCCATAGACGAAATTGGACCCTCAGTCACTCTGCTGTAACTATGGACCAGCATATACAGCAAAGAGGGTCAGTTTCTGTCACAGTTTAACTTGAAATGTGACAAAAATGACACTGTATACACTGTCACCAATTATAGTCTGTGAGGTGTATCAACGTGCAGCTTTGCTTTGTCTGCTTTTTTATAGTGAAATCTGTAAGAGGCACTGGCAGTGCACTGCAGTATTACCACAGTGACATGATTATGCATGACAATAATTCTGCATCAGTACAGAAGATGAAGCCGAAGTAAGTTAACTGGACATTACTGCAAAACATTCAAGACACAGATGAAAGCTCTACCCATGCCACTGCTAACACAGACATGGCAAATAATTACTTTAAACCAGTACGGGTGCAAAGTTTTGTGATCAGCATGTCTGTACATCTGTCTGCCACTTGTATATCTCAAAAACCACATGTGTGAATTTCACCAAATTTTCTGTGAATGTTACCTGTGGCTCAGTCCTTCTCTGATGACAATGCAATATACTGTGTATTTCTAGTTTTGTGTATGAAATCATGTTTTCAAATAATGCCAAAAAGTAATAACCACAAAGGTGATATTTACCGCACGATGCTATGATAGCCCGGTATATGCCGTCATCATGTTTCTGTCTGTCACACTACAGTATTGTATCAAAACAGCTCAATGTAAAATTATGCAAATAATGCCGCACAATAGTCCATGGACTCTAGTTTTCTGGTGTCAAAGACCACGTTTAAATTCGATCGGAATGACCTCCTATGGCGGCACCAAACACAGCTGGGGTAGGTTAAACTTGGCCACTTTTGACAAATAACTTGCTATAACTCGAAAACAGTGCAAGATAGATCAATAGTTTCTATTAAAGTTAAATAGGAAGTCATATGCACTCTATTGAATGTTTATGTTGCCGATGACCTTGAGTGACCCCTAACCCCCAAATCACCCCAATTTTTGCATTTTTCGTTGCCTTTCGTATCTTTGTTGCGATTTAACGTAAAGGCTTCATATTTACATACAGGTTGATCGTAGCTAGTCCCAGCCTATGGACACAAAATGGCCCTGAAACGGGCGTGGTTACATCATGTAGTTACTTGCTTAAATTTTGGGCACCTGATCCATATCTCAGGAATGGATGAAGCTAGAGCTGTCAAATTTTGTACATAGGGAGATTACATCAAGTCTTGCCAATAGGATGATAAATCACCATAAAAGGGGCGTGGTTTGGCTCATGTGACCCATTTTTTACGCGCAATTTCACTACAGCACGCCGTTAACTGAGATCAACAATGTTGTCAACGAGGGACCTCAGTTTCTCACCTACAGCACTGCCGATACACTAAGGCTCAAGCTCCGTCAGTTTGATTTCCTGTGTATTTGTTGCAAACTTGCTTGTATAATACATCAACAAAAAATCGACCATGTGGAGTTTGAGCCTTACCATGTATGTGCTAATAACCGATAGGTGATGGTCTGTGTAGCAATGTGTTTTAAATATTGTTTGCAGCATTGCTGCCTGGTGATTTCACTTGGTGTGCACTGTGGTACTGGCGATTTTGAGGGAGTCAGTATCGCGCGGTCTATCGGCATTAGCAGATATACTTGCTTTATAGGGGAATACAAAATGCAATTAATCAATCACTGGGCAGCAGTGGGGCAAAGTTTGACGTCTATGACTGCCTCATTTTTGGTGTAGATGATCACCAGAGAGTCTCTTATCTTTATGTGAATTGATAAAGCAGGAGACCAGTTCAAATTATTTCAACTTATAACAGACAATCAGTTCTTCAACCCATATTGGATGCAGGTCACCTGGAATAATGCAGACAACCGACAAATGACAGATGTGTTTCTCTGGAATCGGTCATATTCATTTATATGACTTCCTGCTAAGAACAAGGTATTTGATGCTGTGATTTTCAACACCTTGCTGTAATGAATCAAAACGTCCTCTTCCTTTCACTGTCCCTCCTGCCATTTCAAATAGTTTTTTCAACTGTCAGAAATCATTCAAAGTGCTGCTCATACACTCCATTATTGAAAATTCTTTCATCAGTCTCTTGTAAATTTATGCAAACGTTCAACTTAAATGTGTGCATTTTTGTTTAAATCCAGTTGATGATTAAAACTGGCGATTTGTGTAGCATAAGTGGTTATCATGAAAATAACTGAAGCTGGTACCCAAAACACGCAAGTTGTATGCAAGAGACTGGAGACTCCAGAGATTATCTGTACGAAGTATTACTTATTATAATGGCTAGCATTTGTTTCAGTTATTGGGCCCATTCCATGGGGCCATAGCGGTCCCCTCTGTCACGCGTTATCGTTGTCGTCGTCGTCGTTGTTAGCGTTGTCGTAGACATCTATGCGCAGGCGGCGCGCGACAGTACCACTAGCGACATCTGCTGAATGGCGTGAGGCAGCTCGTTGTGGCGAATGGGCCCAACATTTTTCAAATGCTTCTTGTTTGAAAATGTAACAGGACCATATTTTAAAAAATACTATATATGCATCAATATTTTGATACACTAAAGCGCCAACAGTCACTATTAATTACACGTAAATGACGAACAGATATGAGACTATAGTGCACACTGCACTAAGACCAAAACAGTGGCATGACATACAAAGCAATACATAAATACTTCAGCTTAAATCAGTCTTCTGAAACTAGTACTTGCAGTAATTACTAAAACCAGTAACAAACGGTGATGGGTTAAGCAACAACTTCAAGGAATGTGCTATATTCTTCATTATTCTATGTGAGGTGTTCTTTGCCATGACATTTCACCACAATGACTGACTAACTCCCACATCGCAACATTGTGCAATGGTCATAACTAAGCCACAGCATCAGATAACAGCTGTTCAGCCAAGCAACATGTGCAGCACTATTCTCGCTAATGTTTTATTTACTATACTTTGCCTCACAGACTATTCCCATTCTCAGAAATTTTGCCAGTTTCATTCCCAGGAATTTGGGAATGGAAAGTCATGGATTTCCAGGCACCTGGGAACTAGCCATTCGCTAAAATGATAAACATTAATTAATTCTGACAACTGGACGGAAATACATAAAAGGCAACCACACATATAAGTAACTTATAACACACAAAAATGGCTAAAGGAACTAAATTTGGAAAACAGCCAAACCATTTTCCTTTGACGCTAATACCATGGGAGTATTTGTGAACTATGCTACACAAATGAACTCGGCTAACTAATAAATACTGAAACAACACCATAAATTAATGTAATTCAACACCATAACATAACAAATAAATAGTTGGAAACACGGCAATGATGAGATGGAAAATAGTGTTCAAATAGTACACATGGAATGACAAGCATGCATCAGTTCATTGGTGGTACCACACCAAGTTTGACCTGCAGGTATTTTGACGACACTCGGGTTTTCACCTGCTGTAGATACTGATCACCACTGCAGCGAGACCACACTGTTTCAAACTCCTGCTCCAGTATCTCGGCACCTTGCTTTGTTGTCAGACCAGTGTCTGGCAGGCTGATCTCACACATTCTCATGTCATCAACACCTGCATCAGATGCGAGGTTCACATTCACTGGAGTTGTGGTGAATTTCGATCGCCACAAATAAAGCATCTTTGTCTATTCATTCCAAAATATGATAGAATTTAAAAGCCTCGGACATACCATGGCTCCAGGGTTGTTTGAAGGTCACCACAATTTTCACATATCAACATAACTTGATAAGCACCAAAAAAATGACATCATAACTGCTTGGATATTTTCCATAGTACAGGCTCTGATGATGGGAACAACAAGCAAAGCAGGCCAACTCATGTGCCAAATTTCATCATGAACTGGCCACTTACATGACCACAATTTACCTGTGTAATCAACCAACCAACCAACCAACCAACCACGGGGGCATTTGCAGTAACAAGGGCACCATGCATTTTAGCAGCATGTCTTGCTCATGAGCTAGTCAAAAACACATGAAATAATAATCATAGACCTTTTCACTAAACACATAAATGTGCTGTAAAATACCTGCAATCATCAGCTGTGGAGAATGATTTGGATGAAGCTCCATCTGGCGAGCAATCCAGTTGCCATCAAAGTGCGCCAACCACCAGCCATGGGACACATTCTGTGGCTGACTGGGGTTCAACGGTCGTGCAAATGGGATGCGAAAGTATCGCTGCTCGTTCATCGCCGGAACCACAAACGTGTCTGATGCAAATGGATTATTTGCAGCTGAACAGCACAGTTGAACAACGCACTGCAATTTACTTACGCGCATTACTGTTTCACATGATACACAATAAATACTAATAATATCTAACGTGCATACACTGAAAAAACTGACCAGAATCCAAACAGTACTTGCAGTGATTAAATATGTTATTCACCACTCGAATACATTACTACATGCAAAAAAGTCAAAGCATATTTATTAGACCTAAAGATGTCGCTTATAAATAATGCGGTATGCCTACTGATACCTATTCCCACTGTCTATTATGTAACACTTTTAGGTATTATAAATCAGGCACCATTTAGCTGCAATCACCACAGAATTACAAGGCACTGCTGTTAAGCAGAATTTGGCTCCATAGTACAAAAACGGGCTGTAAGTGGACAACTAAATGATACAGATAGTGCAAAATTGTAATGCATTTGACAAGAATTGTATCACCAAATAGCCATATTGTACTTTATCTGCCACAGTTCTACAGCTGGTTATGGCTCAACCTATACATAACTATTTAAAATTTCCACTGTAGCTTACAGTTAGAAAGTTCATGGCAGTTCACCACAGTGGCTAAAGATTCTAATCTAAACCATTTAACATCTCTTGGTATGATTCAAGTTTCTACACAAGCTGCCATATTGCAACAATTACAACTTTCTACAAACATCTAAAATGACAGTAAAATTAAATCAACTACTTAGAAACAAGCAGTACAGTATACAGTTCATTCATTCATGCCAATGCATGCTGACACTACAACTGGTTTACATGCAAGATGCAGACATGTGGATGCAGGCGTAATCACAAACTTATAACCAAACCCCGTATTTTCAACTAAAACACTTTCACTGCACACGTTCTTATACAGACATTCACTGTCTCTTGTTACCATGTATTTTCCACCTCATCAACTTACACGCATCACGAGTGGCCTACAGTGTGCTGGCTTTATTATGCTTGCCTCATCTGGTGGAAAATGGTAAAACATCAGTCTGGTGGTGTCCATCTGTCTGTCTGTCTGTAATACGTATGCTTAAACCGACTCAGCAGGGCGCAGCACCTGTCTGCCCGGTCCATTTCACTATAGCATGTATGTACATTAAAACTTTAGTCACCACGGGCAGCACGCTACTCTTGCAACAAGTGCACTTTCTCGCCCACATAAAAGGGCCCAATACACTTTTTAATAAAAATATGTGAATATGAACAGAGTAAGTGCATGAAATTTGAGTAAAAAGCCGGGCATCACCAACCAACTTTCTACAGAACTACTGACATGCTGTAATTACACATGAAAGATGACCCTAACCACTGCTGTTGGCAGCATTAGCAACAGGTTCTTTGGCCGAAGTGACTGCCGCCATCGAATCAACACGAGAAGCTGTAAAAGCCAAGCGAGGATCGACTATTCATTAGTCAACAGAAATGCTAGTTTTACTAAACGTTTGTAAACAATACGTGAATAAATATTTTTGTATCAGTTCAACAAACACTTGTGGCTGGTGGGTGACTCAGTTTCAACACAATCACACTACCATCACCTCCATTTTTCCCAGGCAAGTCACGGGATAGCCGGTTCCTCCTGGTTTTCTTCCTTCGCCAGTTTCAGAAGACAACCTATGGAGAAAGCGGCACAATTTTTATAGACTCAATGCCCTTCCTGTAACCACACCGAAAATGATGAAACACTGAATGAAACTCAAAGCACTGTTTCTAACCTGGTTTCATGCTTTCTTCATCCACCATTACACTACTTAGGGAATGAGGACTGTTTTCTTTATGCTGGCTATCTGACATCTGTACACTGCCAGTCATAAACCAGGCATTACCACGCTTGCTGTGACTTTGTTAAATGTCAAGGTATTTTAGTATATTCCACCACATCATAAATGCACTATTACACAACTTTGTGAAATATAAAAAATAAAAATAACCCTGTTCAATGACCTACACAAACTTGCATGCTCGAATTAAGTTGCTTGAATCAGTTGCTGTAAAATATTCATCCTGCGATTTTATAATCACATTGTTTACTCGGAAAACAACATTATAGTATCCGCCATGTGACTGATTGACTGACTGAGTTAAGGTTTTATGTTCTATTCAACACACAACATAAAATAAATCACTTCAGAGACATTCATTTTGCAGCCAATTTCTTGCCTTAGCACTGAACTGGCATAGTACTGAATAATTATACTTAACAAAACAAAAGTGCACAACAATTTCATATGTTCCATGGCCTCTGAGGTCATATGAAGGTCACTATTCATTATACACCTTTTTGGGTAGTGTCTGTATGCATTCAAGGCATGGTGGAATATTTTCATAAAACACTTGGAGAAATCCTGGTTAAAACAGTGCAAAAATTATTCACAATTTCAAATCAGCCGGCAATTTTTCACATCATTATAGAAAGTGGACTGCTACATTTATAGGACTACTTAAACTGTGCTCTAGGACAGCATCAGTTAGTGCTGTCTGAGCCATTCACCATGACCAGTTTTGCTGACTGCACAAGATTAGTTACCAAATGTTGTAAATTTCTCACTCAACAAAAGTGACAATATTTGCTGACAAAATTTATGCATAATTCATTATTACTCTAAAAATAATGAGTCAACAAACAAATTTTGTAAAGTCAAACTTAAACTTTAAAACAAAAAATTCTCCAAAACAACAGTGTTAGTGTTAGCATAATCAACAGGCAAGCAAGCAAAGCTTTACTACAACTAGAACAAAGCAAAACAGCAACTGAAGGAAGAAGATGGGAGTTAAACCAACCAGCATCAAGAACAATCTGCGGAGCACGCAAGTCGGTCTCCTCAGCTTGTTTCACGTTCTTCTGCTTCCATTCGTGATAGAATTTAAGACGACGATGAAATTCCGCTCTGCATGCCTCCAGCAGATTAATGTCTACCGACAGATATTCACAGCATATCAGCTATATAGTATGTGCTATTCACAGTTCTTCAATACTCTAAGTAAGAAAGCAAGTAAAAACATTTATAGAGTGCCATTACTCACACAAGAAATTGCAGGCGCTGTAGTTTGCCACTGCTTTAGAAAAGGTGTGTTTTAAGGTTCTGTCAGAAAGAGTTAAACGTATTGCATGAAGAACTAAGGAAGGAAGGGAGTTCCATATAACTGAAGCAGTTGCAAGTAAACAGCGATAACCAACAATAAGATTAGTGCGAGAAACTAACCCTTTAGGAGAAATACCTAAGAACACGGAAAGTCCATAAATGAGAATAATAAGAGTGGTAAGGTGGGGGTTTCAGTATGCATAGTCTTGAAATTAAAGTAGCGTTTTTCATGAGCTAACAGGGCGTGTCTGGTAGGTGTTTTGTATGTAAATATGGTAGACACGTGACTGGTATACCGACGTTGTCATCAAAAACGACTCGGTATACCAGATGACAACGACCAAACAACCGCAGTCAGACTCTGGTAGGTTCTGGTAGGTGTCTGGTATACCAGTTCACATAAATTATTATTATTAGCAAAGTAGATGGCCTGGCGTGAAAATGTAAACAACTAACAGCCACGCCCTGTTAGATTCTGGTAGGCTATGAAAAACGGCCCTTAAGATAAGCGAGGTTGAACTTGATATGCCACTAACTGGCAACCAGTGGAGTTCACAGAGTGCATCGACCAAAGACCGAGGTAATGGTCAAATGAATAACAAAATACAGTTAGAATATCAACCAGATACAATATCTTTGCTTTTCTAAACCTACGTTAACTTCAAACACATTCCTCAGTGTCCAATGCAGAGGTGTACGGAACAAGAGAATATTATTATTCAGCTAAACAACAATAACTGAAGCTATTATTTTTTTCTGAATATGAATAAAATAAAACTAGCTGCTGTGATAAATGAAAGTTTTCACTGACATGCTGCAATGTGGCTTTCTAGATTGAAACAAAACACACACTGCTTCAGTTTTATCTTTCTACTGAGCTATATCGGTTTCTGTTTTAGGTTGTTTTGCTTATTTTAACTGTTTTTGGTCGCTTGCAGTAGACCCAGCTGGCTATCTGTCAGCTTTAAGAACACACTAAAAAATTCCCTATCTTATCGTATCATATAGCACATTATATAGTATTTCCATACTGAATTCTGCTGATCCAGATTACTTACTTTTCTTCAGTTCTGCTAAGCTTGGATGTTTGAGTTAAGAGTACAGACAACAAACGAAGCCGAAGCATTGGCCAACTCCAGATGCAGGCAATGAAGGCAAGCAGACACAGGATGGAGACATCATATTACCCTTCACTGCTCAGCTGCAGACAGCAGTGCAGCTTGAGAGGCGTTATGAGGCCTTTTGAAGTAGACCTTGGCATGAGCGAGCTTCTGCCCATTGCAGCACTTGATATGGTAACCTCACCTTACGCAACTGCAAGCGCCTTTGAAGCATGGCACTGACTGCAGCTGAGGTGACTACTCTACTGGAGGTCCTATTTATTAGCTCTCACTGCAACTAGAACATCAGCAATGATAATAAATCAAATTATTCGTATTTTTAGTCTATTTGTAGCAATATTATTCGGCTAAATATGAACATGTTATTTGGCTTACTATTTGGTCTTAATAGAATACAGAATGGTAGAATATTCAGCAAAGCCATAGTCCAATGGCATATCATAATTATATATGCTAAAAAGCATAAAACTTCATGTTAACATCGATTAGAAGCAGTAATGCAGTAAATGCACCTTGGCATTTATACCAACTTGTATACTGTGCCTGTGCATGACTACTATCTCCTGTTCAACAACTAATCTAAGAATGTCCAAATAGTTCTTCTAGCCTTCTAGTGCTTATCCAGTCATAACCTCCTTGGGACCAAAACAGACAAAGACACTGTGTTTGTTAAATTGTCAAAATGAGAGGTAGTACACTTCTGCCAAGACATAAAAATGCAGTAATATTAAAAACCGACATATGATATCGGCAACATACCACATGAGGTGTTGATAGTATCTCGTAGATCAGCATATGACATTTGTGTCACTCGTCTCGATACTCCTCCTCCTCTGTAATTTCAACATTTTATTACGAGCTGCAATTTTTAATGATTAAATAACTGACTATTTGTTAAGATTTTTGATTGATTAAATATCTGTGTATCAAAAATATTTACATATCTAGCACTATTTTGTCTGGTAACAATAACTGAATTGAAGTAATTTAACTTAATTAAACTGGTAAGAAACAGCACATTCAAGAAAAAGCTAGTTAGTTGGTGTTTAACGTCCCTTTTCAGCACAAATATACGGCTATATCAGGGACGAAAGGTCAGGTGTGGAGAGCTATCCCTACCCAGTATAGGAAGGCCAGCAATATATTAACCTCAACCCTGGCTGCCTTTTTATTCAGCAGCCACCAAAAAAGGGAAAGGGATCGAGAGGCTCATTTAAATTATTACATCAGTGCCGATAACAGGGAGAGATAACTTCACCCCACAAGACAAAAATAAATCTAAATACAACACAAATAAGCATGCATCCTTAACTAAAAATACCGTTAAACATAAAATCACAAATAAAACTAAAGCCACGTTTAGTCTCCTCCTACGACATCTGGGCGTAAAATGGAAAGGGATGAAAAGCAAGAAGATAGATGAAGCATGAACAAGAAAGGGAAAAAAGGAAAAGATACTAAAGGATAGAGAAGAAGGTGGGGAAGTGATGGGATAGTGGGGATTGCCCCGGGCCCACACGGGCAGAAAAAGTTAGAGAAATCTGTAAATGAGCTCATAACATGTAAAATGCAGTGCTAGACAATAACAAACTAAAACACAGATAAATCAGACAGCATACCGTGCAGTGGCGCATGGATCAAATGCAGCAATAACAGCGTCAGAACTTGATGCTGCAGCAATGTCTGATGTAGACCGTGGCATCTGATTTCTGGCCATCGGCTGTGGAGACCTGGACAGCCGATTAGCAGACGACGAACGGCTAAACATGTTGTCGGTGGGCAGAGGCAGAATGCGTTGGCTGCAACAACAGCAAGCACTGCCAATGTATGCAACTGCTCTACAACGTTAGCTAAGCGTGTTAAACAGGAGGAACTGAAGTGACAAACATAGGAAGAAGAAAAAGTACATTTCGTTTGTTATAAACCAATTTATTTCACAAATCTAACAGTTTACAATGTGCTCCTGGTGCTTAAAGAATAATGGTGCAGTCAGAAGTCTTACAGAATATGACAAAAGATGCCTGAAGACTGGGTAACGCAGAATTCCTATAAATGAATTTACTGCTGTCAAGGTGTCGGCATTAAAAAAATGCTGTTGCAAGACAATCGTGTCACGTGATTTATGAAGTATGCACCGAGACGGGAGACAGCGCAGTTAACACTACTGAGGAAAAGTCTAGCATCTTCTCTGGAACAGAAATGTACTAGCTGACAAAACATGCAGACAGTAAACTCAACTCCAACAAAATCCTTCAGTTCTCTGCTATGAGTGTCGGCTAAGATAGGTTGACACTGACCCGTATAGTGGCTGTAAAACAGTGTGTGTGTGTGTGTGTGTGTGTGCGTGTGTGTGTGTGTGTAGTCAGAGTGTGGCACACACACTTAACAGATGTACAATACAGCACGTACAATGTGGCAGTTTGGTCATTTGGTTACATCAATGAAGTGACGAGCCTCATTAGTACCGGAATGGGTAATCGTTTGTAGGTATATTATCTTAGTATGTAACCAGCCACTATGGCCTACTTAGTCTCCTATTCTCAGTGGGATGGTGGAGTATCAGCCATTGCTATATGGCTGGGAAGATCACACTGACCATGAATCACACACTCATCGGTACACCTAATAATAATAATAATAATAATAACAAAATAATAATAACAAAAGCTGGAATGGCCTTCTCGGACAGGGTTGTTTTGTTTTTGCGCTGTTGGTACTTTTCGTTGTTTGCTATGCTATAGGAGTTGTCATTGGCTCCTTT
>Ga0209782_1000511_pt1 | contig 17119 bp, 20 predicted proteins | sample WorMetmaBAHAMAS1_FD_187390 | JGI IMG/M metagenome (GOLD analysis project Ga0209782, IMG submission 187390) | Marine gutless worms symbiont microbial communities from Max Planck institute for Marine Microbiology, Germany - Inanidrilus... | ecosystem: Host-associated > Annelida > Digestive system...
ACTCAGAGGCGCGACAATATGCCGCTAGGTTTTCTAGTTTCTATTGAACTGTTATATAATTATATTGTTCATTTTACTATGGCGAATAAAATACGAAATGAAATAAAATTAATAAGATTGCCCAATGTAATTTGGGAACTGGCCGCATTGCCACCCTTCTCAAGTACCACCCAAACTGCAGCTCTGACAGTTCAAGCACTTTTACACAGCTATGCTGCGAACTCTCAATTGGTTACAATGGGGCACTGCACATTCGCCCCAAAATTACCCCCTCCATGGACCGATCCCAAAACCCATCTGTTTGCCTTATTCGACCTATAATCCCGAACCGCATCTGTATTTTATCAGCCGTTTCGCCACAGTACCGGTACACTGAACAGACAGACAGACCAATAGATGGTTGGAGGGCATGTGCGATGACTAGAGGTCGCTTTTGGTCCATAGAGATCGACGACGCGGACTATTAATACTAATAACTGTTGGCTGCTAAGCATTGCTAAACAGTATCTAATGCTAACTGTTCTGTGGTGTCTCCTAGTTGTGAATCTGTTTTTTTCATTACTAGCCAAGAGATTGGTGGGAAGAGCATCTCAACAGCCACAACGACCTATTTTGTTTTGAATCGCACATTAAACCTTAGCTCAGTCAATCCGTTAGTCCGCCACCAGTGTACTCGTGTAAATATGGACCACTTTTAGTCAAAAGTTGAAACTGTGTTTATGTGTAAGTGAGCTGTTTTATCTGGTTTATCAGTTTGGCTTGTTGCTGCAACAGGAATGCTATCCAGCTGACAGCGCCGGAAGACACTCTGACGTTAACAGTACCGACACATTCAGCCAAGGTAACCATTCCGGTCAGAGTTAGTTTCATTGCGTAAAGCCCACCGTATTGTTTTTATTTTAAGGTAAGACCTAATTACTACATGGTGTGCATATGCAACTTGGAATCTTTGTTTCTTTCTTAGAGTAGACCATTCTGTATGGATGTTTTAAGGGTAAGTAAACCAATGTTGTTTTGGTTTTGTTGTTTTTTATTTCTGGAATATATGGGCCTGGTTGTTGTGACACCCTCGTTGCACAATGCATGTTTTAGTATTTAAAACCAGATACGCAACATCATAGTTACAAAATGCGTATTTTATTCATCAAAACATGTCACTGCAACAAATATAAAACAAGGAAAAAAAAGGAAAAAGAATTATCCGGTCATGTGACAGCTCTCGGTAAATGCCGAGTTGGACTGAACGTTACAGTTGTTGGAGATATTGTCAGTACCATGGTCAAGCTGCTGGCTGACAAGACCTTTTGAAGGAGATTTCTTGCATGCTTAGAGTTGTCTCCACAAGGACTACATTTAGGAAATGTACTTGAAAGCTTTATGCATTTTGTTTTTATTGCACTGTTTATTAATTATAAACATTGTTTAGTCTTAACTGTTGGCACAGTGTGATTTTCAACACGGTCATGCAACCGACTGTTTATGTAGATCATCAATAAGCATTTTACGACATTATTTCTGTCTAGAAGGGTGTTACAATTTCTAACGATTGCTTGCTAAAATGACAATAAATAGAAATTTGATATCAAAATGGATTCAGTGTTTAGAGAAGATGACATGCAGTTGTATGACTCGGTAACATTTTCTACTGAAATTGCTCATTTTTGTGGTTAACATTTAGACTTTTTGTAGAAAGTATTTTACGAGAATAATTGGCTTCGGCGGAGCGTGTATTTGTCGACATTGTTTGCATGTCAGGCGGAGTGGGTGTGGTGCCTGAATCAGACAATTGCTCGCGCTCTGCTTGACGAGAAGAAAGCCGTTCAGAGTCCGTCGCCGGTCGCTGGAGCCATGGTGCTGCTGCCTCCGCCGAGAGACCGTCATGCTTCGTTCACGTTCAGGAAGGCCGGGCCACTCAAAGACGCGCAGTACAAGGGAATGTGGAGACACGGAAAGATTCACGGACAGTAAGCACGCATGATTCTCTGACCGTTGTCAACAGGCTGCTGTGTAACGTACAATAATTCATAAATCACAACCAAATTCTTTAATTGCCTTTAATTACCTTGACGTTTCGATCTCATCACCAGACCTTCATCAGAAGAAGCTGGTACTCAGTTCTTCCGGATCTTGATGTGACGATCAGCTGTCACGATTCATCGAGATCGATGAATCATGATGAGGGCAGCTATCAACTGAGTCATGAGTACGACCGTTTTCTTGATATGACAGCTGATCGTCACATCAAGATCCAGAAGAACTGAGTACCAGCTTCTTCTGATGAAGGTCTCGTGATGAGACCAAAACGTCAAGGTAATTAAAGGTAATTAAAGAATTTGGTTGTGATTTATGAATTATTGTACGTAATTGTTGTACCAACCAAATGAATCTATTCCTCGAAAAGGCTACTTTGTATTTTATCACAGCTATTGAAGTTTTTAGCATCATCCATATGTCATAGGTTGAGTGCTCATACAAGTGCCGTCTGTACATCAGCTGAGGTCTATGTTGCTCAGTTTCGGACCACACTCCCATCGGACAAGTCTCCTTGTCACCAAATGGCTCAGCTCTATCCATCTGATCTGACTGCAGCCCAGTTGTGCTCTGTGGATACCAGTTCTTATAGTATAAACCCTGCTTATCCACAGCTACCTTTGTGGAACAGGACTTGGAATGGATCTAATACATGTATGCTGATCTGTTTTTATTTTTCTGTTTTTTTTTTGCTATTTTCTGTTACGGTTGTGTGCGCTAAGTTAAGCTGGCCATCTGTCAGCTTTTCATTATGCATCATATTTTTTATTGTATTATATCATGTCAGCAACTAGCAGTGTGTAATAGTGTTACAATGACTATGCATATAGATGGTGTTATGACAGGGAGGGAATTTTTACTTATGCTGAATTTATTTTACGCCCTGCTTAACAGTGTTTTTTTTTGTTGATTAGAGTTGTACAGTCATGCCCAATCATTAGAGCAAAAGCAAATGTCAGTCTGACCTGCTTAGCTTCAATTTTTACCGCTAAATGGTTTCGTTGTTATCTATCAATCTGCTGTAGAGAATGATGAGAAGATAATGCTATTATCTGTCGCAGATTAAAGAGTTAAATGTTTAGTCAATTTAATGAGCAGGTCGAAGGTCAATACACCAAACTAGCCAAAAAAATGATTCTTACCTTGAGTGGTTGTTACTGGTGCGATGATGCATCATCAAGTTTGAAAGTCAGCACATGGCGTGATATATTACAGTGGTGAGCTGGTGTGGCCCGACGGTCGTCGCTACTGCGGCCTGTTTGCCGACGGCCAGTTTGATGGACTTGGTATCTACAATCAGCCGAGTGACGACCTCGGTATAGAAATCAGTGAAGGGACGTGGAAGGCTGGACAGCTGCATGGACAGGCACGTGTCAGGTATGTCGGCTTATCAACTGAACGTTCACAGTGGTACGTCTCGTCATTTCTCTTCCGTGAGGCAGTCACTGAATGTTGAGCATTGTAACTCCAGTATAAAGGGAGCAACATCTCATCCCTCAGGAGATAGTTGATGATAATAATAATAATAACTGCGGTCACCGGGGACACGAGAGAAATGGTGTTCCTGTTTCAACGACTGTCTATAGCACTCCAAAGGGGGAATGCGATCGCCTTCCTGAGCACATTTGACACCGAGTAACACGCCGTGGTCATTATTTTACTTAACTTCCAATTCTCGTGCCTGCCGCTTTGTGCTGGTGGGCCTTAATAAAATAATAATAATAACCACGATGATATGTATGGTGCTGTCATCATGGCTCAGAGCCATTGCGAGAGTTTACGTGGTTCATTTGATAAATGCATACTGAGCGCTGGGTGGCTGCCAACCCTCAGACCAAGCCAACCAACATAGGCTGCGAGTCCGCCGATCCATCTACCATCCACATTCGCCTTCACCATTTGCTATCATTACTCAGCCTGAAGGCTGATACTCATTTTACCATCCCAAGGAGGGTAGAAAGCTGTGACTACCAGGTAGATGACGAAATGAGTGATTTTCCTTATGAACTGGCATTAGGCAGAGCGTCCGGCCATACACAAAATTCTTCACCAGTTATGTCTCAGAATCAGTGGAGTAACAAATGGACACAAGTTAACCTGGAGAATTGTATGCGTTAATGGATGGACATGTGTTGATCTTTTGCTGGATGGCAAATTTGACATCCTGAGCATTTTATCAACTTGAGGTTTAACCGGATCTAGCTGTTTCCTTGATCGGAGTTTTTTATTAAGCGGCAAATACAAATTATGGCATATCAAAGTAAAATGTGAGAAGTTAACAATGGATGCGATCATTTCTGGTGGACTGATGTTACCGGGTGAATATTCATATCCAATATATATTTCCATTGCATAGCTGAAGTTCACAGGAAATTGAAAATTGTCTGAAATGGTCTTGACAGCAAGAATCAAATGTGGTGAAGAGTATAAGTCTGGTGAGCATCACATATATGAGCATCTAAATGTGTCTGTTTTATGCAGATTTTTCTAGAAAATATTGATATTCTGTTGCAGATACAGCAATGGCGACGTATACAAAGGTGCGTTTGTGGACGGCAAAAAGCATGGCCATGGTGTGCTGAAACAGGGCAAATTTTCCGCGTCACTAGCAAACGTGTATGTTGGGCAGTGGCAGGCTGACAAGAGGCACGGCTACGGAGTCTGTGATGATATCCCGAAAGGTGGACACATTACATGCAAATAGACAAATATCGATACTTTATCACAGGCAGTCCGGCAACCTAGCAAACAGTTTGACAATATTGTCAGCTGTGTACATACTTTACGAGTTAGTTATTGTAGATCAAAAACACGATGTCATGTTAGTTATCACAGATTAAATTTGTGTCAGCAGAAAATTAGCAGTTGATTGTTTTTTTGGTGATTGTAATAACATATCACATGGTCCATCAGCTTCTCTGTTGGTGATGTGGATAACTTTATTTCTGTCTTTGAGTAGAAGTATGAGCACAGAGCAATGCTATGAATAGCCAGTTTATCCTTTGTGTACGGTGTACATGCTGCTGGCATCAGAGAACTGGCATAATGGGTTTGGCGTCCCTTTTTTGGGGAATCCGTCGGTGGGGTTAATTGTAACCAGTGATTGTTTTTCCATGGTTGGTACCAGTACTCCTTGAATTCCCTTCAGTGCCTTGACACTGTTGCTTAGGTGACGGAAAGGGCATCCGGCCTATTAAAAAACCTGCTCCAGTCTTTTTTTTTTGGGGGGGGCAGCCCAACGTGGAACAACTCCTTAGAAGCGAGATGTCATATCTTTACTGCAATGACTGTTGCATAACGAGTAGTTTGTGTGTAAACTATGCTTAGGTCAGAAGTATATGGGCATGTGGCAGGACGACAGTCGGCATGGCAGCGGAGTGATTGTCACTGTTGACGGGCTTTATTTTGAGGGAAACTTTGTCAGTGGCAAAATAACGGTGTGTGAGAGTATGTGTTAATCTTCATATTCTATGCATTGTCTGCAGGTGGATTATTAGAACCTTTCTCTGTACATTGTGGTATAATTTCAGGCAGAGTTGGTATACTTTAAGTGCCTTAAATGTGCGGTGATACTGTAGGTACAATGTTACTATCAAACAGCAGTTAACGATGTAATAGCATGCACAATTACACATTATACAATGTCGTGTGATGCATTGGTTAAGGAAGCAATATTGTTGCATTGTCAACCTCTTCCACTGTCGACATATATATTTCAATGGCCGTTTTTGAGATTGCCTTAGTTGGGCCCATTGCATGGGGCCATAGCAGTCCCCTCTGTCACGCGTTGTCGTTGTCGTCGTCGTCGTCGTCGTTGTCGTCATCGTGGACATCGATGCGCAGGCGGCGCATGACAGTACCGCTAGCGACATCTGCTGAATGGGCATGAGGCGGCTCGTTGTGGCGAATGGGCTGAACATTTTTCAAATGCTTCTTGTTTTACCAATTTTCGCTCAGTTATTCCTTTATGTGTGCCACAAGGGAACATGTGATAACTGGGTTGAATACCATTCCTGCCACCCAACCATTAATGTCAAGTATTGAAGGAAACAAAAAGTATTGACTCCACCAAATAACCTACTGCCCCCTTGTCCTTTTTTATCTGCCATTGAACTACTGGAGAAGGAGCATTGTTCAATTTATAATGGCTCTTTTTTTGACAGTATCTTTACTCGGTTGACTTATGTATGATTCCATCTGAGACCTGTGTAAAGTGCTTTCTGAAAGGACGTTAGCCAAAAATGCCCTGCTGCTCCGGGAAAAAAAACTTACCTTACCATCATACGTGTTTGAACCATTGAATTCAGACATTGAATTCAGACAGTATTTACAATATAGTCTCTACCTTAAAGGTGCAATATGACCTAAATTGTTTTAAAAGTGCCTTTTAGCATTGACGACATTGAGGACAATATGCTGGTTCTTAAAACTGTTGTGATATTAGCTATTAGACATTTGATACGCATACAGTTGAGGTGATATATTGTATTTACTGAGTTTGTGATTACTTTGCCCCTGGGAGCATTGTCTGTCTGTCTGATTGCATTCGGCATCCAGATCTATGTACTGCACGATAGTCGATTGGGCACGAGGTACCTGTTGCGTCGGTCCCATCGGCGTTAGCTGACATACTTGTTCACCGAGTTGTTCTGGATAAAGGGTTGTTGTTGTTGTTGTTGTTGTTGTTGTTGTTTGACTGTTTCAGTCTAAGTTGACAGACTGTGTATGACAAATCATTCTGTTAAACAATGAAAACTTTTTCCATTGCATCAAAAAAATGATAAACTGATATACACCGACTGTTGTCTTTAGGGCCAAGGTTTGTTGGTCACTGAGGACAGTTGTTCGTATGAAGGAGAATTTTCTGGGGGTCCAAACCTTTCTGGCAAAGTATGAAATTATCTTGTTTTCTTTTTTTATATTTTAACATACTTACCATGTGTTTCCTGTCTGATCTTTGATTTGATTTTGTTATTGACATCTGGTCATAGTTTCGTAGCAAGTTTTGCGCATGATTTTAAGTAATTGACTTCTGGCACGCTCCAACTGCTGAAAACCAGTAGCTGACAAATGCTTTTACACCTCCTGTTTCAGCAGCATTTGACTAGCTTTTCTGGTTAGATAAGCTGTATTTTATGCCAGTATATGATACGGACACAGAATCTTTGGCCTGCAAGAAAAATAGAGTTAGCATAAGTTAAGCTGATTAGCTGTTTTGATGTCCACTGAAACGTAAACCATTGACAATACGCGACAGTTGTAAGTCTGTGAACTTTGTTGTGTTGAAATTTGTCTCATTTGGCAGATACTGATACTGATACTCATGTTATTATGTTACTGCATTCTCCGTCGCTGTGCCTAGAGCTTGCTACAACCTTTCGCCGCACTTAAGACATCTCCTCCATTGACGTCTTCTCAAAGCATAAATTATACTTTCTTTAATCAAACAATTTATTTAATTGTGACTTTTTCATTCAATCTAGTTCTAGTGCTATTATATATGTATTTTTTTCATTTTTTTCATTTACCTTACTCCGAGAATTAATCTCTATTAAATCTTTAATATTTACAATATAGTCTTTACCTTAAAGGCGCAATATGACCTATATTGTTTTAAAAGTGCCATTAAGCTCTACCAACCAACCAACCAACCGTCTTCTCAAAGAACTTGAAATCTTTTCTGTTTGCATGTGCATTCTAACTATCATGTTTTTTAGTGTTTTATTTTTCTGTTCGGCGCCCTTGTTATCTTTTTTCATTTACGGTGCCTTAATCTGGACTTAGTTGTTGATTGATTGATTGAGTTTGCTTGGCATACTGTAATGTTACTCTGCAGGGTGTTTTGACGTTACCAAACGGTGACTACATCGAAGGTCAGTTCAGCGGATCTTTCAGTGACGGAATCAAAGTGAACGGCATGTTTCGTAAAGCTGCTGTCGATCACACAACGGACAACAGAATGGTATCCAGCGTCGGCAGCTTGCCGTTTCCAAAGTATGTCCTCCAGCTTGCGCAGTGCAGTGATCTTGAAACTGTCTACTCCTGGCAGCATATATCTAGGAGTGATTCTACCTGCAATTCTATAGTAGTGCTCTTATCAGGTGTGGTCATCAACGAGCAGTGTTTCAGCGCTGGCAGGCTACATGTTTATTGTCAACATCCATTGCCTTGTGACTTTGTATTATTACATTATTATTTTTACGTTGTCTTTTACATTTTTTTGTTATGGCGTGCGTTCTGACGTGTTACAAATAAACGAATATGATGATGATGATGACCCTATTTTTGCCAGCGGGTGTTGACAGCCAAGGGCTAAGAGCCACACGATAAAAATTAAACGATAAAATGACTGGATGTATGACTCGCCATATCTGACAAGCTTTGGTGCAGTAGAACAGTGTTGTAGCATTGCAATAAGATTGAAAGACAATGAAAAAGAAACTTTTCATGTGATTTCCAGTACTTTGCTGATTTTACATCACATGTTTATGAAAAAAGCCAATCTGGATGTGCCAAAGGTATCTATAGGCTCAATAGTAATTTGTGTAAGTGATATTTTAGTTATTATTATTGTCAATTTTAGTATTTTTATTTTTATTTTATGTTTACTAACAAAAGCACCATGTGAATTAATACACTGTCATATGTTAGATGGAGTGTAGTCTGTTATTATAACGTTTGTCATTTTACTATGTTTATCATTTTGGGTGTAACAAAATTTTAGTGTTTCTTAGTGGTGCATGTGTGAATAATATTTTAAATTATTTTCCATGTAAATGCTGTTTGCCGTAAGAACTTGGCTGGCTGTGTGGCGTGACTGAGTAGGCAGTGCGGTAGTCTGTGTGTCGCCGCGGACGAGAAGTGGTCTGAACTGTTTGATCGCTGCTACTCTCAGCTGCTTGCAACGACGTCGATCACGGCGCAGATGCCGCTGCCAACACCGGAGTTGACACAGCGTGTCTGGCAGAACATTGCCGCCACTCTGAACAACGCCAGCACCAGCACCTACAGGTGCATGGTACTCCGTGGTCCTTGAAAGTCCTTGAATTGAAATGTTGCAACATCGAGGCCTCGAAAGTACTTGAAAATGAAGCTGGTCCTTGAAAGTCCTTGAAAGTCCTTGAAAAGTCCTGGAAAATGTTCAGTTTGGTCTGGAAAATTTTATTGCGTAATTGGACGGCTCACTAGTGCTGCTGTGAATTTCTGCAACATTGCCATTCAGTTGATTACTTACTTACGTCTAGACGGTCGAATAGTCACTGCAATCTTAGAAAGGTCCCTGAAAAGTTCCTGAAAAGTCTTTGCAAAGGTCCTTGAAAGTGCTTGAATTTTAAAGCCTCAGAAGAAGGGGTACCCTGCAGGTAAATGTAGCTCGTACAGATAGCTGTTGTCATCAAGACCTCACTGGTGAATATATCTCGACTCTTGAAGTATATTATGGCAACGAACGTTAACCTTTTGCTGTTAGTCATAGTAGGATTGGGTTTTGTCACACTGGGTGCATTTCACTGTGCATAGCCTAGATTTATTTATGTTTATCTGTGTGTATTTTGTGCATAGCCTAGATTTTGTGCTTATCTGTGTCTATTTTGTGCTTTTGTTTTTCTTACTGCATATATGTTGTGTTATTGTCAGCACAGTGGGGTGGATCTAATGGGATTGAAGCCCAGTCCTTAGCACCTCTCTTCCTTCAGTGCTTTGACACTGTTGGTTGGGTCTTTTGACCTATAAAATCCATCCCCGATATGACCTATAATGTGTTTGGTGGGACGTTAGACCTTGCTCAATTCAATTCAATTCAGTTAGTCATAGTAGCACCAGTTTGATAATGCTTCACTGGAGGAATTACTGGATTAGTTTTGTTATGCTGGCTGCATCCATAGCAGTTGATGCAAGGCATCAGTCTGTCTGTCTGTCTGTTTGTCTCATGTCATATACTTTAAACTAACTCATCAAATAGCAGTACCAGTGCAGCCAGTGCACAATGATGATGAAATGTACATGGTCCAAATACACTGGTTATAATGTCACCGTGACGGTTACGGCACCTAGCTGTCAGTGTGATGTTGTTGTTGATTTCATCATTGTCGTTGTCGTCGTCTTTAATGTAACTGTTTTTGTGCTGTTGCTGTTGCTGCTACTGGTTAATGTTTCATTTGCTGGGCATATTGTTTTTGTGTGAGAGTCAACAGGTTGTTTCACAGGAGGTGTGTTGAATTATTATCGACCGCGTAGCAGGGGAGATATTACGTTTGGTAGCGTCCGTGTGTGTGCGTGCGTGTCCGTCCGTTTGTCTGTGGGTGCTCTCCTGTTTGAACCGTTTTTTGACTTTTGACCTTGATTTTTGGTATGAGGGTCGACCTTGACCTTAGTTAGCCTGTGATTTAGGTCAAAGTCGTAGGTCAAAGGTCAAGGTCAAACATTGAAAATTGTGTACACTCTCCGGTTTGGACCAGTGGTGCGGAGCAGGTCGATATTAGGACTCGGCTTGCCGAATTCAGCCAATGGTAATTGTGAATGACCATTACCAGTCCATTGGAATTGTCTGTTTGTCAGTAATCGGGGGCGTTCAGCGTGTCGCACGTATGCGGTCGATCAGTTTTAATTTCACTAATGGATTTCTGCTTCTAAATGCCGCAAGAAGCTCTTACAGTTTGTCGCATGTGAAATGCTGCTGTTGTAGTAATGTCAGTTCAGTCTCGTTTAAGATCACAGCGTGGTCGTATATTGTTCTGTTGCTGCCGACGTTGCACTCAGCTGTTCACATTGTAGACCAAAGCAGAAGAAATGCAGCTGGAACCTTGACGAACTGCAACGAATTCCTGATGACATTGGTCAGCATTTGACGCTGGAAACATATTCATCTATCCGCTGCTACCTGAGCAAGGTAGCGTAAGTGACGCCTGACTGCTTTCTGATATATATCTGCTTATTGTGTTTATGTTAAAAGTAAGCTTTTTGGCATTATTGTTTGTTTATGTCTCTTATTTAGTTTAGTATGTGTATGTGTATATATGTCACATGCCGGTATTGTATCAGAACGGTTGTTCAGATTGAGCTGATGTTTTTGCACACTGGTTCCCCTCCATCCGTGCTACACTGCATTTTAAGGAAATTAGGGTATCTCCAAAATTAAGGGTACTTCCCCCCTAACTCTGGACTTCAAATATTTGGCCATTTATGCAGACCGTCGGGTCAGTGCATTATGCAGCCAGCGTGGTCAGTATGCTGCTTACAGCGCCACCTGTCGGCGACGGCCAAGGTGGCATATGTGTCATCTACAGTCACCAGTGATTGCCGGCTGTCAATGATCCCACCCGCCGTATACTCTGTATACTGCACTATATTTGACTGAGCGTTATAGGCACCATCACACAGGTTCCATCGTCGTTAGCTGATATACTTGTCCTGATGGATGGTGAAGACGGAGCGTGCTGTGTGGTAGGCATTTGAGACGTCAATTCATCCTCTAGCTCAGCTCCTCGAGTCTCTCGTTGATGCTTTCCTTGCCACGTACGTCGGCATCGGGTCTCATCTTCGCCTGCTGTATCACGCAGTCAACGAGTTCAAGTCCTTCGTCACCAGACTGTATATGATTATCAGGTTTCCAGCCGACACTATATCATACGATAGTGAATTCATATCGTATGCTACAAATGAAAACCGTGATCAGTACAGGAAATCTAGTCTGTGTTTTAATCCGTAAATGCAGTCCTGAAGGCAAACAACATTCTGTGACTGCTGCAGAGAGCTAGAGTACACCAAAGTTTGGTGTACTTAAATTCCTGAACAGTTGTGATTGTTTCGAAGAGTCCACTAAACACAGATCCCGACCGAGCACTGTGCAAGGTATTGCGCAGTGAGAATTTAGCTGAGTCATCCTTTCAGTATTTTGGCAATTCTGGTTGAATGACGGGAAGGGCATCTGGCCTGTGACTCCAGAAAAGAAAATCGCATGAACGAAAACTGAAGAAAATGAAATTAGTGGATTTTAGCTGAGAGCCTGAATAATGTACTGATTCTATTTATAGTGGGTTGCATTTTCTGTTAAGCTGCAAGTGTTATGAAAGCTTCGGTGTCTTCACTACTGTAATGATGCTCATGTCATAGGTGCAACCACCAAATGTGACCCATGGGACGCGTCCCCTCCAACTTTGGAGAACCTGGGGACCAAGTGTACTTGGTTCCTTCCAACTTTTGTGACTTTGTTGGGCTTGACATGAATTTCAAAGGCGCTTCAACTTTACACTGCAGTTGGGCTCCAGCGGAGAAGCTTCTGAATTTAAGAGGGAGGGGATTGGATGCAGAAAGAGTGTGGGTGCGCAACATTGGTGAGGCAAATAATGATGAGAATGAGAATGGAGGGAAAGAGCTGAGAAAGGCAAGGCAATTGGCATTTACCCCGTGTGTGGTACCCGCCAACTTTTAGCCATGGTTTTTGCACATATGGCATACGTAACAATTAATTTGTTTACTATTACTGTCGTATATATTACTGGTAATCTTTATTTCACCACAAAGTGGTAGCAAGAAATTATACATGCAACAAAATACAATACAATAAATAGTTGAAATAAGAAAAATAGCTTAAATAATCTGCTGCAGTCAAAATTTGGTCTAATGATTATTTTTTGCCAAGAAACATGGTAGCAAAAACAACAAACATCGAGATGCTATTTTCGTTAATATCTCGACTTAGCAGCAGTACTAGTCCAAACGGCATTAGCTGTAACACAAACAAACTGCTGCAGTAATGGTGACAACAGTCCGTATCACTGCCATGCATGGATCATTTAGTCGTATTTACCAGGTGGCGCCCATGTGTACCTCCATATAGTACATGGTTTCTTGGGCCCACCCGAGCGAGTCTACACTTACAACAGCATCTCGATGGATTCAGCCGTTTTTGCAGGGCACACAATTGCGAGCATCAAAGAGACACACAGATGTTTGTGTTCACAGAGTCACAGACGACTGTGCATACACAGACATGCATATGAATACATCATATCTGTGCTGTGCATGCGATGTGAGCTAGTAAAGGCAGGGGTGCAAATGACAACAGATCGAGTCAATCTAGTACTGTTTGCTGTCAGGCTGCTCTTTCCGTCGCTGCCTGAACCCAGTCAGATGGTTCACGTGTTCTCGGAGTTGGTTAACGCCGAGCCAGATGGTCCTCCAGTGCTCAACCGGCTCGACGATCTGAGCTGGTGAGCGAGTCTTTTCATTGTAAACATTTTCATCATTGACCCGCCACTAATTTGTGTGATGTACAGAATTTCGTAACATGACAGAGTATTTTTGTAACTGCCGGAAATTTTCCCAGCATCACCACGTATGATCAGCAACCATCTACATAGCTCGATGTGTAAGCATCGGCGTTAAAAGATGCAAAAAGGTGCAAAACTGTTTGTGTGCTGGACATTTACTGCTGGTATCAGCGCTGGTGGAATTACTTACCTAACTCATCTTTGCACAGCCATTGACCAGATCCCGAGTGAAGGATATCTCCCCCTTTATCTTGGGTCTCGGTTTCAAGATGTAATCGTTTTGTCAGACTTAGTGCCTTATCATGATTACTTAATCATATAATCAGTTATTTTTTGCCCTCTTATATAATTAAATAAAACTGTCTGCCTCTGATGTTTGTGATGACGTGACTATCAGTTAACCCTTGATCTCTGCAGTTTTATAATTTCTTGAGTTTGGCATTTGCTTGTGGTGCATTATTCGTTACTTCGGCCCATTGTTGTGCTGGATTTGATAATTTTTACATTGCACTCATGTAATTTGCAGTTACCAGCTAGTCATGATTATTTGCTAATGGTAATGACTTTCTCTTGGGTCAGATTGCACCATCCATACTTAACTTAAGTAGTCCTTAAATTTTCGCTGAAACACATGCATATTGAAGAACTACTTAAATTAAGTATGGATGGTGCAACCCGACGTTAGTGTAGTTTCTCACAAGTGGTGTAGTAGAAAGTGAGAAAATAAGGACGGACTGGGGAGCTGTATCATACTACAGACCGTGCTAATTGGCTTATACAACACATGCACCATTGAGCAGCCAGTTTCCAGGTGATTCCGAGTTAAAACAAATGTTCTGTTGATTTTCCTTTCCCAGTTATTTTTCAGACGGCATCCACACACGCACACAACAACAACTTTGGTGACAGAAGTGTCTCTACGGCCGGTCCTCGTGCATGCCATCATATCTGCGGCAGGACATGAACTAGGAGACATAATTAAGCAAGCCCTGCAAGGACATATGTTTAGGTTGTATTCAACTGGGGTGAATTATAACTTATTTGTTTTTATGCACTTTTGAAGCTTACTTACTTATCGCGAGAACTACTCTGTTTAACATACAGCCCTGTATTGTCTCTGTGGACATTTTCTCTGTCTAATTCCAGCTGCTGCCTCCGTAACTATTTGGCTTTGATTTCACTACACTGAAATGTGGAAATTGTCGAATGATATGAGTCCATAGGAACTGGTAAAAATTGCATGAAATATTTTTAGTATGTGTGTTACAAGTCGAGCAGTTGTGATCAGATGATAGTTTAATTTTGACTGTGGATATCATATTGAATTTTTGTTTCTATATAGCGAGTGGGTAACTCCTGCAGCACTGCTACATCCGCTGCTGTTGCCGAAAATCTACCCACCTCTCTTCAACCTGTATGCACTCTACAACGAGAAGGACGACGATCGTTACTGGAAACGAATTCGACTGTGGAACAAGCAATCAAATCTTGCGCTGATGTCGTATCTCGGCGTTGACAAGTGAGGAGAGTTCTGAGTCTGAGCATTGCTGTACCTTCTCCAAGAATTAATCTCTATTAAATCTTTAATATTTACAATATAGTCTTTACCTTAAAGGCGCAATATGACGTAAATTGTCTTAAAAGCACCATTCAGCTCCAACCAATCAACCAACCCTGGGCATTGCTGTTTTCAAGGCTCATTGCTGTGTAGTGTGGCATGCTTTGTTCATGTTTTCTGTTGAACTAGTGTCGGAAAATTTTTAGTGCACTGTAGCTTTGGAGTAGTGAATATTTACCTGCCACTTTCGTGGTCCAGGTAGAGCAATCAGTCATTTGTGTGCCTGTATGTGTCTGTCTGTATAGTAACCTGTTTTTTGTCTGAGTATGCATCGTACTGCTGTAAGGTGACGTAGATGTACTTCTGCTAGCTAGTTGCAAATAGCATGTGAATGATTGTGTGCTTGTTGCAATGAAAACTGAGCTACTAGAGCGGTATTGTTAGTGCGTGTGTCTATGTGATTGCAAACATCTGCTGCAACTGCAGAACTGTTTTTGCATTCATTCATTACTGACTGTTGTAGGAAGTTCTGGTTATGTCAAGACAAGTCTGCTGCAGATTTGGCACAACAGCAGGTCGGAGTTTTTATATATTATAAGTCCTTTGCTTTCCAACCTTTATTAACCAAACAAAATCTATGAGCTATTCTAAGTATTAAATATTAACCATTATTTATTAAGTCACTGTGATTATTAAAAAGTGTACTCTGAAGACCATATTATTTATTTTTCTGTCAGTTCAGTTTACTAGTGTATTATTGTCTGTAACAGTGTGAATGACAAATGGTGGAATCTTACTGAGCAATACAAACTTAAAATTTTGATTTTCGTCTTGTTACAGCACCTTAATATAGCGCTTGTGACAGTTGTGAGTGCCGTGACACCTGTATATTTGAAAGTACCGACTGTCACGTGTCAATGATGTGAACATGTGACCAATTTTTTAATGCTTTGGTTTAGTAATATGAACGTATTTAGTATATCTAAGCTAACCTGATGAACGTTTACAAACAGCTCTTTGAAAAATAGTCACAACGTTGCACTTTAAAGTCTTGTAAGCCTTATAATGCTGTGCGGAATATATATAGCAACACTATCTTTCAGTTAGCTATGTGCCACATTATTAAGTCTGCCTGTGTTTATGCAGGTGAGTATTTTCAGTAACAAGCTATAATTATTAAATTACATTTTTTGTGAGTTGTAAATGAATTTGGCATTACATTTATGTTTTGTTTTTCTGTTATAAAAGTTGATTGATCAAAATGTGCGGATGTATATGTGAAGGATGACGTTAGTGATTCGTACCTGGAAGCAGTTGATCGGCTACAGAGAATCAGGTATCTTGTCGTTGTTGTTTTTGCAATCTCCCGTTTTATCTCTATTTATTCATCTGATTTAATTACGACTTCTTCATTCAATCTAGTTCTAGTGCTATTATACATATATGTATATATTTTTTTTATTTACCTTACTCCAAGAATTAATCTCTGTTAAATCTTTAATATTTACAATATAGTCTTTACCTTAAAGGCGCGATATGACCTAAATTGTGTTAAAAGCGCCGTTAAGCTCCAACCAACCAACCTTATTCGTCTGACTTTGCATCTGAAAATACAGAATTTGCTTCCAGATTATTGTGTTTAAATATACACAGTTGCAGATTTTAATCATCCTGTCAGCACTTTGACATTGTTTGTAGGTGACGATAAGAAGGGCATCCTAGCACGGCCTGTAGAATCTCTTTCTAATCGTCCAACTCTTTAATATCCAGTTACTGCTCAGTTTTATTCTGTCGTCATTTTCATCGACATATTCGTTTAATAATAGTTGTCACATGCAACTCGGACAAGATAATCATAGAAAATAGACTGTACGAGATAGCAGGATGGTTGGGCAGTAGTAACTGTAAAACGCATCTGCTATGTTGTCGATGACGCGTTCAAAGAAACTCTCGTCAGCATCACTGACGAATCAGCTCAATGTTGGTTGATCGCAGCTGCAGTAACCAAGTGTCTGCACTTATTTCGGAAGAGAACCGTTAATGATAACTGTCGCTGGTTTCTACATGCCCACATAACCTTTCCTGTCATCCATCCAGCAGTGTCCAAGCACTGGAGAGCACTCGTCGGTAGTGACCTGTCATCCGGGAATTAAATTAAAGCTGATCGACCGCTTATGCACGAAATGTTGAACGCCCCCTGATTACTGACAAACAGACAATTCCAGTGGACTGGTAATGGTCATTCGCAATTACCATTGGC
>Ga0209782_1000512_pt1 | contig 17110 bp, 15 predicted proteins | sample WorMetmaBAHAMAS1_FD_187390 | JGI IMG/M metagenome (GOLD analysis project Ga0209782, IMG submission 187390) | Marine gutless worms symbiont microbial communities from Max Planck institute for Marine Microbiology, Germany - Inanidrilus... | ecosystem: Host-associated > Annelida > Digestive system...
AAAATGTTGGGCCCATTCGCTACTGCGAGCCGCCGTTACATTGCCAGTCACCAGGTGTCGCTAGTCGCACGCCAGCTATAGCTATAGCGCAGGCGGCGTGCGATGTCCACAACGACGATGACGACAACGACAACGCGTGACAGAGGGGACCGCTATGGCCCCATGGAATGGGCCCAACAATACTACCAATAGTTCATATTGCAATTACTGGTAACCTTAAATGGTAGCAAAGCAAATCTGGTAACCAGCAACTAAATGATGAACCCACTGGCAGTAGACATTATCCAACTGGACATTTCTCCCTCCCATTTTTGGACACTGTAAACATTTCCCCTCATCAACCCATATAACAGAGGCCTATATTATTACCAAAAGCAAAATCTCACATGAAATATAGGATATCTGTATTAAATAATTAAAATAATCAAAACAGGCAGAATAAAATGCTGCTATGAGAAATAGACACAGAAAGAATAGGTCACATACTAGGTACTGTGCACTGTATATATCATCTGATTGGCTGCCAGCCTAACACAAGATGGAATATAATGGATTTTTCGGGACAGTCCCCAAAAGTAACCAAGTTTTACTCTATTAATAATGGATCACTCACCCTTCTGCTTCTGCTCCAAGCATTCGATAATCACCATCAGTCAAAGTATTTGGTGTGTTCCCAATGTGAATCTTGAAGATGTCAGTTCGAGCATTTTTTTCTGGCAATGGGATGTAAATACGCTTTTCAAACCTGCCAACAGATAAAATATGACGAGCATAACAAGACAGGTCAGACTTGTATAAAAATTCCACTTTATATCTACAAAAAAATTCCTACGGCCCAATTCGCAGACACTGTCTTAAGATTTATCCTAAGAAATGTCCTAATATCATTTTTGGATTAAAGTTAAGATGTCATAAGATCATCTTAGGACATGTCTTAAGTCAATTCACAAAATTTGTCTCTAGAAGATCGTAAAATATTTGTGATGTCTTGCCATGGCAACTACAATTTTTGTCAGTGTACACAGTGAGTAAGTAATAATTAACCTATTATTTCACCGCTACATGCGCTACATGTACCTTGTAACATGGCATTACTGCATTTTCAGTTACTCTCAGCAAGTTACTGACAAATAAGGATACATCACTGGTTATGAGAGGAAGACTGAACAGCAGTTGTGTGCGAAGTAGTACGTTGCATGGAAGTGAGACGTGGCCGGTAAGATAAGAACATGAGGTGGCAGGCACTTCAGTGAGCAGAAATGAGAATGATCTGAATGTACAGTTCCAAGTAGAGATATGAGAGATACTAGGAATACAGGACTACAACAAAACAGGTTGCAGTGGTATGGGCATGTGTTGCAAAAAGAAGATAATGACTGAATGAAGAAATGTAAAGTAAAAAGAAGAGAGTTCCAGACACAGAGGTAGTCCAAATAAGACTTGGACAGAGGTTGTGCAAAAAAACTGTCTATCGTGTAAATTAAACAGGGAGGATGCTATGGATCATAATATATATATAGAAGAAGGTGATAAAGGATAGTTGATAGCCAGGATAGGTATGAATAGGTAAATGTTTCTTCTGGTGCCGGCTCACTGTTGTAGTCCCAGATAAAGGGCCGTAAAACGGTTGTTGCTGTTGTTGTCACTACAAAAATAATGAATTTGTAAAATAATTTTTAGACGGGTTCTATGTCCATTTCTAAGGGTGCCATTGTACCACTACTCCCAAGAAGTTGCATGTATCCTCTCTTACAGAAACCTATCAAGGAAATCCCAGATTTGAGTCAGCTACAAAACACTACGACAGTCTGTAACAACTGTCTCCATATTGTACCATTCCTGAGATATGGTGATTTGTTTGATCAGACGAAAATGTACATTTTCTTACCATACACAAACTGTAATTCTTAAACTTAAGAGTCAATAGATATTGATGGAATTGATTGCAAAAAGACGCTTTCAGCATGTGACGAGTGGGCAGATGCTGCACTAGCATACATTCATGCAATAACAATGTGATGAAATTTTTATTCTTCCTCTAGCTTGTCTAGAACTGACTGCAACTGACAATGCACAACACACATATATATGTAAAATAAACTAAATTAAACACAAATAATCAATAAAGAATAATAAAACTTACCTTCGGCGAATCGCAGCATCTAATGTCCATGGAATATTAGTGGCACCAAGAACCAGAATTCCATCATTATTGTTGCCGACACCTAAAATATTTTACAGTTAAATACTAAAAAGTAAAGTACACTACACCTTATTTGTATACTGCTTTGCTATGAGCTGCTTATGTCTAAGGCACACAGGTATGGCATGTGTTAATGAAGGATAACAAAGTTTTACCTGCCACTCACAAGTGAAACAAGAGGGCCTAGCAGTGGCTAGCATAGTGCGAGATGATCCCTCCACTCTGGACGAACTGCCGGTGGAAAAACGACATCTGATTAAATTGATCATTATCTGCCGGATTTAATGCCGGATTAAATTAACGGGAGATTAATTTGCTGTGGAAAAACCGGACCTATGTCTGCTAAACACAGCCTTTTTACACTATCATACCTTAAGTAAACAAATGCACTGCTTCAGCTGTGAAGAAATTTAACGTATACTGGTAGTCAAATAACTGAAAGAGATGGTGCAGTAACGATATGCTGTGGTACACTGTTCCAGATGCAAGCTGAGACGACTGGAAAAGCTCGGTCACCATAGGTTGATAGTTGCCTGAGACGAACAGACAGTGAGAGTGAAGATGCAGTCTGCAGACACTTTCAAAACTCTGACTTTGCACGGTGATGAAATTCATCTGTTGAGAAGATTAAGAGTTAATTTCCACTTTAAAATTCTCACTAGGTTTATATTAAGTTTATATCACTAATATCCCTGTTTATGTATTGTGCAACACTAATAGGACATGTCATGTCTTTTATCGTTTTGGGTGTCCAAACTTCTTACAAGACCTTGCTTTTGCCAGCAGTTCAGTCAGTTCCAAATTACTTACAAGTCAGGTTACTTAGAACATTCTAGAGGTCAATTCGTGTGCAGTAACGGCATTCTCGTTGTCCAGTAACGTCCGGTTTTTCCACAGCAAATTAATCTCCCGTTAATTTAATCCGGCATTAAATCTGGCAGATAATGATCAATTTACTCAGATGTCGTTTTTCCACCGGCAGTTCATCAATTAAATCGTCCATAAAAATGCCGGATTAAATTAACGGGAGATTAAATTGCTGTGGAAAAACTGGACCTAAGTATGCTGGTATTCATCTTCTGCTAGCAGACTATTGGACTCTTAGCTGGAGTGGTAGTAGCTTCTTGTGGGCAAACTTGTCCACAGACAGTCGCGTGAACTCATTTCCTTATATGGTAATCTTCACTCCCTATATGGAGATGCACTTCCTTTTTTTACTGGAGAGTAGGTAGCCTGTCGTGCAGACTTCGTCTGCGGACATCTTATAAGTGTGGACAGCTCTTCATCTTGCTGCAGCAGACAGTTTCTTTGCCTGGACAGCTTTTTGGCTGGATAAGTTTGGTCCGCTGCAACTTCCTGGCCAGACAGCTTTGGTCTGCCGGGCGGAAAGTGAGAACTCTCCAGTGACGTGTAAGATTAGTTCACACAACTAACAAGACTGCTTCCAGGTGGACCACCATTAGTCGGGCCTGAGCTCGTCTCCCACACTTTCAAGAGTCCTCGACTGAGCTGGTTAGTTTAGGAACATGTGTATAAATCATCCAAATCTGCGCCCTACAAATCCAAGATGGTGGAGGGCCGGCCACCATCTTAAAAATTGAAAAACCGATCTCAGCAACCATCTGATCAATTTTGACAAAATATGGCTCAAATAATGTGTTTTTGCAACTGATAGTGGGTGTTGTGGCCTCGTTGATGATGGTGCTGCCCATTTAGATAGTCAAAACCACCAAAACCCAATTTTGAGGATGTGAATGAGTGTTTTCAAGCAATTCGCACAAAACATTGAGACTTCCATATTACAGAAACAACTGAACCGATTCTAGCCAAATTTTGCATAACAATAAAGACCACCAAGTACTTTTTGTGGGTCATCCAAATTCGTGCCCCACAAATCCAAGTGGTGGACATATGCTAAGTTCAAAGTCGGGACATGACGAGCACATTTGAGAAGCCAGGTTGGTAAGGATCTACTTTACACTGCTTCGCTGGCGATTTCTGAAGTATCTTAACCAGTTCGTCAGCTGTCACTAGCACCAAATCACAGAGTGGCTGGTTATCTAAATGGTGATTGATAACTGGTGCCAGCAATAAGGCTGTTAGCATACTGATGAGGTCAGACTTCCCTGATATCAATCCATCAGAACGCAGCTGTAACAGTGATCATAACTTTGACCACAACACTTTAAGAGTTACCTCCACAGGTGTTGATAGCTCTGTCCAGTATGCTACTAACTTTTGTCAAAAGTCAGAAAAAAATAAATAACAAAATAATAAATAATATTTCACAAACATAAAACATATTATCACGTAAAGCAACTAAATGAACAAACCTTGCATCTGAACCAGAAATTCCGTCTTGATGCGTCTTGCAGACTCAGATTCATTTTCACTTCGAGATGAGCACAGAGAATCAACTTCGTCAATAAATATAATGCTCGGTTTATTATCTCGAGCCAATTCAAACAGATTGCGAACAAGTCTAACACACGCAGTGACAACAGTCATGTAACTGACTTACTGTAGAAACTCACGTATTCGTTACATTCAGCAGTTTTTCTACATGATTAAATTGGTCACACATAACACAAAGTCAATGTTCACTTCATACAATGAGCAAGCTATTGTGCCATAGGATTTATTATGGGTAAACATTATGTTTTTCACACAACTGGAAATACATACATACTGCAGTGCCACCAGAGAAGGACAGAGCCGACATAATAGACTGACAAATTAAATATAACTAATTTTGAAACTGAATCTCACCAATTTTTTTTACACGATATTAACAAATGAGTACTGATAAACTTGCTGGAATCGAAATTGCAATGTTCCAATCTGTTGTGGAATGCCAGCATGACGAATGATGGCGATCAGTTAAGGGATTTTGATTCTGTGGGGAGTCAAAAATCGCCCACTGCAATTGACAAAGCAAGCCAGTCTTCATTCTACTGAGTGCACAGCCGATAACTAGATTAGCAATAAAAAACAGACACATTCTGTCAGCCGTAACAAAATGCAGTGTATGGTTACTTTTCACTTTCTCCAAGCCATTTTGATACAAGATCAGAAGATGACACCGAAAAAAATGTAGAATTGCCAGCTTCTGTAGCCACCGCCTTTGCCAAGTATGACTTTCCAGTCCCAGGAGGCTACATACAAACAGCGTACACATTGCAACAACTCATCAGGTGAGTTCACAACAAATATATCAGTTGACACTGACGGACTGCTCTACGGTTTTCTCTGATGAATATGCAGCCGTAGACCAACAGTGGCGGCTTTACCAGGACAAGAAGCATTTGAAAATTGTTGGGCCCATTCGCCCAGCGGCCGCACGCCCTAATTTTACATTGCCATTCACCAGGTGTCACTACTGTTGCACGCCGCCTGCGCATCGATGTCCACAACAACGACGACAACAACGACAACGCGTGACAGAGGGGACCGCTATGGCCCCATAGAATGGGCCCAATGAGGATGCGGCAGTCTGGTGGCACAGGCTGCTGCCATAAAAAACCTCATTAATTGTCCATGACATAGCCAGAATGTTGTGAGTGCAGGCTGCCACTAAACAAGCCTACCTGCTGTGTGTGTTGGGGCAACCCAAGGGTGATTCCACGTTATCTCTCTGGTTGCACTCAACTTACCCTCGTTTGCCCAGCAAGCTATGGGGACATTTCAGCTGTAGTGATTCACATGAGCATATATTCCACTGCATTGTCCATCCCGCATCTAGTAGTAGTAGTAGTAGTAGTAGTAGTAATAGTAGATACACTAAATACATAATATGTTCAATTCAATAAGTCATCACAACATAAATCAATAATTCAAATAAAATAGTGAAAAACACTTACCCCAAATAACAAAATTCCACGCCATGGTTTGCGTTTTCCTGTTTCATAATAGAAAATTGTTCATTAAAAATTTAACAAAAAATATAACAAGAAGCAACAATCAACACTATAAACTAAAATAGTTTAAATCTGGTTGACTGGTGCACAAATGTGCAAAAGTTGCATCTGAAATGGCTTGCATTAGTTGAACGACCATGAAGGTAATTCTAAGTCATCAGAAATGGTTCAATTTGACAGACAATATACACTGGGCCCACAGTTTTAAATGTGCCATGGAATTGAGCTAAACTGTGAAATTTATCCTTTGCTGCAGAATTTCCTAATGTCCGTGGAACTGTGGAAATTAGACATAATAACAAGTGACTGACATCACTGTAGTAGCACAACTAAGGACAGCGATACTGATTGCTTACATCACCCATGCAGCTGCCTCCATTGATGTGAAGCTCACATTTTCCAGTCCTAAGATTTGTACTGTAGTACAGACCGTTACCGATAAAGTTTAAGAGCTCACCACTCTGTTTTTATAATTAGTTAGATCGCTGATTTCCACTGACTTGACACTGATAAATAACAAGTCTGCCAAAATTGAGTGATGCATATGCGCTAGGTTATACATTTAAAGCTTGCGCGTGTTTCGTGATTATAATCAGCCATTATTTTAACTTTTTTTTGTTTTAGAGCTTCGGCTTACATAACATTAGGTAAACTGCAAATACTTTTTTACAATATAATTTGCATTTATATTTGTATTAAAATTAGTGTTAATATTTGTATATTATATACAACAAATTAAGGCTCGTATCTAAAACAAACCAATAAATGTGTACAGGAATACAGAGATATGGTCAGAAACATAATTATCATTTATAGTATATATTTTCAAGTTTACAACCAAGTGTAAGAGGGATTGTGGAGTCATAGCTCTAAAGCAGCAAAAATCAAAATAACTGATAAATTAAAACACGTGCGAGTAACATTTAAATATGACAATCACCAGATTTAAATGCAAAACCCAGTGCGTATGTTTTGTGATTATAATTGAGCAATTATTGTTTTGATATTAGTTGTTTTAAAGCTATGACTCTGCAGTCACTGTTACACTTGGTTGAAACTTGGAAGTTTTTACCATAAATGTTTGCTGTTTTATTACTGAAATTTAATTTCGAATGTCCATCTTCACCTCTGCAGGATTTTAATTAAGTTAATCTAGATCACCATGCAAAATTTCGTCAAAATCGGACATATCATTGTGAAAATACTGCAATTTTTCAATTTACAAGATAGTGGCCCCCATCATCTTAAATTTTCAAATTTTTGGTCACGGGAGGACGTTATGAGGGTAATGTGCACCATCATATAAAATTATGTCAAAATAGGTCAAACAGTTGTGGAATTATCACATTTAATGGTTTTCAAAACGGCAGTCAACCGCCATCTTGGATTTTCTAAATTAAAATTTCTGAACAGCTGCTAAGAAACGAAAGGCTAATATGCATCATCATACCAAATTTCATCAAAATTGGCCAAACTGCTGTAGAGAAATTCAACGTTTTTCAAAATGACGGCCAGCCACCATCTTTGGATTTTTATAAAATTTGAATTTCTGAACAGCTCATTAGCTTAGTGTTATCACATACAATTTTGTCAAAATCAGCCAAACAGTTTTGTAGTTATCGTGATTCTTCTATTTTCAAGATGGCCGCAGTCCGTCATCTTGAGATTTTCAAATTGTCACACGTTTGGTTGAGAGTGTTAATGTGCATCATCACACCAATTTTTGTCAAAATTGGTCAAATGGCTGCGAGATATTGCATTTAACATTTTTCAAAATGGCGGCCATCCGCCATTTGGATTTTTGTAAAATTTGAATTTCTGAACAGCTGATAAGCGACCTGCCCTCGTGGCTCAGTGGGCTAATATGCTGGCTGAGCTGCAGTGCGGGCCTGGCAGGCTAGCTCGGCGGCGTGGGTTTGACTCCTGCTGCTGCCGGCATGTCAAGTCAGGTTTCTGCATGCTGAGATTTAATTCTCGTGCAGGTACAGATGGTTCACCTGTGTCCTCTTAAACTGTGACAAGCCATCACACCCAGATTGTGGGTGTCTGGGTGTGGTGAGAGCCACCTGCATGGATAACAGATGGCATGTGCCAGTAGCTATACCTGTACGACAGAACCGCACCATTGGCACCTTGTCAGAGAAACCCGCAGGCTAAGCTAGGCTCTTAAAATATACAGTACAGGCCTCAGTGTGAGAGGGGTTGTGCACTGGGCCAGTCCTAGGCCTCAGCGTTGGCTGGAAGCATGTCGCATAGACTGCCAACAGCCTAGCCACCCCGAATGAACGAACAAATGAACGAACAGTTGGTAAGCTCTCAACGACTAATATGTGTCATCATGCTAAATTTCATCAAAATCTGCCAAACGGTTTTTAAAAATATCTCGACTTTCAAGATGGTCAACATCCTCCATCATGGATTTTACATTTTTTGTCACCAGTCAGGTTAAAAGGGCTACTATGCATTGTCATACCAAATTTCATCAAAACCATACAAAAACAGCCAAATGGTTATGGAGATATCGCGTTTAATGGTTTTTACTGCGCGACGCTATGCTAAGCGCGGAATATGCCGTCGTCGTGTGTCTGTGTGTCTGTCTGTCACACTCCGGTATTGTATCAAAACGGCTAAATGTAGCATCACGCAAACAACGCCGCATGATAGCCCCGAACCCAAAGATCATGGCGAAATTCGAACGGGATCACCCCCTACGGGGGCGACAAATGCACGTGGGGTGGGTTAAAATTCGTCACTTTTGACGAAGAACGCACTATAGCTCGAAAACAGTACAAGATAGACGTATAGTTTCTATTAAAGTCGAATAGGAAGTCATATGCGCTCTATCAAATGGCGATGTTTCCGATGACCTTGAATATGGGAATATGGAAACTTTCTGCATTTTATCCTTCTAGGAATGCAATAAGTCTTTAGATACAAGCAAAAATTTGGGGTCACAAAAAAATAAAAATAAAAACTGTGAGGGTGATATTTCATGCATACGTCACAATGCCCCCAATGGAGCAATCGTTATGAATTTTGGCATGTGGGGAATTATCACCGACATAACCACCCAATCTTCAATTGGTTCAGGGGGGTTTTGAGTTCTGACAGCCAGATATCTTGTTATCTCCATTTGCTGGATGCTATTATAAAAGTGCTACACTGTGATGAGAAAAGGAATGGCAGCATCTTGATGTGCTGAGTCGTGGCAGACAGTGAAAGATATAATGACGGAAACAGCAAAGAACATAGCTGAAAAATCATGAATAACCGTGTAGGCATAAAGAAACATGATGGAGGGATGACGAGGTTGCTAAGGTTGTAAAGAAGACATTACAGTACAATAAAATACAATATGCTATATTTATAGTGCATTCAAAAGCTGACATAGTCTCCTTACGGAATTTCGATTAATGAATCCGGATTCGGATACACTGTGAATCTAGATTCGGATTCTCATAACAAATCAAATACAACAGTGACGTAATATGACATCACTTTTGTTTGTTAGGTAGTTTTGTGCCCTATTTTGCACATTCTAATTATTCACTACCAAGATGCTGTCTGTTTGAAGCAGTTTTAGCATTAGATGTCTTTCTTAATCATTTATAATCATTAGCACTCATCACCGACATCGTGTCACAAGTAAAACTGGATTCAAGCAGGATTCACCAAATCCAGATTCAGATTCGTGAACAGAATCCACATTTTTTACTGAATCTGTATTCGGATTCACTGTGTATCTGAATCGGGATTCATTAATCAAATGTCTCATTAATATACTGCACTGCACCACAAACTGTAAAAATAATGCAGAGAGAAACTAAAACAAAAAAGAGAGAAAAATCTCAGAAATACTGGAAGCAGTCAGAGACTGATGGAGCCAGTCCTAAGGTAAGAGAAAAGAGTCTTCAGTTGGAATGATTTGTGAAAGATAGGTTTTAAGCTGGAAGTAAATGAGATAATGATGTTATACAACACAAATACATACCAGTGAACAGATGAGGAAACTTAATAGGAAGTATTACAGCTTCCTTCAAAGCCTCCTTTGCTCCTTCGAGGCCAGCAACATCATCCCATTTAATGTTTGGTTTCTCCATCACAATGGCACCTATAACGACAACGACACAGTGACACTGACTGAGTTAAGATATAACGTCCCACTCGACATTAAATAGGTCATATCAGAGACACTCTGGCCAGCCAATCTCTTAGCTAGTACTGAGAAAATAAAAATTAAAGCGGAGAGAAAAGACGTAACAATACAATATAGAATTAGCTATGATATGTTTACATGTGAACTGGAAGGCATATCTATATTATAAAGATCACACAGTTTGATTTTCTGTCTGTGTCACGAGCAAGAAGTGTAATACACAGAGCCACAATTGCACGAAGCGTGATTGTTGCTCGTTTAACTTATAATTTCAACTGTCATTTTGAAACTGAAGGACTTCTCAATGTCACAGGCAGTCTTGTAAACCACAAAAGTGGTAATCTTAGAAATGGAGAACGTTAGTGACACAGTTATACTACTGAATGGTATTAGGAAGTGACGTACGGCTTATCACATTACGTCAATTCCAATGACCGTGAGCAACCTCAAAAATCATGCACCTACTGCACGCCTTTGAAATGTGACTTTTCACACAACTGTGTTGTGCAGCAGTTGACAAGATTTCAACCGGTGCAATGCAGCACACAGTCCCTCTGCAATAGCCGAGTTTTTAGCGTGAGATGTAATATATACATCTCGTGCTTATGCTACGATGTCATTGTCCGTCTGTCTGTGACGGAAGTGCATTGGCGCAATTATAGCTAATTTAGGTTTCAAATTCCGATCCCAATTCACCGCGCATTGCGGTCGCGGTGCATGCGGGCGCAAGGGAAGGGATCATCGCCGGGAAGAGTGGAGGGATCATCTCGCATTATGCTAGCCACTGCTAGGCCCTCTTGTATGTACTGAATAAAGTTCTTACAAAATTCTTTGCTAGCTAAGATGATACCTGACAGCTTATCTTGCAATTTCTTCTTCTCAGGATCTCCAGACTCATTGTCACTGTCACTGTCGGACCTGTCAAACACATTTCACCACTAGCTGCACACCTTCCCATATTCACTCCTAGTCTCTAGCCAACATGGTAAAAATAAACTTCAGGAATACTAAAGAGATTGTGTTACATAGTTCATCTTGGCATACATTTGTTATGTCGTCTATGTCGTGTAATGTTGAATGTGTTAACCAAGTCAGATATTTACGTGTACATTTTATGCCTTCGCTTGATGCTACCTTGCAAGTTTACATGCTGTTGTTTATCATCAATCAACAACTTTATCTCCTTTCTGAACTTAAATTTCAAGGTTTTCTTTCAGATCCATTAGAAATTATCTACCATGCTTTAATCATGGCTAATGTAAAATATGTACTTCCTGCAATTACAGGATGTGTCAATAAAAAATACCCTGGAAAAAAAAATTCTGTATTTCAACAAACGTAGCACTGATTTGATCCAAACTTTCAAACTATGTATGGGAGTATTCACAACATATTAGTAACTGGACCAGACCAATTCTGTAATTTTATGTTGCTTGGACTGGCCGAGTCAGGTGGTCTACTAGCAATGAACGGCAATGAATTATGCCATGTTTTGTGCAGCTGGTGGTGGTAATTAGCTGGTAATTCAATCCTGCAGTAGTGTGAATGACGGTACTGGCTTGGTTCATCTAGTACTGATCAAATTGTAGAGCAACCACCTAAGTGTGTTGATAGTGACAGACAACAATCAAAAGAGACATGCTTCCAACACTAATTACTGGCAATGTTGGACGAGTGTCAATCTACAAAATTAGACCGGCACCAATTCGATCTACAGTGAACCAAATGTTGTCCAGAATCAGTACCAGGATCTGTTCTAACTTTACAACATATCCTGCTAATTAGAACAACTGATATGGTTCAGCAGATACAGCTGTTTAAACTAAAGTTCAAATTTTCAACTAAGCATACACTGAAATGTTGAATATTCACAAATAACGAATAAACTTTACACAGCTTTTCACCAATGGTTCAAACATTTCGGCAATAAATGTCAGCTGCCTATAGTGCACTCAGTATTTAAACAGAGTGTTCAGAATCTCCATCAGCTGCAGCACTATTTAAATCTGTTGCGAAATGATATGATTGTCTTAGAGCTTTGACATGTAAAGGTAACAAGTATATCTGCTAACGCCGATGGACTGTGTGACACAGCTTCAAGTAAAATCGACTATATTGCACAGCCACCAAGTATAATTACCAGGTCTTCGTCAAAACTGACTTCTGGTTTATGATATCAGTAAGTAAACTGTCCCATGCGTGGATTAGTTAGTTGCTCTCATCATCTCATCATTGATGTTGCTGGTCTTCCTTATCTATATTGCTTCCCTTTGTGCCTGCCAAACCAATCTGATTCTGGATCAATCACCTTCACATTGTCTCAATCTATCAAGTGATTCTCAGCAGTCACATGAATCATCTGATAGACCGGGACAATGTCAAGGTGACTGTGACTCATAGTGTGCATTACACAGTGTTAAGCAGCTGAGAGGAAACAGTGACAAAGCCAGCTGCTTAGATGTTATGCATATGTTTTATTCTGACTTCTTGTATGGACTCAAATATGGACTGCTAGAAATAATATCGTAGCCAACTTACTTTTTACTAGTGTCAGCATCTTTGACTGGTTTTCTTTTATTGTCTTTGTTGTTCACATGCTCTTTCAGCTTTTCTGCTCTTTCTAGATACTGAGCACACTTGGCACGAATACTCTCTTTTGCCTTGTCACTGTGAGCCTCATCTGTACAGACAACAAGAAACTCTGCTATTGCAGAGAGACAATACAACATGCTTTGTCAGTCTAGGGGCCCTTTGCCGAAAGGGCTACATATTTTGCTGAAAGCCCTTTGACACTGATAGAAATTATTCCTGCAAACTGTTCACAGGAATGCTCGTGAAGTTATTTTGACCTGTGTATTCACACTAACATGGACATCATTTGCAAAACTAATGTTTGCAGTCATTTGCTCTGTAAATAAATGTTTTGGCAAATACCTGGTAAATAAACAAAATTTAGAGCTGGTTAATATTCAACAACTATTTTATTATTTAGCCTGTTCGGCAAACTTGTAGAAAGGGGCTTACATGTACACGGTGATTCATAATTACGGGAACCCTTGGTTTTTATTGTGTAGCTTTTAAAGAAACAGACTCAAAGTGATGCATGCACGAAGACGTGTGCGCAACTGTCTGACTGCTTTATCAATAATGCTCTGATCCATTTTGCCCCGAGCTGTCAGGATACATGCACACAGTTCGTCAATGTCCTTGATCTGCTTCTTGTAGACCTTCTCCTGCATTACCGACCACACTTTGTAGTCGACCGGATTTACATCCGGGCCCTAGGAGGAATGAAATCTGGGGTCTCCATTTTAAGCAGCTCAACTGTCTCACGAGCCCTATGACGTGACGTCACGTTACCGGATATTGCGCGGTAACGTAACGAAACGTGGATAAATTCAGCACCATTTTACACAGCATTATCTCGGGCTTAACCATGCCAAGTTTTAGCCACAAATGTGGCCAAGCAACAAAGATATTCCACTTTTCATACGGGTTCCCATAATTAGGAATCACGGTGTATATACAATAGATTTTTTAGTTCAGTAAAATAAAGAACTAGATACTATCAATGTCACACTAAAATTTTATGTTAAACTTTCATTACTCACATTTTATAGCATGCAGAAAATATTCTACTCCATGTTGGTACAAACGCAAAGCTTCCTCATAGTTTTTTGCACTGTCTTCTTCTGTAGCCTTTGTGACAATGTCAATGGCTTTCTGAAAGTAAATATCACAACATAATACAGCATACTGTTGCATCAGCATCTTTACACAAGAAGCTCTGCTACTGCAGAGAGACCATGCGATGTCAGTATAAATCTTGAAAAGTTCTACGAAAAATCGAATTTACAAGCAAAGACGCCATTTACGGTAAGCTATATATGGATCTGCGTGAGCGTACATATAACACGGTATGGTCGTCATCACAGTTTTAATGAACTTCATTACAAGTTATAACCTGCACGTAGTGTGAATGGCATTTAACAGAAACACTGTTAGTTCAAACAAGATCAGTCAGTCAGTCAGTATACTTTATGAATTGTCTGACATACCGCAAACTAGTGTATAAAGTAAATAATTGTATATGCGGATATAGTTCAATGTATATGAGCTGACCATACATAAGGAAAGGTATGCAGTAAAGTGAAAGTGAGCAAAGATTAATATATATCTTTATATAACATACTACTGACAAAGTTAGAGTCAGAAAGACGGCCAGATCATTCTGAGAGCTGTAATTAATGTGGCCACTCCCGGAAACTGTAGTTCTGGGAGTCAGTTGTAAGCGGTGGCAGAAGATGATGCAATACATGTTGGTCGTTGGCGACTATTTTGCTGAACAGACGGGTATCGGCTGGTATCAGCCCAGGAGGTCGTCAACGATGCAGTGCCATTGAATGCACTGACGTGCATCGTCGCAGATGGCAGGGCATCTGACATTCGACCGCTGACACGGCAACTTTCCACGTATTACCCACCGTTCCGCATTAACTTTCCACACTTTGCACCGCAAATTATCTTCCGCATTCCGCAAGCCACAATACCGCATTTACCAACAACCGTGTTAATAAAGTTTAACTTTACTGCTGATCTTAGCAAAACTAGAAACCAATCAGTAGAGTCAGGCCAACTGTGTGCATAGTCAAAACGCATATAACTGCTTATCATTGCACGGCTGGCCAGCCAGATGGCGACTTACTAAAACACATTTAATTGGCTACTACTAACCCTAACACTAACACTAATCCTTACCCTAACCCTAAACTAAACCTAAAGCCTAATCATAGGGTCCGGCCTCACTAAAACCTGACCGCAAGACTGCAAGACCGCAAGTAGACAGTGACGTTAATTAGCTAATTAGCGTTGCGGTCTTGATTTCGCCAGACCGCAATTGACTAAAACCTGTCTGCAAGACCGCCAGCACACAGCGACCGCAAGTGCAAGTCTAGCGTGTAATTACCAATCAATTTGCACTGTGTTTGTGACAGTGACACTGAATGGACTGCATCACCTGCCTACAAATCTCATAAAAACCTGACCTGATCAAAATACTATGAACAGTAAGAACACATAAAAAAAGTGTGCAGTCAAAATCCAGTACTTACCTGTTTCATCACTCTAGTTGCTGACATCAATGTTTTGGATATACATTGCGTTAGAGAGGCGACAATAATTATCAATATGAATATATAAGTAGGGGCATTACATCAGTTAGATCAATGAAACTGCCCTTTATATTTAGTTATTTTATAACACTATCAGAGACTAATACCAGCTTAATACCTTTTTCAAGTAAATTCAGAGCCATGAGTATGTGTATATTATGGTCCAGGCTTCATGCTGATACATAGGCTACTTTTCAATCATTTCCAGTAACTTTGGATAGTTTGAATGCTTGAAACAGCTCTAGCAAACTGGCAGCATACCGTTGTCAGTTGCAAAAAAAAATATAGGATTGTATACCAGTGTGTCAGTAACGCACAGACATTATTAAGGCTAGGCCAGGTATAGACGTGATCCAGGCATCAATAACCTGGCCAGACAGCAAGCTGACCTGTGTGCCTATCTTTATTGATAATTACATGTGTCAGCGATGCAGTCCACTCAGCGTATAACGGTAATTACTTCACGTGGCGAGTGGTGTCAGTAGCTCCATGGATACACCAGTATGGAATGAAGCTAACTCCAGCAGACGTTTCTGACACAGTTCAAAAATGTCAACTTACCAGTGTGATGTTTGTAACTTAAATTAAATGTAAGTTTGGATTACCTTTTTTTCTGTATAGATATAAATTTCAGCCATAACCAAAAAAATACTTTTTATGTTGCGTTGCGGGCTAGACTGGCAATTGCAGTAAGGTGATATCAATACCGCAAACCTAATTAACGTCGCCATCTGCTTGCGGTCTTGTGGTCAAGTTTTAGTCAATTGCGGTCTGGCAAAATCAAGACCGGAACACTAATTAGCTAATTAATGTCGCTGTCTACTTGCGGTCTTGCGGTCAGGTTTTAGTGAGAGCCATAGGGTAGGCTGTGTGCATACGGCCGGCGTGTGTATAGAGGCAAATGGTAAAATGCGGACTGCGGGCCTGCAGTTTAGGGTTAGTAGGGTTAGGGTTTAGGGTTAGGGATAGGGTTAGCGATGGTGTTAGGGTTAGCACATTTTACTTTTTGTCACACTAGCAGTCCGCAAAATCCCGCATCCCCGCACACCCGCATTTTACCAATAGCCGTGTACAGACACTTTCAGTAAATATTAGTTTGCTAATACCTTATGGAAAGATTGGTTGGAACATACTGATGCAGAATAAATGTGTTCAACACCTGCATCCGTAGTTTCCTGTTGAGCTGAGTTGTGTGAGTGGCCTCATAATTAAATAAACTGAAAAAAACACAACAAAAGACAAAACAGATTTGCAAAAATCATATCACCAACTTGCAGACTGCTCATCTTCTCGGATACGGATATATACACAGATATTCTGTAAATAACGGACTAATATAGAAACACAACCAAGAAATGACAACTACTCATCAACATTTTGTTTACGGTACTAGAGGTACGACTAAATACCGCATTCGACGCATTGAACCGAAAACTCTTTTTGCCGCGTGACAGCTATGCTAAACGCGGTATATAGCCGTCGTCGTGTGTCTGTCTGTCCGTGTGTCTGTCACACTCCGGTATTGTATCAAAAAGGCTAAACGTAGGATCACGCAAATAACGCCACACGATAGCCCCATAGGCGTAAATCTGTGTGGAATTCTGGGGGGACAGGATGCGTCTCCTCCACTTCCGTCCCTTTTCCCCTCCTCTTCCCTTTCCCC
>Ga0209782_1000513_pt1 | contig 17103 bp, 20 predicted proteins | sample WorMetmaBAHAMAS1_FD_187390 | JGI IMG/M metagenome (GOLD analysis project Ga0209782, IMG submission 187390) | Marine gutless worms symbiont microbial communities from Max Planck institute for Marine Microbiology, Germany - Inanidrilus... | ecosystem: Host-associated > Annelida > Digestive system...
GGTGGCGCGCGTTCGGCGCACGCGGATCAGGAAGGTCGGAAAACATCAGCAGCGCTCCTTGTGAATCGCCGCCAGTCGAATCCCTGCCTAATCACAACGCAACCAAAATCCCATATGCGATTCCCCTCTCCCCATGGGGGAGAGGGGCTTATTTGTACCCTTTTCCCCAGCGGAGAAGGTGGCCCGGAGGGTTGGATGAGGGGGTTCCGGTGCCGGATTATTCCACCAGCGTCAGCTCGTTCCCGTCGGGGTCGATCAGGTGGGCCAGGGTGCCGCCCCAGGGCTGGCTCTCCGGCGGTGCCGTGAAGGTGACGCCCTTGGCCGCCAGCGCCGCATAGGTCGTCCCGATGTTGTCGACATTGAACGAGATGCCTGCGAACCGGCCGACCAGGTCGGCCGTTTCCGGATCTTCGGGGTCGGCCCATTCGACGATCAGCATCGGCCCGCCCACGTCGAAGATCAGATAGTCTGGTTCGTCCATCGACAGGGTCAGGCCCAGCCGGTCCGCATAGAAGCGGCGTGCCCGTTCCAGGTCGGTCACGAAGAGCCGTACCGCCATCAGTCGCTGCAGCATGCCTCACATCCCTTTCAGGCCGGCGGGTGGTGTTCGTGCCAGTGCTCCGCAATGTCGATGCGACGGGTCCCCCAGACCGCATTGTGGCCCTGCACATAGTCCAGGAAGCGCGCCAGTGCGGCCGCCCGGCCGGGCCGTCCGGCCAGCCTGCAATGCAACCCGATGCTCATCATTTTCGGGGCCTCGGCGCCTTCGGCATAGAGCATGTCGAAGCTGTCTTTCAGGTAGGCGAAGAACTGGTCGCCGGAATTGAACCCCTGGGCGGTCGCGAAACGCATGTCATTGGCGTCCAGCGTGTAGGGCACGATCAGCAACGGTCGCTCGCCCTCGCGGTGCCAGTAGGGGAGGTCGTCGGCATAGCTGTCGGCACAGTACCGGAAACCGCCTTCCTCCGCGGCCAGCCGGATTGAATTCGGGCTGGTCCGGCCCGTGTAGAGGCCAAGAGGCCGGCTGCCCGTGGCGCGTTTGTGAATGTCGATGGCGATCTTCAGGTGCCGCAGCTCCTCGGCCTCCTCGAAACGCTGGTAGTCGATCCAGCGATAGCCGTGGCTGGCGATCTCCCAGCCGGCTTCCTTCATGCCGGCCACCGCGTCGGGGTTCCGCTCCAGGGCCATAGCGACGGCATAGACGGTGACCGGCACCGCACGCGTGGTGAACAGGCGGTGCAGGCGCCAAAAGCCAGCGCGGCTCCCGTATTCGTAGATCGATTCCATGTTCATGTGGCGCACGCCTTCCAGCGGCTGGGCGCCGACGATCTCCGACAGGAAGGCTTCCGACGCCCCGTCGCCGTGAAGGATGCAGTTCTCGCCCCCTTCCTCGTAGTTGATCACGAACTGGACCGCGATCCTGGCGCCATCCGGCCACCTGGCGTGCGGTGGGGTCCGGCCGTAGCCGACCATGTCGCGGGGATAGGGCTGCGTCATCGGCTGACTCCTGGGGCCATATGGTTAACCGGCCGAGCCTAGCCGTTGGGCAAGCCGCGATCCAGAGACGCTTTTTGCGGTTGAATTAATGGTTCCTAAAAGGGAGTTCTGGACACTGGGCCCCGAGGTCGTGCGTCGGGTTGGCAGAACGGAAGCGGAACAAACATGTCAAAGGTGCCGCAGAAGAAGGTCTTCAGCATCGAGCGCAGCCGCGGGCAGGCCAAGGCGGGCCGTCCCGGCGCGTCTGCGCCGCGCAACGGCAACGCGCCGTCGGGCCGGCCGGACGACCGCCACGACGAGCTGATGGCGGCGCTGGGGCAGATCCGCGACGCCCTCTCGGCCATCGGCCAGGCTGCGGGCAGCCCTGGGACCCCGGACATTCCCGTTCCCGCCATGAGTGCCGAGCTCCTGGATCAGTACCGCCAGGAGATGGAGGCCAGCGCCAATCTGAAGTCGGAGATCAAGGAGCTTTCCGCGGCGATCGAAAAAACGAAGAGGGAAATCGCCACCCTGCGGACCGGCGGCGGTGACGAGATTCCCATCGACAGCGCGACCACCCAGCTGGACGCTGTTGTCCAGGCGACCGAACTGGCGACCAACACGATCCTCAACAATGTGGAGGAAATCGAGACCATCGCGGTTCGGTTCTACGAGAACGCGAAGGACGACGAGGACCGCGAGCTGGCGGAGGACATCAAGCTGCATGTCATCCGGATCATGGAGGCGTGCAACTTCCAGGACATCACCGGCCAGCGCATCACCAAGGTGGTGCGGACCATGAAGTTCGTCGACGAGCGAATCGGCCGGATGCTCGAGATCTGGGGCGAGGAGATCGCAAAGGAGACGGGCCCGGACGAACAGCAGAATGAGGCCGACCAGGCGCTGCTGAACGGCCCGCAGCTGGATGATCAGAAGGTCACCCAGGCCGAAATCGACGCCATGTTCGAGTAGACGCGGCCCGCCAGGCTCGACGTCCCCACCAACACTGATCCTTTAACGAGAATCGCCCGGCCCGCCGGCGGCGCGCCGGAGCCGCTATTTGACGTGGCGCCGCCGGTGGGGGGCCGTTGTCGGCCGGCTACGCCCGATCTGGCGGTCCAGTTCGGCCGCCATACCTTCGGCGCCGATCAGGTTCCGCCGGACGGCGTCGCCGCGCGGGCGCCAGAGCTGGCGCCGTGCCACGGGCTTGGATTGGCGCAGGTCCATCGAATGCTGACCGAAGGTATTGGTTTTCGTAGACAAAGCCGGCCCTCCCAGGTGTTCCAGCAGTGGCTCTAAGCTGCGAAGGTGCCACGGTAATTGGATAAACGCCGTGCTTTAACAAATGGTAAAGACGCCGGGGCCGGGAGCCGTCCAGGTGGACGGACGCTTCAAAAGTGGGCAGGGCTGGTGGCAAAACCGCCCTGGGCCACACATAGGGCGGGATAGCCAATTCCTGTGGCATCCGGTAGGAGGGTAAAGTGAAGACACCATACAGCGTCATCAACCGTCTGGGCATTGCCTTCGTGGCGGGGTTTCTGTTGATTTCTTGTGCCGCCGCGCCGGGCGAAACGATGGCGCAGAGCGGGACCGGCATCCGTGTCCTCGTCATGGGCGAGGACAGCGATCCGAAGTCTGTCAAGCGCACCAGCGACATCTTCAAGCGGGTCCTTGCCGAACTGAAGGGCAGCATGCAGCGCTATGGCTTCCAGATGGTGGACGAGGAAGCCCTGGCCGTGGATCTCGGCTGGGCGATCACCGAACGCCGGCCGAAGATCGAGCTCTTGCAGGCCGCGAAGCTGGCCAATTCCAGCAACGTGGCCTCCCACCATGTCCGCACCATGGTGCTGTTCCGGATCCACGCGTTCAAGCAGGACCTGAATTTCTCGACCAAGGTGCAGGTGCGCCTGGACGGCGAGATCTGCGACGTCACCAACAACAACTTCCTCGGCACGTTCGAAATCCCGCGGGAGTCCTATCCGGCGCCGGCCGACTGCAACGCCGGGTGCCTGTCCGAGGTGGTCGGCGACCACGCCCGTGAGATCGCGACCAGCCTGGGCGAAGTCTTGGGCAAGAAGCTGGACCGCCTGACCATCGATCCGGGCCGTGGGAACGTGATGGCCTCGACGGGCGACGGCCTGATCAACACCTACACGCTGACCTTCCGGCACTTCAACACGGCCGAGGTCATGTCGATCATCGGCGTCATGTCGGAGGAGTTCCCCGAATATTCTTCCCACGACCTGATCACCAAGCGGTCGGGTGTGCGGCGTTACTCCTACACCAGCAGTGCGAAGCCCGCGAAGATCGAGGAATGGATGACCATTCTCCTGATGGACATGGGCTTCGATCCCGACCGGGACTTTGAGATGATCGTCCGCGGCAACGAGTTCCTGGTCGAAAAGCTGGCCGTGGATTCCTCCAAGGCGGTCACCGGCGAGGCCACACCGCGGTTCAAGTAAGCAAGAAAGAACCGCCCCGCGACGGATCGGTGCGGGGCGGCCACTACCGGAGGCAAGGTAACATGAAAGCGAAAACCGTCGGCGTCGGCGTTGGTCTCGCCTTGGCCCTCGCGGCCTGCGAGACCCGCAACACGACCTACATCGACAACTCGCGGGTGACCACGATCAGCCAGACCACGCTGGTCAGCGTCATCGGCGGCACAGACGTCTCCGTCGCCGCGGTCCCAGTCAATAGCTATACCGATGCGTCGGGCAGGCCCTGTCAGATCCACAACTTCCAGGATGCCAGCGGTCAGGGCATCGCCACGGTGTGTTTCGACGGCACCCGATGGGTCCTGATCGACCGCAGTTACGACTCTCAGACCACAAATGCCGGCACTGTCGCGCCGGCCGCCGGCGCGGACCCCAAGAACCCGGCCGGCGACTGGAGCGCGGTCACGGATTGAGCGCCCACTTGGCGCCCCTCACACGAACGCCATTGCCCGCTCGACCGTCCAGTAGGCCGCGATCACGCCGATTGCGACCAATGCGGCGGCCCGGGCCGGTCGGACGGCCTGTGCCGACGCCGTCCGAACCGCCCAAACCGCGAGTAGGGAGATGCCCAGGATGGCGACCTGGCCGATCTCGATCCCGATGTTGAACGCCGCCAACGCGACCACCAGGTTGGGGCGTCCCGGCCGAGGATCTCGCCCAGCACGAAGGAAAAGCCGAAGCCGTGCAACAGGCCGATGCCGGCAATGACCGAGGGCGCGACCACGGTCTGCCAAAAGGCGGCGGCGGCATAGAGCACTGAGGCGGCGATGGCTGCCTCGACCGCGCCGGTGAACCAGGGCCAGTCCGGGGCAAAACCGAGGAACGTCCCGACCAGTGTGACCGAGTGGCCCAGCGTGAACGCCGTGACCAGCCACAACAGCCTGACCGAAGCGCCGGCCCCCAGAGCCAGGCAAACCACCAGCGCCACGTGGTCAAGCCCCTCAAGAATGTGTTTGACCCCTTGCCAGGTGAACGCCGCGGCTGCCCGCATGACGGAGCCGTCGATCGTGGCCCCGTGGCCAAGCTGGCCTTGCTGCATGATGGAGATGGGCGTCGCGGTGCGGGCATCGATCAGGTGGTTGTCGATGGAGACACCCGGAGGCAGCGGCAGCGTCGGCAGGGCTGAGGCGACCGTCAGCGTTGCCTTTGGCACTGGCGCCTCCAAGACGAAGGCCGCCTCGATCACCGCGGCACCGAAAACCGGGTCGAGCCGCGCGCCGCTCTCGGCGAGCGAGGCGCGCGCTTCCTCAGGCGTTGAAAACCCGCCGCGCGGCGTCCGCCCGACGATGCGCTGCGTGATGAGCTGCGCCGTCACCGGCCGGCCGTTCTGGGTTCAGGCAAGGCCAGATTCCAGCCGCGCGCGCCACGCTGGCGCGTGTGTCTCCAGTGCCTTTAGCGAGATCCGGTAACGCATCTGCCCGGGCGTGCGCTCCAGAACAAGGAACGGGGTGGCGAGCGGCGCGGCGGCTGCGCGGGCGTTTCGGACCACGTCGGAAAAGAACAGCGGCGCCGGCGCGCGGACGAAGGCGACGAGCCTGCCGTTCTCCGCGGCAACCAGAATGGTGCGAAGTTTGGTCCCTTCGGAGAAGTGTGCCGACAGAGGCGCCGCGGCGGCACACAGAACCGCAATGGCGAGGCCGACCGTAACGAGAACGCGCTGCATTCACACCTCCCGCCTACGGAAACGGGAAAAGGCCCGGGCGGCCGTGCCGCCCGGGCCCCTTCGTTCCCGAAGGCTCACATGCCTTCGACTTGCCAGTCCATGTTGGGCAGCTCTTCCACCACCTCGAAGGTCGAGGTGTGGGTGAAGGTGCGCCCGTAGCGGTCGGTGGTCCTGACCTCCAGCGTGTGTGCGCCAACCGGCAGTGTTTCCGGCAGGTCCACCCGCCACAGGTGGCTCGACTTCTTCGACAGCATCCAGTCCTGGAACGGCCCGGCGACGCCGACCCAGCGGGTGCCGCGCCAGGTCGTGAAGCCGGCGGTTTCGGGCCCGTTCGCGCTGCGGATCGCGGTGCGGCCGTTGGTCGACTGCTTGGCCAGCGCCAAGGGGTCGGCGTAACGCGGCCCGGACAGCACCGGCTCGCCGTCGCCCATCTGGGTGCGGGCCGCCTGCATGGCCGCCCCGCCGTTGATCGAAGCCGACACTAGGTTTTGCTTCGATCCGTTCCAGACGTTGACGACGATCCAGGCTTCCTGCTTCAGGTCGTCAAGCGTGAGCATGTTCATGTCGCCCAGGTCGTTGATGGTGACCGGCGGCACGATGTCGCTCGGCACCTCGTAGGCCTTGGTATAGGCGAACAGAAGCTCGGCCCATTCGCGGAACCGCTGGGTCGAGAACGACACATGCATCTGGTCGTCTGCGTCGCCGCCGAAGGTCATGTAGGTGTCCACATAGTAGGCACCGTCGAAGTCGAGAACGTAGTAGCCGCGCGGCGACCCCAGGCGCTGGGTCCCGTGCGGCACGCCCTAGTCGTTCAGGTCGCCGGCCCACCACGAGCCCGATACCGCACCGGTGACGATCTGATGGAACGGCGCCGGGCCGGTGCCGGTGTTCTTCATCCAGCCTTCGAAATGCTCACCCGGCAGGATCTGCTCGGTCGTGTGGGTATGGCCCGACAGGCCGAGCGCAGGCCGGTCGCCGACGATTTCGTAGAGCGCGGCCAGGTTGTCGACCTGGTGCTTCTGCGCCGACGCGTCCGTGTAGGTCACGAACGGGATGTGGGCGTTGAGCACGATCAGCCGGTCCTGCGGCACATTCGCCAGATCGTTCCGCAGCCATTCAAGCTGCCGCTCGTGGATCACCCCGTTATAGGTGGCTGCCTTCTCGGCGCTGCAGAATTCGTGGGCATCGACGCCGTTGCAGGGATAACGCACGTCGTCCAGCACCACGAAATGCACCTTGCCGATATCGAAGGAGTAGTATTCCTGCCCCCATTCGCGGCGGAACGTATCGAAGGAATGGGCGTCGCTCGGCGCGTCGAAGTCCAGGTCGTGATTGCCCGCCACAAAGTACTGCGGCACGCCGCCAACCGAGACGATCTTCTTGAAGCGCGGATAGAGCGACAGGTCGTCGCCCATGACGTCGCCTTCGAAGATCATGCATTCGGTCGAAGAGTTGTCCCGTTCGGCCAGCATGCGGCCAACCGTTTCGCGCACGTAGGAAACCTCGCGGTTGGTGTAGGGCTGGGTGTCGCCGAACACCAGGCACTGGAAGCGGTCGCCGGTGTTGTCGGCGATCAGCGGGAAGTTGATCGCCTGGGGCAGCGGCCCCGTTGGATCGATACCGCCGAAGCGCAGGGGCGGCGAACCGGCCACCTTGTGGATGTAACTGAACTGGGGAACCATGTCTTCGCTGACCGGCGTCGTGTGGCCCGCCGGCTTGGTGATGAAAACGTTCATGTCGTCATAGGCTGGCAGCGTGTAGCTGCCGTCGGTGCCGGTGACGACCACCTCGCGGCCGTTCGAGACCAAGACGCCCGGAACGCCGGCCTCGCCGGCATCCAGGGCGGAATCGCGGTCGGCATCGACGAAGACCTTGCCCCGCACGCTGTCTGCGGCCTGATTGCCACGCACCACGTGAACCGAACCGATATAGGTCGCATCCTTGGCAAGGGCCGGGACGGTAAGCGTCGCACAGCCGGCCAGTGCCAGCAGTCTTACTAGTCGTGTCATCGTGAACCCCCGATCTGGAACTGAAAAACCCGTCCATCCTGACAGGGGCCAATGACGCAACCTTGTCGTGCGTATTACAGTTCTGTTGAAACCAAGCGTTTGCCAAGCGAAACGCACCGTTCCTGTCCGCCTGGATTCCGGGCCTGACCTGCCCATAGCCTCAACCGACGGCGCTGCGCCCCGCGGGCACGGCGCCCAACGGACGGAGGGCATGGATGGACACGGTCGGTTCCGGCAACGCGATGACGGAAATCGCGCTCGCGCTGGCGATGGGGTTCTTCTCGATCATGGTGCTGACCATGGTCTCCATGGGCGCCGGCAACGGCGATCCGGCGGAGACGGTGGCCGCCCAGCTGGCTGCGCCCGCTCAGGAGGCGGAGCCGCAGGCCCTTGTCAACCCGACCCAGGACGACCTCGTCCTGATCTATCACGGCGGCCGCCTGATGACCGCGGATCTCACCAGCGTGGCGGTTGCCGACGTGCCCACCGACCGGCGGATCATCCTCGCCGTCGATCCCGGCATCTCCATGGAAGAGGCGATCCGGATCCGCGCATCCCTTGCGACCGCCGACCTCGTGGTTTCCACGCTCGACCAACGCTGGCTGCAACGCCTGGAAAGGACCGCACAATGATCGTGATGATGAACAAACCCGTCCGCAGGACCCTGGTGGGCTTGGGCCTGGGGCTCGGCCTGATCGCAGGCTGGTTGTCGATGGGAACGGCCGGGGCCGCCCCCCATGCCGGCGGCTACAGCGAAAGCCAGATCCGCCGCATGCTGGTCAGCGAGGCCCAGGAGACCATCGTGCCGCCGGCCCTGGCCCTGGCGGTTGCCAAGGTGGAAAGCAACTTCAATGCGGAAGCCGTCAGCCACAAGGGCGCGGTCGGCGTCATGCAGATTATGCCGCGCACGGCCCGGTCCATCTACCAGGTGCCTCGTGACGACCTGTTCGATGCCCGCCTCAGCATCCGGATCGGCGTCGATTTTCTGCAGCGGCTCTACCGCCGCTACGGCCGGTGGGATCTTGCGCTGTCCCACTATAACGGGGGATCGCGGGTCGGCACGCCGCCCAATGCGCGGGTGATCCCGGCGACACGCGGCTATGTGGACAAGGTCCTGGCGCTGAGGACCGACTACGAACGAACGACGGCGCTTGCGGCGCTGGACAGCGCACAACAGGCCGTTGAACAGGACAAGGCCATGGCCCGGCGCCAGGCTGAGGCGGCCTATGCGATGATCGAAGGGCCGCAGATCGAACGGAACTGGCGCGACTATCTCAAGGCCGCGGAATACTGGCTGACGCCGGCCGATGAACGGTCCGTCGCCGATCTCGCCATGGTCCAGGAAGCCGAAACGGCGGTGTCTGCCCGGCCCGGCTCCGCCTACCTGGTCGACGAGAATGAGCTGGTCTATGCCGAGGCCCCGTCCGCGCGGCTGAAGCGCCGGATCGGCGATCTCAAGCGGCGGTTCCGCTGGTCGCTGGAGACCGACCGCGGCCGCTGGCAGCCGGTCCTTGGCGAACCCGCCCCCTATTGGGAGGACCGGCCGTGACGGCAGCATCCGCAGCCCTTGCCGCAGCGGACGGCGTCCGGCTGGCGCCGCCGCGCGCCCCGCTGGATGGGGCGATGGCCTCCCAACCGCGCCGCTGCCGGCGGCGGCCGGGCCAGGCCCGCCATAGGGCTTGGCCCCCACCCACACCGCGTTATGATGGCGCCCGCGCCGTGCGTTCGTTGTGGGTGGAGTTGGGACAAATGGAAGGGCCCTCGATCGATCAGTTGCTTGTCGAGGTCGGGAAGAGCGACACGCTGCTTGCCGCCTTCCGCTGCACCAGCGAATCTGAGGTGGACGGCGTCCCGAAATTCGCGCCCGATACCTGTCGTGCCCTGGTCCGGCGGATCGCCTGCCGGTCCTATGCGCGCGGCCTTCTGGAACTGTGCCACCTCCTGAACATCGCGGACGCTTCGGCCACCGGCCACCGAAGCTGTTTCCATTTCTTCTGGGAGAGCGGCCCGGCCCGGTCCAGTGCCTTCAGGGGGTATGTGCGCCAGGCGCTGGACCAGGGCGGCTTCGCGCGCGACGGCTTCAGCGTCAGCGGCGAAGGGGTGACCGTGGACTACCCGGACGGCACCTTCACGGTGACCTATGGGCGCATGCCCTATCTTTCGGCGCTGTTGGACTTCGTGGCCAATGCCGTCGGCTTCGAGGTGATCGACGACGCGGTTTCGGAGTTGATCGCCGCGGGGCCTACACGGGCGGCGGTTTCGGAGGCCTCGAACCGCCTGTCACGTGACGTTTACAAGTTCCTGCAGGATCACCTGCCGTCGGCCCAGAATCAACGCAAGTTCCACAGCATATCCCAGTTCCTCAAGGCGCGGCTTGGCGATCAGTTCGATGTCAGCATGGTGGACGACCAGACCGTCTTGGATTTCTGGATGGCCGAGTCCGCCAATCCCGATGAGGACGGCACCGACTTCATGATGTTTCAGACGGTGCTGAAGTCGTTCGTAAACATCATTCGCGCCCTGGAGGATGCCCAGTCGCAGCACGACATGCGCCATACGCGGTCGATCGGCATGGACAGGGAGGCGGGTGAGGTGGATCCGGACTCTGTCCTGGGGGCGATCGAGCATGGCGAGGAGCGGCGCAGTCTCCTGGAGGAGCTCGAGCAGGCCCCGTTGAACACGGTCAAATTCCTGAACAAGACCGAGGTCACCGACCTCAAGCTGGTCCTGGAAAATGACGCCGAGGCCTTGCGCCTGCCGGTGTCGGTCCTGCGGGCCGGCGTCTTCGGCAAGGCCCAGAGCCGGATCTCCCAGGCGCTGCGCCGCAAGGCCGACCGAGCGGAGCTGACGGCGTTGTTCCGCGAGGCCGCGTCGGAGACCTACGAACAGCGGCTCGCCCAGCTGGAGGCGCTGCTGGACCACATCCGAAACGTTCAACGCGCCGCAACCCACGTCCTGGTTCGCGCACGGCGCGCCGAGGCAGTGGAGGCGATTCTGGCCCTGTGGCCCGACCTTGATCTCAAACCGGTGGCGGATGCCCTCAGTTCCGGGCCGGTTGCGGACAATGTGGTGGCGTTGCACGGCGGGCGGGTCAGCGAACGGTTTGTCGACCTTCTGGAAGATGCCTCCCGGGTCGGGCCGGACCTGGCGGCGGCGGTCGGCGAGGCGCGGCGCGCGTTCAAGGGCATTTCCCGAAACGGCTTCCGTGATGACGACATCGACAAGGAGGACGTGATCGCGGCCCATGCGCTGGCGTTTCCGGTGCTTGACGGGATTGCCCAGCAGGTCCGGGCCTATCTCAGCCGTCTGGATACGGTCACGCTTCCCGCAGGGGGATGGGAAGGCCTGTGCGAGGCGGACCGCGACCGGTTTGCGGCTCATTTTTAGGTGCTCTATCAAGGAGCCAAGTCATGACCACCCGTTGGAACTCCCTCAGTCCCGAGCAGAAGAAATTGGCCGAAGCCGCCTTCGATGCGCGCGAGACCATCGACCGGCTGTCCGGCGCTGCTGCGGAGGGTGCGACGCCCGGTGTCGGCGTCCAGGCCCTGTTTGACTACGCCACCAAGCCGGAAGCGGCTGGCGACCAGGCGGTGATCGACGCGCTTGCGTCCAACCCGCGTCTTAGGGCCGACCTCGACCGGATCCTCGAACGCACGGCGCTCTACCGATTCCCGCTTGCCGCCGCGGCCAGCAGCGGCGCGGTGACCCAGAGGGACGGCGAGGACTACCGGATTGAACTGCGCGTGTCCAAGGCCGCGCCCGACCAGACCTACGTGTCGGTTGCGTTGGGTGCGGGCGTGACGGCCGAGCCGCGCGTCATGTTCGTGCAGCCGCCGGACGGCGCGCCGGTGAAGCAGGAACTGGGCGCGCCGGTGAGCGGTACGATCCAGATCCTGGCCAAGAGCGACTCCGATCTGGTGCGTGCGCTGAGGGACCCGAAGACGGAGGTCTATCTCCGTTGACCAGAGTCAGGGTCTATATTTCCACCACCGAGGCGCCGGCGGAGATCCAGCGCATTGCCGAGGAGGATCCGGAGATCAGCTCCGTCATCTGCCTCGACGGCAAGGCTGTGGAACTGCCGGTCAGTGCCGCCTACGACACCTTCGTGCGCAAACCCACCGGCGTGATCGAGGCCGAGTTCGGGCATCCGTCCTATCGGGTCGATGTGGGCGCGCGGATCACCGAAGGCCTGAGCTGGCAGCTCGGCATCTATCTTGCGCATGCGCTTGACCGGGAAGACCGCCTGGCCGCCAAGGGCGAGGTGGCCGAACATATCGTCCTGGCGACGGGGGAGGTGGATCGTGACCTCCATGTCCGCGCGGTCGACCACATCGCAGACAAGGTCCGGGTCGCCGCGCCGCTGTTCGCGCGGGCGGCCGCAGAAGGCCGCACGGTGATCCTGTTCGTGCCCATGGCCAACCGGGCGGAGCTGGACCAGCCGGTTGCCGGGCTGAAAGTCGTGCCGGTCGAGACCGTCCATGATGCGCTCGCCTGGCTGGGCACCGAACGCCTGCCGCGCGCGGCCGCGGCGTCGCTGGTGGAGGAGGCGGTGCCGTCCGTCGGTGTGTCCCGGCCTGCTGCACCCGCGGTCGACCGACCGCCCGCTCGGCGCCGGCGCGGCGCGGCTGTTTGGGGCGGCATGGCGCTGGCCGCGGCCGCGGCCGGTGCGGCGTGGTGGGCCGTGGTCCTGGGCGTTCTCGACTGGCAAGACCTGGCGTCGGCCGGCGCCTACGAGGAACTGGACGCAAGACTGACGTCGGTCGAAGCCGGGGACTGCATTCCCTGCCGCTGGGCCGTTGCCGCGTTCGACCGCAGCCGGGCGGTGGTCATCCCCAATGCGGGCGGTTTGCGGTTTGCCGCCACGGCCCTGACGGTGCCGCGTTTTCGCACCTGCCGGGTTGCCGAATTCCGGCCGGACCTTATTGGGCGCGCGGCCGTGCCCTGGTCGGTTGGCGCCGGATTTGCGGAAAGCGAGGGCAGCGGCCTGTGCGCCGTCGAATACACGATGGAAAACCGGGGTGCGGACCTGCAGGTCCTGCTCATGGCGGCGGTCCGGATCGACGACGCGGAACCGACGGTACGGCTCAGTGATCCTGCGTTTCGGCTGTTGGCGTCGGGCGACAGCTTGCCGCTGGCGGTCGAAATGCCGGCAAGGCTTGCCCGGCCGATGACCGTGACGCTTTTCGCGGTGGCAGGCGACGTGCCGCTAGAGGCTATGGGCGGGTGGCTCGCCCGGATGATTGGCGAAGCCGCGCAGGACGACGAGACCGGCGCAGACTTGCGTCGGCGCCTCGCGCGCGCAGGTCTCGCGTTGGTGCGGGCGGATCACCGGATCGCGCCCGCGCCGCCGCGGTTTCAGTAGTTCCGGAGGAGGACGTCCGGCGGGGTCAGGTGTCGCTGCCCAGATTGCGGCCCAGCGCATCCTTCTGTGCGTCGGCTTCCATCTCCGCCTTTTCCTGGGCGACGCCCCGGGCCACGTCGACGCCATGGGTCCCGGGCTTTTCCTGGAACGCCTTCTTGGCCTGCTCCTCGTGGGCGTGCTGGGCCTCCTCCTGCTCCAGGCCGCGTGCCACGTCGACTCCGTGGGTTTCGGACCTGGCCTTGAAGGCCTGTTTCGCCGCGTGCTCGTGGGCGTGTCGGGCGTCTTCCTGCGCCTTGACCCGCTTCAGGTCCTTGCCTTTCTCCGTCATTGCCGGTTGCTCCTTTTCCTGCCGGAAGATCCGGTCCGACGACCCGGATATGGGGACCACACTGCACCTCCGCCAGCCCCGGGGCATTGAGGTGGGTCAAGGTCCCGCCGGAACCGCCCAGAAAGCCCCGGAATCCGGGGCCTGCGGGAAAAGCGCCCCGTCCCATCCATAGCCCGCCCTATTGGCGAACACAGGATGGGGGTCGTTATGAGACCTGATCGAAAGAGAATGAACCGACGCGGCCAAATCGGTGCCGTGCGCCTTGTTATCGCGGTCGCGGCTGTGACCACGCTGGGTGCCTGCACCCTCTACGGTCCGCCGCCTTCCGACGGCAGCGGCATTGGCTTCCGCGAGGCCCGCTTCAACGAGATCGCGGCGATGCGCGAATACCGCGCCTGCCGGGACGAGGCATTGGACCTGGACCGCCAGGCCCGCGCCACCGGCAACGCCGGCCGCTATCTGGCCAGCGCGCGCCTGATCGAGAAGTGCGAATCGGCGGTGGGGCCGGACGTCAACGGCATCGCCGAGGACGAACGGGTCCGGGCCTACGCGCTCAGCATCCAGAACTACATCCGCGGCGGCGATCTGGAATCCGCCCGCAACAATCTGCAGACGTTCCAGGCCGCCTTTCCCGGCAAGGATCTCTACTACACGGACGGATCCAGCTTCATCGACACCACCCGCGTGCTGCTGGGACAGGTCGAGAGCCACGACCTCGGGCCCTATTCCACGCTGAACGTGAACGACGACCTGAAGACCGAAATGCGGCGCGTCGCCTACTGGCGCAAGAACTAGCCGCGGCAGACGCGAAGGACGAGGAGACAGGATCATGTATCGACCCTACCGCCCGGGACGCGCCTTTCGCATCGCGCTCCTGACCACGCTTCTGGCCGGTGCCGTCGCTGTTGCCGGGCTGTCGCTCGCCAACGAGGCGGTCGCCAGCCCGTCCTGGAACCCCCAGGCCAGCGAGCGGCTGATCAAGCTGCCCGGGAACGACCTGGACAAGGCACTGGACCAGGATTTCGCCCGCTCCGAGCTGGCGAGCGCGCTGACCGACGTCGAAGGGCAGATCGGGCTCAAGACCCGCACGCTGTCCGACCTGCAAGGCGCGGTCGGCCAGGCCGATGGCGAGGTCCAGACCGAACTCAGGCATCAGTTCCTGGTGGAAAAAACCTACATCGAGATGGTCGGCCAGCGGCTGGACCTCAGGCGCAAGCAGGTCGAGACCAAGAAGAAAGTTCTGCACAAGCTGCTGCGCAAGGTGAACCGCGACAAATCCGCCATGACACCGGCGCGGGCCGAACTGGTCGAGCGCGAGGCCGACGCCTACCAGCGCTTCGAACGCACCCTGACCTCGGTGGACATGAAGCTGTTCGCGTCCGACACCATGCCGCAGAGCCGCTATGCCCAGGAATATGCGGGCAACATGGCTGCCATCGAACGGCTGGTGGCGGCGATCGACAGCCATCCGATGGCCCAGGGTCCGGAAATCGACGGCCGTGCTGTCACCAAGGAGGAGTTCCTGCGTCAGTTGATCCAACAGACCGACTCCTAACTGGCGATCATGGACCAGGAATAAAGCATCCTCGGCTACATGGCGAAGCTGGTCGCGCTGGATGCCATGGCCCTGTCCGAAGAGGTGCTTGCGGCGGAGGCCGACGAGTACGGCGTGGAAGAGGAAGAGATGACTCTGACGTCCGCCGTTGACTTCTTCACCGGCGAATGATCGCCGGAACCGGAAAGCAAGGAGAATGACGATGCGCAAACTGATTATCGCAGCCTCGATGGCGGCTCTCGCCGCCACCGCCGGTACCGCGGCCGACGCGGACACGCTGGAGAACCTCGAGCGGGAACGCGCCTTGATGCTGACAACGCTGCTCGATCCGGCGATGGCGCCCGACGAACGTCAGGCCAAAACGGCAAGCTTCACGCACCGCTTGGTGGACCTTGAGCGCATGGTGCTTCGGGACAAAAGCCTCACCGGCCGCAACACACCGGTCGTGCGCAAGGCGTTCCAGAACTACGACCTGACCTTCCTGGTGCATGCTTCGACCGAGAAGGATCTGCTTATCGTCGATCACTGGATGGACCAGGTCGGCCTCAACACCCACAACCTGATGAGCGCCCGTCTGGGGCGGCGCTGACATGCGCGGCGCGCTCAGCCTCATCGACACGGGAAGCCGGGCGATCGCCTACAGCCTCGGCGCCGGCGTGATCGCCCTGGCCGCGACCGTGATGACGACCTCGATCCCGGCCGAGGCCCTGCTGGCCCAGGCGCGCGAGGTGGTCGGTCCGGCCTTTCTCGTCCTGATGGCGGTCCTGGTGCTGACCTCGGTGTTTGCCTGGATCCGGGTGATGCGCGATGGCGGACCGGAGGAACGCCACCGGGCCTGGCTTGAGGCCGGGCTGCAGGCGTCCAACGGGGTTGCCACGCTGGCGCTGACCTACACGCTGTTGGGCATCTCGCTGGGCATCGGCGGTCTGTCGGACCAGGAACTGACACCGCAGACCGTCCAGCTGGTGATCAAGGACCTGACCGCCAGCTTCTCGATGGCTTTCATGACGACCGTGATCGGGCTGCCCACGGCAGCGGTGTTGCGGACCCTGTTGACCGTGACCCATGCCCGGGTCGTTGCCCGTCCGCAGGCGCTGTGTGCGGTCGTGCCGCCCGCCACCGCATTTTCCGAAGGAGATCCCGCATGAGGTTCATTCTCTTCAATGCCATCGTTGCCGGTGCGCTGATCTACCTGTTCAGCGGCGCCGATCAGCCCGGCGCGGACGCGCGGCGGTCCGTCGACGACGCGATGGCCCGACTGGCCGCGCTCAGCGAACAGGCGGCAGAACGGGTCGCCGACTTCCAGGAGGATATGACCGGCCGGACCGGTGCGCCGGCCGCGGCGGACACGCCGCCGGCCATCCCCGCACAGGCGCCGTCGGCGCCGCCCGCCGCGCCGGCGCCCCAGCCGGCCGCTGCGCCGGATCCCGCGCCCGCGCAACAGCCGGTGCCGCCTGCCGCACCGGCGCCGCTGGCCCCGCCGGAGACCCGGGTGGCCGCAACCCCGGCGCCCGAGTCCGGGCGCGCCGAGGCGGTGCCGGCAGAGACCGCGCCGCTGCCCGAGCGGGAGGTCGCGACCGTTCCAACGCACCGGGTTCCCATGCCCGGCGATACCGGTCCGGTCGCGGCACGGCCCGCGGACGGTTCGATCGAGATCGCAGAGCCGATGATGTCCTCCCAGGACCGGCGCAAGGAGCTGTTCTCGCTGGCCCAGGAGATGGAGATGCTCTACGCGACCCGCGTGAACCAATAAGACAGGGGCGGCCGGCCGATGCGAGGACGGGCTGAAAAACTGGCGCCCCTGGTGCTGGTGGTGTTGCTGGGTGCGGCGGCGCTTTATCGGGTCATCGAACCCGAGGCCGCCGCGCCCGCCGTTTCGCCTGCCGAAAACCAGCCGCGGCCGGTCGCAGAGGACCCACCACCCCGTCGACCGGATGTCACGGTCGCCAGAATTGCACTGCCGCCGCCGCCCATGCCTGTGACCACCCCCGCGGCTTCCCCCGCACCGGCCCCGCGCCCTGCCTTGCAGCCGGCGCCGCCGGTCGCGAAACCCGCGGCCCCAACGCGGCCCGCCTTGCGGCCGGCACCCGACCCGACGCCGCCCGAGGCAAAGCCGCCTGCACAGAAACGAACGGCGCTCGTCCCTCAGGAACCGGTGGTGCCGCCCGAACGGAAACCGCGCCAGGCGCTGAAGCCAGCGCAGCCGCCACAACCC
>Ga0209782_1000514_pt1 | contig 17088 bp, 5 predicted proteins | sample WorMetmaBAHAMAS1_FD_187390 | JGI IMG/M metagenome (GOLD analysis project Ga0209782, IMG submission 187390) | Marine gutless worms symbiont microbial communities from Max Planck institute for Marine Microbiology, Germany - Inanidrilus... | ecosystem: Host-associated > Annelida > Digestive system >...
CATTGTTGTGAGTTGCGACTGGGCGACGCATTTTTACGGACCACGGCACACTATCTGTATCCGTATCCGTATCGGTATAATCGTACAAAACCATATCCGTATCCTATCCGTATCCGCAAAAAATTGCGGATATCCGCAAATATCTATCCGCGGATACATATCCGCGCACCTCTGTTTGATACTACACCGGTTTAGTCTCACTGCTGCAACGTCCACCAGCCGGCTAGGGCTTAGGCATGCGGTAATGGAAATTTTCCGATGAAAATACACAACATACCAGTTTCATCGCAGGCAAACAAATCCAAATCCATGGCGAGATATTCTTTATAAATAATACTTCCTTCAGTAAAGAATCAAAAACTACTAATACACAGCAATTACGTCCAAAACATAAACGTTGAAACGCCGCCGACAAAACAAAAGCATTTAGGAAGCAAATCACTATGACGCTATCACAATAAATAAGTAAGTAAGTAAGTAAATGGGCAGCCCCTACGACTAGGGCTTAGGCAACTTACTGAACTTAGGCAAGTAGGCATATTGAGCGAGGCTATGTACTGTAGCTATTTTGATTTAAAAAAACGAAACGAATAAATAAAATCATGTTACAGTCGTTAAAATAGTTGGAGTGGACTGGTCTGTTGTTCTGTTCTGTTCTCAGACGTCCTCGATCCGAGAATTGGCCACACCATGTACTTCGCCATTCTGATTGACTCTTCCATGGTGAGTCCTGTCCACGTCTTGATGTTGTCCATCCAGGATGTGCGAGGTCTTCCTTGCCTGCGGCGTACGTGCAGCTGGAAATGTTCTTGCATTATCTCTTTCTCCAGAACTCCAGGCAACTCCCATGTTTTTAGTAGTGTGCTAGCTTCTGCGCTTAGAGTACTAGTCTTTAATACTTCATTCCGTATTCCAGCTTTGTTGAGGACCCACTCATTTGTTTTCTTTGCTATCCACTGGTCTGCTACTCGATCTCTTGTCTACCGCTTGTTACCGGTAAATTGTTTAAATAAATTTTAAAAAGACGCAGATACATGAGATTGGACATCATCAATCATCGTACAACGTAACGGGCATAGTGTATTTTTATTTCACACATTTCATCATGAATTACGAGCTCCATACTGTAGCAAATTTGTGGGGCAACATGGACTCATGACCCGTCATGGGCATAGCGACCATGGGCATAGTTAAGTCCACCTGTCCACGAACTGTGTGATCTGTGAAGTGAGAAATTACGGTGCAAAACATGCAGTTGAAAGCACAACAATATGCAGGTATAATAATTAATTTACTTTTTAAAAGATCGGTGCTTGCCCACATACCCTATGGCCCCACATCATGGCGGCGAAACAGCTGTGTTGCGTTTCTTTAGGCCTGTTTTTCATAACCTACCAAAACCTAACTGGGCGTGGCTGTTAGTTGTTTATTTTTCTCGCTAGACCAGTCAGCTTTCGGTATATTAGTCACGTGACTACTACGTTTACTACCAGACACGCCCGGGTAGTCGACCAAAACGGACCTCTAGGCTGTTATGTATGACGTCACAACATTGGCGTGTTTATTTTCCTGTTCCTGTATTGATGTGGTTAGGGAATTTTATACCGTCAATTGCCGGCCGTGTGGAGAAATGTCGTAGCAGCGTGATTTACATTTGCTTCTTGAATTATGCTGAAGTTCAACCGTCGAAAGACTGGTTCGAAAAGTGACGAGAACGTGTGTAGTTCGAATGGCTGTGTGGGCGGTCGAAATGGCGAACAAGTCTGGCCGGTGGGCGTCGATGGCGCCGCGGTCGACAGTCCGTACGAAGATTGCGTTTCCGATCTGCACACGCAGACGTCAGCGTACTTGGCGCCTTGTCACGACGTGCAGGTCAAGACGAGACGCACCAGTCCACTGTCCGTTTTGCACGTAATTAGGGACAAACTGAAACCGACGACGTCGAAATCTCGGCCTCTTCATCCGTCCGATTGTACCTCTCCAACTGATCAGTGTCGTCCAGAAGCTACCCAGAACAGCTGCAGCTTGACAACTTATGTCAGCGAGAGGGAATATGACGCCATAAATGAGTGTTATGATGATGCAAACTGTACTGATCAGTGTAGCTGTTGCCCATCCGACACTGCATTGTCACCTGCTGAGAAATGTAGGCCAAGAGCTGGCGAAAATTCGACTGCTGAAATTGAAAACAGTGTCAACAGTCATCTGATGATTGTCAGTGCTATGGAGAGAAGTAACCCGAAGTTGGACTCTGGAGCAGATTTCCGATGCTTGGCAGTTAAACCACATGCTGTACATGGTGGGCTTGTATTGTCACAGCTGTCAGATATCGTCTCAGTGGAGTCAGGCATGATGAGTGATAGATGTGCCATGGAGAGTGCATCTCGGCTACCATTATCTCCGTTATCAAACAGTGACAGTGGGTTAGACACACCTGATGACCACCAACCAGTCAAGTGGACGTTGGCAAATGAACTGCTTCGTCTGTCAAGATATGGCTGGTATTGGGGTCCAGTGTCACGTGAAGAAGCTGAAGAAAAACTAGCCGGACAACCCGAGGGTGCATTTCTTGTCCGAGATAGTACAGATGACCGATATCTGTTTAGCCTTAGCTTCCGATCATCCGGTCGAACTCTTCACACGCGGGTCGAATACTGCAATGGTGAGTTCAGCTTCTACGCTCAGCCTCGGTCTGACAGCTATAGGTCAATGGCGGAACTTATTGAGCAGTGTGTTGCCGAATCTCAGTCTGGCATCTACTGCTACTCACGTGGAACAGGAGCAGTCGGTGCACAGTCATATCCAGTGAAGTTAACTCGCCCAGTGTCCAGATTTGCACAAGTGCGCACCCTGCAGTATCTTTGCCGCTTTGTGATTCGCCAGCACACCCGCGTTGACCACATTCAGAATCTCCCCCTACCTGTCAGTGTGAAAGGCTGGCTTAAGGAAAACCAATACTGATTCATTAGTGAAATTGCTGTAGGTGTTGGCAAAAATTGTATGCTTTGTAGATTATTCTGTCTGTAATATGCTGCTCTGTTGCATCATGCATGCAGTGCATTTTAGTGATTTACTGAAATATTGCATATCTTTATAACTGTTAACAATGCAACTGATATCATTTTGTTATGACTTATTTCAATTCGCTACTTGTTTAATCCATGAATCATGCGGTTTCTTAATCTTTCCTGCTGTAGCCAGTTGTTTTGGAGGCTAAATGCACTTAAGTGTTTAACTACATGTATATTTATGTGAGTACTACTTCATTGTATGTAATCAACTGTCTTGTCTAGTTTTGATGTTTTGCTTGTCAGTGATAAGCTGTGGTTATCACCAGAAATATGGTATGAACTGTGAGTGAATTGTGTTTTGTTCGAGCATGTTGTTATTTTTGTTCAGGGTGAATCTGTTATTTATGACCTGCTTAATTTTAGAACTTAATAGTGTTATAGTTTCTAAATTTTCATTGTTGGTAAAAAATAGCTTTTGGTTAGGATTAAGGTGTCTTGATAAATGTGTTATAAACTACCATTATGGTAGCTCATGAATGGCAACAAGTTGAACAACTTGGTTGTGCACATCCAACAGTCCACTGGAAAATGTCAAATAATGCTGTGAACTAACACGTAGGTCTAACTGAGGAATGTTATCAAATATACATTTCTCAAATAATAATAATAATAATAATAATAATAATATTCGTTTAATAAGTCAAGACAAACCGCTTGACCACAACACAATATTCTGTGTAACTGCCAATAAACATATAAAGTAGCATATAAATGCATGTCACCCATAATTAACAGTTCTTTTTTTAAAGCAACTCTGAAAATGTGTTTTGTGTGCAATTTAAGTCCTGGAAAAATTCACCAAATTCATCTTTACAATTTTAGCATATAGGTGAGCCTCGAAATTTACAAGTATAGTGGAGAAACCTAGGTTTTGGTGATGGACAGACTTGGCAAAAACCTAGGTTTAAGCGGCGATTTCAGATACCGTAACAACACTACAACTTAATATATTGTTATTCGGTCACATTGCAGTTTAGCTAAGATACATCCTGGACAGAGTAGTACGGTCGGTCTGTGTTTGTTAGTCATGGCTGTGAGCCCTGCAAAAATGGCTGAACAGTTGAGATGCTGTTAGTACAGGTATTAGCGGCCCAGTAAAAATAGCTGAACTAATCATCACAGGGCTTTTTGGCTTAGCTATAATCTCTGTTTAGTGTTTTCTTATTTGCTTTTGTGGCAATGTTATTCATAGTATGTGTTTCATAATACAGTAAAATACCTATGGGTGACATGCATTTATATGCTACTTTATATGTTTATTGGCATTTACACAGAATATTGTTAAACTGTTGAGTAGAATGTAGATGCAAGCATGTAAATGCAGAGAGATTTTGAAATCTGGATGCCTGATCTCAGTTACGACCTGTGACTATGCCCCACCTCAGTGATGTGGCATATGAATCGATGATATGATCAAACTATTTGACCACTTTATTATTATTATTATTATCAGTGATTTTATTATTATTAACTTTGCCAGTTTTTGTCTTTTATCTGGGTTATAAGTGTTATTGATTCATATTGTCATTTCACAGTTGTTTTATAGTATGTTTATTGTCAGTTTTTGTCACTCGGTTATTTGTATAGTAGTAACGGATTTATTGTGTTTTGAATAGCACTTTTAGACTGCAAGAAACCTTGGAGTTACACATATTTTTGCAGTTGCATGCTACACTGTGAATGGTGTTCAGTCTTCTAGCCAAAAGAATCAAGGCACTGAAGAGAGCTGCATCATCACATGACATGATAGGCTACCATGTAGCAGTTTGGATTGTGACTGGCATACAAATACACATTCTTTTGCCACCACAGCATATACAGCACTGGCATACCATTTCTTTGTAAAATAGGCTCACTTTTGACTAATATCTACTTTTATCTATGCTGAATAAATCTTGGATTACCTATGTAGAATTGGCTAGTTATTCAGAACACAGTCTACAAATGTTTTATAATCTTTGATTATGTTCAGAGTTTTCAGACTACGTGTTCAGAGAATGAATACAGCTTCTGATCTCCAGTGGCTGATGGATGTCGTAGTAAGTAAGTAATTTATTATGTGACAGGCACAGCTTATAAGCTGCCAAAGTGACATCATTTGGTTGTTTTCATATCATAGACAACACTGTTCGTTGTTAAGTGTTATCATTTAAAGTCAGTTGTTAATAAGGCAGAACAAACGATTACAAATGATGATCATAGCTTATAACAGTGACTGACTGTAGAAAGAATAGTTGCTATGTCCGTAAGTTTTTTTGAGTTTCATTATTGGTTGAGCAACACCCAGTGATGTATGCAGAGAACATTGCATACATCAAACTGAGATTTGAAGTTGAAAAATGCATCTGATGTCTAATTATTGAATAACTACTGGTAGATCTGACAATATGTTATTTTATTGGACCTAATTGTATTATGTATAAACCCATCATTCAGATATTGTAGCATGTCGCCAAGACGTTCATGGCATGCTGTCTGGTGATCATTCTAGTGCTGAGTGCTACAGCAAGACCAGTGATATGCATTGATTGCATACTATTGTAAAGTTGACTCTGACGTGATGTGATACATTGGAAAAGATCAGTTTATTGTTGCTGTATTTTGTTATTATTGTGGTAGAGTTTACTTAATTAGAGATTACCTTTTTCTGACAATCTCTGCTTCCCTAGCATGCTGCATTTAGAAAAATTATATTGCTAATATTGTTTACCGAGTTCTCCGCTGATGTACAATGGATATGTTATTACTACATTGACATTCACTGCTATCTGTGTTGCTGATTTTGATGCTCATTAATGTCAAGTTGTCATCTGCAGTTAGTTTTGTTTTTTGTCCTATTTGTGCTTGGTAGATTTTAACCAGTGCATAACAAAAGGGCCCAATCTATTTCAGACATGGCCGTGATGTCAGTCATTGTTCTGAAGGAGTTCTTAAGTCATCACTAGTGTGGTCCTGGTCATTGACTGCTGACTAAATCAGATGCAATAGTAAATTATTACTCTGTCCAATAATGGACTTTAACGCTGCAAAGTAGGTTGGGCCCTAATGTTGTTAGTAGAACTTGCATATAAATGCCGATTGGTGCAGTTTGTAGTGGATACTGTTTGTAGTTTTGCTCTGCCATCGTGATGATATTAATACAACAATACTCCTGGTGGAGGTTTCTGTTGGTGAAGGATCTGTATATGTAATCAGCCCACTAGGTCAACTCAGCGTTGCATGCCTCTGGGGTCACTGGGGTCGAATGTCAGCTTTAATTGTCTAGGGCAAAGGTGGGAATGTCACCTGTGCCTGGTGGTAGATAACACTGTGTGATGATCACTGTGATCGCATATTGTATGCGAGTTCCCATAGCAGTGACGCTGGTTGCAAGCACTACGTTTACTTTAATCACCGGTACTTTAAAAAGTAGTGGACAGCAGTTCAGATCTGCTTGTAAGTCATTATTTATTGAACGTCTAATCATAGCAGGCTTTCATAGTTTCGTTGAGACTCGTAGGTGTACACATAATGTAATTGATTCAATGATTGCTAGTAACTTAAGCCGTCGAATCTCATATTCACACAGTTGTCGGCACATTCAGTGTTCAACAGCTTATTATTATGAAGGAAGTAAAATGAGCTCAGAATGGAAGAACAGTGGCAGAACAAGCTTTTTTGTGCATTCAGTCGTGGTTAGTTGTCGGAATTCAGGAGATACATGTATGTGAACTAGTTTCAGTCCTTTTAATACTACCATCTGTATTGACATCACAGCCTTGAACCAAAGGGTAACAGCAGTTATTCTTGTTGCAGTAATCTTGTTGGTGGTGTGCTGCATATGTTGGGCATTAAATGTTTCTCGTGTACATTTCGTCTGCACAGCTGTGTTCAGAGTGATGTATGTGTTGAAAGTCTGTAGCAGACCGGTGCTCAATCATTGGCATGTCATCAAATACTGTTTTGTATGTAGTTTTGCCATTTGTGCAGCATGACGATTCAGAACTGCCTGATGATTTCTGTATAAAATGTTTGGTAGAGTTGTAACAAAGACTCGTTTTCCAGTACTTTTGTGATGGTATAGACTTCATCGTACAGTATCCAGAAAATTTAATATTTAATTTTGATGTTAGTTATAGAAATGAAATAGAATTACAGTGCTTCTTGCTTGACAGTAATTAATTTTCTGCTTTTTTTCTCATCTTTTGTGTTTTTGTGTACAACAAGTATTAGACTTGATTACTGCTTTCACCTTAATGGATTTCTTTATATCATGTAAGATTAGCATAGATAGATATTTTTGTGTATGTTTAAGAGCTGTTTTACATTATTAAGCATTATTAACCAAATCATCTAATTGATAATTAATCTGTTAAAACTGTATTGATATTGCAGCTGTTAAATGTTGAAAATATGAATTGATCTCCAAAGTTCCCATGTTGGTTTATTATACAGATTGGCACAAAAAACCACTGCAAGGCCAAATATACATGGTGCCGCTATGCACATGCCAATTGCTGAAACACTGTAAATGAAACCCAGTGGTATATTTGTGTCATTAAAAGAACCAGTTTGTCACATGATATCTAGATTCACAGCTGCTACTGGCTCAGTTTTTTTTGCATCATCATTTATGTACGTGTAGTCTCTGATGAGGAATACAACAAAGCCAGCTAATGCTAATAAAGTGTGCAGAGTTCATTTATTAATAACTATTGAAATTTTATTGGTAATTCTGCCTTTGAACATTGTTTGGCTTTATTATACATTTGATAACACAACTGGTGTCAGCTATTTGCATTGTTTAATTGTTTATTGCAAAAAATATGTACAATATATATCTTACAAAATTTATTTTTTGAGTTTTGTCTGATCACTTTTTGGTGATCATTTTGAGTGTTGTCTGCATTTCTGCTAAGTAAATATCTCTATATTTTTTTTCTGACTGAATTTCTTTAATGTCAGCTGAAAAGATCATGTTAATAATAAGCAATAAAGTAGACTTTTTATACCAGCTACACTACACTGTGTGGGCCCGCGGCAATCCCCCCATTATCCCGTCACTAACCCACCTTCTCTATCCTTAATTATCTTTTCCTTTTTTCCCTTTCTTTTTCATGATTCATCTATCTTCTTGCTTTTCATCCCTTCCCATTCTACGAGAATAGTCCCACTCTGTTTCCACGCCCAGATATCGTAGGAGGCGACTAAACGTGGCTTTAGTTTTATTTGTGTTGATTTTATGTTTTTTTTAGTTTAAGGATGCATGCTTATTTGTGTTGTAGTTAGATTGATTATTGTCTTGTGTTGTGAAGTTGTCTCTCCCTGTTATCGGCACTGGTGTAATAATTTAAATGAGCCTCTCGATCCCTTTCTCTTTTTGGGTGGCTGCTGAATAAAACGGCGGCCAGGGTTGAGGTTAATATATCACTGGCCTTCCTATACTGGGTAGGGATAGCTCTCCACCTGACCTTTTGTCTCTGATATAGCCATATATCTGTGCTGAAAAGGGACATTATACACCAGCTAACATTAACAAAGATTTTTATATCATGTTTGATACGATAACTGTGTTTGAACTTAATTCATGAGAATTTATATGCTGAAATCTGTTGCTAACACGCACCTAGCTGTTAACTTGCAATAAAATTTAAAAAAACGCTATGAAATTCTAACCACCAAACAATTAGCTTATTTCTGGTCAAAATTTATTCCATGTACGTTTAGGATATTCATAAAACCACAAAGAACACCAGTATGTGAACCAAATGGAAAGCAAGTATGTTAAAATGTAAAACAGCTGACAACAAAATGGCAGTGATGGACAGCTATACTAATGCAGGTGATGAAAAATAACTGGCAAAATTCATAAGTACTTTTCAGCTATGCTACATTTTTTAACTGACATTTAAAAAAAAATCGTTAACACACTCTGTTCATGAGTAGTTGATAATTTTGTTTGAACGTCTAAACGGATTATAACTGCAAGGCAATTCAACACTAGATTTCAAAGAATTTGACATTACTTTACATAAAGTGTAAAAACAGACATTACATATCCTTAAATAGTTATAGTCTGCAGCAGCATGCATAAATAGCACAGTTTAGTCTGGAGATAAACAACTGTAATTTCATCAAGAAGTTAATCAAATGAAAAGTAGAGTACTTCGGTTATTATGTAATGAAATGTTTGGCCATTTTGACTGAACATGAAGATAGATGTAGTGCCACAGAGCCATAGTATACAACCCGCTAACAGATAGAGCTCTGCCGTAAAAATTGGAAACCTTAATTACCTATTAGCTATTAGTTTACAGCCTAATTACAAAGAAACAAATGTCCATCACTGCTGCTAACATCACAAATGTCCAATGTAATTTGACAAAAGGCCACATTGCCAATCGCTGCCACGCACACACAGCAGTAAGACACTCGACATATCTTGTCACACTCATGGTGGACTATGCATTTGAGATGGTCTTTATAAAGTAACGACAATCTGAGATTTTTAGCGCGAGATGTAATATATACATCTTGCGTTTATGCTACGATGTCAGTGTCCGTCTGTCTGTGACAGAAGTGCATTGGCGCATTATAGCTAATTTAGGTTTCAAATTCCGATTCAAATTTACTGCGCGTTGTGGTCGTGGAGAGGGGTAATCTAAACAACATCTCGCGCTATACTAGCTACTGCAAGGCCCTCTTGTTAGAAGTTACTGATACAAATACATGTATGTATGTCAATGATGACTTAACAAATCTGTAAAATTTCATAATCAAATGATAAGCTGTTGCTGAAAAATGCAAACAAATCTAGGGATACTTTTAGCCACAACCTGTGCATAGTCATTTATGCACCACATCTCAAGAAAAGCATATCAGGAAATAACTGCAGCTAAAGACTTTACATTGGACTGGATCTAACAAGACAAGAAAGACATAATCAACATGATGGTGACATAACAAAAGTTGCATCTCCTTGTATCAATTTTTGCAAACTGTAAATGACAACATTAGTCTCAAAAGAAAACACTTTTATAACCTTAACATCACTGTACCGTAAATAATCACAATAAAACTACAATGAAGCCCAACATTGCATAATGTACAAATTGCTACTACGGCAACTATACACTTTCACAACAGGAGGTCAGTGTAAAAATGATTTGTGCACATCAGATAAAAATATCAGCAACCTAAAACTAGCTTATGCCTGGCTGAATAAAAGTCGTTAAAGTCCAGCCTAGAACAGCATAAGTTAACTGAGTCACAACCTTACAGTACATAAAAATCATCCTTGCTTTTGTTAAACTATTCAGACAAAATACTGTTATCCTACATGTTTTCACATACATATATGCCCATATTTGCTAACAGTTATATAAGTATTTTGCACTTTACTCTGCAAGTAAATTAACTGCATACAAACATAATGGATTTTTAGTTCACATATTGTGACAACAGTCTTTAAAAAGCACTTGGTGGCTTCACCTCTTCAAAGCCTAGAGAATATTTCACAAGAAATAATGAATTGATTAGATATGATCTGACAAATGCATACCGGATAAGTTTCTCAATTATATTCACTGCTCCAGTGTTGGAAGTGAATGCGAGAGGCTCGCATTGTTAGTCTTTTGTACTGCTGTTCTCCAGAAACTTACCACTCCAAAATCTAACCAAATGTTCCTTGTCCCAAGGTATCTCTAATTCCAAAAATTGTCTTTTTCCGTGTCCTTAACTAATAGTGTGAGCCAAAATTCAGTTGGCTGATAACATGACAATCTTGTTTTAGAGGCATTATAATTTAATAATTAAAATAATTATGTACATGTTGTTTATAAAAACAATTTTTCAGTTCATTAAAATGCCATATGTGAGCAATTCAAAGTACAATTAATACTTGCATTAACTACTACTGTAAGCACAATTGATTGACTGAGATTGTTTAACACTTGACACTAAACAGATCATATTGGAGACACTCGGCCCTTCCCAGCCAACATCTTGGCTAGTACTGAGAAAATCAAAAAGCCGGGAGAAAAAACCATAACAATATTGTAAACATAAGCCAACACAAAACTAAATATATAAACACTAAATCGACAAAATAAAAATTATCAAACATAAATAACTACAACATAAAATAAACTGAGACAAATTATAACCCAGGTTTAGTCACCTCTGATGTGAAAATGAAGCGGGGATATTCTCAAAGGAAAATATAAAGAAGTGAATAAGAAAGGAAAATTTAAGCAAGATAAAAAGGAAGCAAGTTACAAGAAGCAAGAAAGCAAGTGGTAGGGGAAACAAATACACAATCTATATAGCACTGTCGCATTAGCCCCGGCGCCCACATGGGATACTGAAAGCATAACAAGTAGCAAACAGAGAGAACTGGCAACTGTACCTGTACATACTGTCTGAAAATTAAAAAAGAGGTAACTTAACTAGCATCTCTGAATGCCTGTACCCTCACTATGGTATACAAATGCTTATTATTATTATTAGTTTTAAATTTTATTATTTCGCACCACAATATGATGACTTAAAATATTATAAGGCTCTTAGTTGGGGCAATTAAAGGGTTGGCTGCTGAAAGGTCTAGTTTTCCATCACTGTCACTATCATGAGGATCACAGCTCAAATGCTGGATTGGAAAAATGTCCAAAACCTGAGAAAAACAACAAGAAACCACTAGCAAGCTGGTTATGACCCTGCCACTTGGTAAAAGTATTGACATACATAAAAATCATCAGCACGTGATAACGCTATTAGCCACATTTAATAAGTAAAGTGCTGATGCCGCATTACATGACTTATTAGCATAGCAATGTCTACTGTCTGATGACACAGTCTGAACACACACAGCCGAAGAAACTGCCGCCTTACTGCGAACAAACTTCATCCGGCAATCTGCAAGCAAAATCACTTCCCATGTAGAGTTGGTCACAGATTGGTCAACATTAGTTTCATTTTTACAAGGTAACCTATCAGCTACATGTTTCCCTGTAGACGACGTGATAGTGTCACAGCTGTTGACCATAGTTGATACACTGCCATCATAATTATCAGAAACTGCCTTATCTACCGGTTCACTGATGCAATGTAATTCTGGTCCCAAAACACAAGACTTACTCTCAACCTTGGTGTCGTTTGGATCAAATGCAGCTTGTAAAACTGCCTCAGTGCGAACTAGCCTCATATGACAATCGTCACAGAAAATTACTTTCCATCTGGAGTTTGCGTTGGAAATAGCTGGTTCTATGTAGTCGACAGTAGGTTCAGTTTTGTTATCGTCACTACCATGCTGCAGTACGAATGAAGCCGAACAGTCATAGCTGTATACCATGGTACATGCACTGTCACTGCTGTTGTCAGTATTGATCCTTACTGGTTCAGTACCATCATATGACTCAGGTACAATACTGTTAACCTCCGACTGAAGTGATAGTGATGAACATGGAGACATCACAGAATCCACCACATCGATAGACCGCTTCTGACAGCATGAAACGCTGTCGACCAATCTTGTTTCCAGCAGTGCTGTGTCTGCTGACGATGAGTTATAAAAGCTTTCTGTTCCATGCAGTGAAGTACATTTTACAGTCATATTACACTTGCGTTCCGTGTCAAAAGTCCTACACAGATGAGAACCGATCTGCAGGTCGTGTTTGTCCTGTGCAGGGCATGCACTGGTTTGTTTATTAGTGACAGTGTTCGCTGTCGTGTTACTCTGTGATGCAGCACATGGCAATGAAGTCTGTAAACTGTCGTTGACATCAGATGACCCTGCGAGGTAACTGAAACAAGGTGTCGGTGAACTCTGATAGCAAGATGCCAGCTCTGTTGAAATGTCGGCAGAGAATGATGAAAAGGTTGCAGGACTCTCCAACAAAAGACTCGGACTGTGGACAGGAGTGCGAAGGCTGGCGTCATCGCGGTCTACTGGCGGAGCTGAGACGTCAGACAAGCACAACGGAGGACTGAATGTCAGTGGCAGGCACAAAATATTATCAACAGAAGTGGACGCAGCAACAAAGTTGGCCGAACATGGAAACGAAGCAGATGAAGAGGAACAATTCGGCTGTTTATCATGCTCTGCAATGTCTGATGCATCATTACACATGGTGAGTAATTTGTCATGCAGTTCAAAACAGTCAGGGATAATGTCAGAAGCAATGGAAGCTGAGGAAAAACTCTGCGGTCTATTACGCTCTGATAGATCTAATGAATAAACCATAGCAGGCAACTTGTTATGTAGATTAAGAGTACTATCAGTTGCTACATCATTCTGAAGTGGCATATCACCAAACACAGGAGAATTGTTTATATCAGAAGAGGCATAAACTGGTACAGAACATGTGGTGGGCTGATGAACATATGCTGATGATGACTGCAAAACTGATACATCGCAGTCAACAGTCGTATGACAACTACTAGCATCATTGTGGTTTATGTCATTATTCATCATCAATGAATTTTGTGAGATAGCATTAACTGTTGGAGGTACAAATAGCACATCTGATAAATTTGGTAAGATTGATGTATTTGAAATAAGCTCACAGTTTGTCCCCAATTTGTCACCAACAGCATGGCACTGTTCCATTAATCCTGCATTGCAATGCATGTCCAAGGAATCAGTTTGCATTAACATTAAAGGAAGACTGTATTCAGCACTGACATTAGCGCTTGTTGCTGACTGACAATGATCGGGCTCACACGGCAATATTTCATCACAAACTGTGTCACTACTACAGGTACACACAGCCGAGACATGAGATGATTCCAGTGACTTCGTTGGTGTGACTGAAGTATTCTTCTCATTGGTAACCTCTGTACCAGATCTTGCTTCGTCAGCACGGACTGCTGAATCAACAGAGTTTTCACTTGTGAGCAGTTCTAGCAGATTTACTACACAATCGGACGATATAAACTGTGGCATATCGTCAGAATTGCCATCGTCAAATACACCACGTGACTTCACATTACACAGTGATTCAGTCATTTTCTGAGAATCAACTGACAATGTAACTGCTGCAGACGTAGACAATTTAACGACAGCATTACAGTGAACTTCAAATATCGGAGATCGTGACACATTATTTACCGTGTCTGCATCGACATTATGGTTTTCTGAATTCACAGAATGTGTGTTCACACCACTACTTGGTGGCAGTAGACTTCTGCAGTTGTACTTGCCCGTTTCTTCTCTGGAAATACTGTTACTATCTCTGTGCTTCTCAACAGTGTCAGCACCTTTATCAGATTCTACAGGTTTGTCATGCTGGCCAGTCAATGGTCTGAGGCAGCCATTGTGATGCGAAGCAGACTTTACCACAGCTGTGGTGGATGGATCATTACAGTTGCTCAACTGAGTCTCATCTGCACACTCTGTGGACTTCTTCTTATCAGCAACATCTTGTGTGCAGTAGTTCTTTGCAGGCAGTGGCATACCGATTCCATCTGATGAACAGATCTGATCAATAAGTTTATCCAAACTTGCAAAATTCTCGACATTCTCCACAAAACGCTGGTGATCTCTACTGGACAGATGCTGACTCAAGTCGTCATACATAGTATCACAGCACTCGCAGTAGCCTCGCTTGTTCCACACCTTCTGTTGTTTTCTGGTGCTGGCTGCCGGAGTACTGACATTCTTTCTGACTGCAACTGGCCGGATACTTTCGGCACACTTAAATATGCCATTTGACAAGTCACCATCAAGATCCAACCGAGGAAATGTTACATACTGGCTGAAAAATGGTCGAAAATTAGATTCTGTGTCTTCGACTTTTACAAATGCACCTACAAAACGTGTTTTGTTCATCAGAGATTGTGACTTCACGGGCTGTTTGGTGGCTGGTGAGGACAGCGAGGATGGACTGCATGCATGCAGCTGCCTATCAATAGCCTGCACAATGGTATCAAGAGTGACAATCTTAATTCCCCACATTTCTGCAAATGCCACAGGTTCACAGACTGATGAATCTTTGACTGAGTTGCTGTGCATGAGAAGAGTCTGACCTCGTGACATGACTCGACTGCAACTGGCAGAAGGTCGAAATGATTGGCTCTGGGTCGACGCGGATGCTGACACATCTTTTTGCAGCAACACATCCTCGGTCCTCACTCTATTTGTTACCACACATGTTACATCCTTTGACAGAAACTTCTCGACTGTCCCACCAAGTTGGCGAATGGTTGCTTCAAGCTGGCCAAGTTTGCTCCGGTCTTTCACATCGAGAAAGAATTTCTGATTCAAGAACATGATCGCAGCAACCAATATGCATCTGGCATAACAACACAAAGCAATCATTAATGTCACCATGCCCTGCTACAAACCAGTTACCAGTGTACTAAAAAAAGTAAGAAAATGTTATAATATGTAAAATAAATGAAGACTAGTGTGTTAGACATACCGGTAACTGGCCACCAAGTGCTGTTCAGCAGAACAGGCAACTCGTGCAGTGATCGAATTATAGAACAAGAAGTGAGGTGCCAAGCACCAAACGGTGAGGGTCAAGACACCAAAGGTGCCAAAAGGGCGAGGTTTGGAGAGGGTGTCGCTCGCCAATAGGAAATGGTCTGTGAAGGGTGCTATGGATGCAGTTTTTGATTTTAAACGTCTAAAATGGTGACAATTGGTGCATTCTGGGTGCCATTTTTATCAGTTTGGCTGCTGCTTTACATGCAAAATAATTGAACTGATAATACTCGGATTTGATGTTTGTCCTTTCTATGTGCACTGCATTGTTTCACTTTCTAAACACTATGACGAAGACACAGGAGAAACGGCTGTGCTGACTGTCAGCTAGTCATTAAGTGAGACTGCTAAACTTCCAGTCAATGTCCATCCAGAACCTATTTTTATGCCTACAGCTATTACTGGTGCTTAGACTTAACAGTGATGATAATGACTGACAATATATACTGTGTGATAACTGATAAAGTAAGATGTCTGTGCTACTTTGTATGCCTATGCCTACTGTGTACTAAAAAAAGGCAAAAATGTGTGTGTCTAGTATAACTAGTAGATTATAGTTCTATCTCCACAAATGTCATGCCACTATAATGACTACTGGTATCAATGCAATGAACTGTTCACTGTTGTTGCCTCGATCGCTGAATCATTTCTGTGTAAGACAGAATTTAACACAGTTAACATGCACAGAGATTGAGCTCTTTTTGGTGATCAAAAGCAATGAAATGACTGCGAGCTATGGCCAACCGCCGTCAGTAAGTAATCAAAAATTTCCTATACAGTTGTTAACACAACTACTTGACTGGTTCAGCATTGTTAGATGTGACAATGACTAGAAGTGAGAGTGGCCCCCTCTGTGTACCCCACAATTTTTGAAAAGTGAGGTGGCTGTCAAAACAAGTGAGGGGGACTAACATACTCTGGCTTCTGTGTAATTTGAACAATGAACTTGTATTGGGATTTGTGACAACATTTCTAGTCAAAAAAGGGTTAGACTGTAACAAGACAGTAAAAAGGTACTTAAATAAGCTTTTGCACGTAAAATAGTAGCTGGAGCCAAAAATCTGGAAAGTACTTCCTCACTTTATGTGCATAAGCTGCAAAGCTGTTAACGTATTTTTTAGAATTAATTTTTAAAATTCTGAAAGTCAGCTAGCTCCCCGTCTTAGCTGCATTATTTTTATCCAAGTTTTCCATATAGCCACTTAAGTTAGCAACTACAACAGATCGGCAGTTTACTCTTATATTTGCATATTCATAACATAAATCACACTAATTAATACCACTTACTGCTTTCTTTCCCTTTTTGTCAATGATGTGTGAGTATTGCAGTCGCTGACATATGAAGTTCAAGTAGATTGTGGCAAAGACTGATATGATATATTGTGTTTTTGAATACATAACAGCGTGTGGTGTTTGGTATGTAAACATGGTAGGCACGTGACTGGCTAGCTAAACATTCAGCCGCTAACGATACTCATACCGTACACGCGAGTTCTGCATTATAATTATAATAGGTACTATCGGCAGACGAGGCTTATAACTAGGCTAGTGACT
>Ga0209782_1000515_pt1 | contig 17083 bp, 10 predicted proteins | sample WorMetmaBAHAMAS1_FD_187390 | JGI IMG/M metagenome (GOLD analysis project Ga0209782, IMG submission 187390) | Marine gutless worms symbiont microbial communities from Max Planck institute for Marine Microbiology, Germany - Inanidrilus... | ecosystem: Host-associated > Annelida > Digestive system...
GCTTAATCGTAGTAGGCAGACACCACAAACTCTGTTTTCTCTCGCTCGTATTTTGAATTCCGTGCCTGTTGTGACTTGCTGTTCATGGAAACATACGCTGTCTGTTGAATCTTTTTCAGTACATCAACAAACACGTAAATGTTTGGATGCTTTACATAAAATTTCGCATTCAGATGGCTGTGATAAGACTCAGCGCCATTGTTTGTATGAGGAAATAGCAAGTCAGCTATGTAGTTTTCCAGATCGTAGTCAGACGAGTTCATGCGATTTCGTACATTATTCTTATGCGCTTCCCTAAACTTTTTTCGTGCGTTTCCGTAACGTTCGTTAATTGATGCGTTGCGTTTTTGTAATACAGCCGACAGTACAACTGCAGAGTACAATAGTGCTATAATTAAAGGAGACGCTAGCTATAAATTTTGTGACAAGGTTAAAATAACGACAGCAGGAGCTGAAGTACTTAATGTTTCAGTGGAGAATATTTCCGGAGATAAGTGACTGAATGAAATATTGACACTTTTGAACATACTAACGGTGAAATGTTAATAAACGGGCCAGTGCGTATAACTAATACGAGTATGTAGGTTTACTCATAGAAAGAAAAACGCAGAGAACTGTTAATATGGCCGTTTAAGTTACACTACGTCTGTCTACGCGTATCTACACGTTGAGTAGATATATGCGTGTGCTGCACATGATGTGTACACAACCTTTTATGATTGGACACAGTGAGCATGGTCGATAAAAAGAAATGTAGACTCAGATGATTTAACATAATGAATATAGGCCCTATACAGATTATAGTGACTGCACAGACTGAACATTGTACAGCATTGAAAGCAGACAATGCTGAACAGAGCTAGGGACACACAAGAAAAGGTGTTGAAATTATGTTAAGAATGTGAAATGTTCTGATCTGACCTAAAAGCATATGCTTATTGAAATTTAGAAAACAACTGGCTTATCTACATAAATATTTAGCCTGAAAATAGCCGTTGAACCAGCGTATGTATGCATTTCGGTGCACTTTCCCTTGTTTCTCACAGTATTAAAACGAGTTGTTGATGTTGGTTGCTGCAGCTGCGTCTCCAGGTCCTGTCAGCGTCACAGTATGTGTGTCAAACTACGCGGGAGACTGCTGCGGCGTTTTTACAGACACGATTGAGGTGAAGTTCTGTCCGGGCACTGGAGGTGCTAATGACTTCTACGTCTATCAACTGAATAATGTTCCATTCTGTGACATGGCTTATTGTGCTATCAAAGACAACGTCACACCTGCAGGTTGCAAGTGCCTCTAACACAAATATCATTTTACTAGATATTACTATACATGTAGAGACATTTAAAGCACTTTGGTATGCATTTTATGTCATTTCCTATGCCAATTTCAGTAAAATTAAACACGGTAGCAAAGATGTATCCAGGCATGCCGTAGTAAATCCCACTTTCAGCATGTCCTTAAAATGAACAAGTCCTGTAATTCACAAGTAGGTGACATTTTTTTGTCAGGTGGAGTGAACAAATTCATAATAACTTGATTTCTTATTATTCATTTTTTCTCTTTCTTTAGAGTGTAATTGTACGCGTCTCTTGCAGCCTCTGCAGCTCAAATGTTCACCATACCACCGGCTCGTGCGTGCATGACTGAGTCCTTGCTGGTATATAAGTGGGTGGCCACAGGGTGAAAAGACTAAAGTTGGCTGACGATGTACGGCGACGCACATCATTCTCATATTACACCAGTTATGTCTTCACCATGGGGAAGAGAGGCAATACCACTTTCAAGGAGGCACCATGGTTCTGCAGAGGGTTAGCAGCCCACTCAGCACTCAGGCGAATAACTTCTTCTTTGCTACAGAAACGAAATGGCATGTTTTCACAAATACTAAATATCAAGACAGAGCAGTACAGTAGAGGTCGCGAATGAAAGTTTATTGAACTTAAGAGACAGATACAACATTATTCTAAGAATCGTGGTACACACTATTTTCAGTCGAATGACCACGCTAGCATGCTGACCTGATAGGCTAACGACAAAAGATAGCACAGTTCTGAACGAGATGAATGAGTATTGCCAATTGGCCACCTGAGTGATAGCGTTACACTGTTGTGCACGTGCAATGACATTATGCAAATGTGATGAATTTGCACATATTTACATGACAGCACTGTGGTGATGTTATTACAGTTTCAGCAACGACAATCACTTCAGCACCAACTGCTGTGCCGTCAGTGAGAGAAACCGCAGGTGCGTGAAAGTTTAGACTACCGGTACTATTAGTATTTAAGCCTCAACATTGGCTCCGCAGTCTATGCTTGATGGTAGGCCTAACCATGGTTTGCACAGTGCACTCGATTCTTTCTGAAAAACTGATAAAATATTGGCATTCTTTTACTGTTGATTATTGGAGCATTGAAAGTGTAATTCATTGCCGGCTTTTCCGTAACAATGCGAGGTATACGAAAATATCGCTAAAGAGCATCGCCATATGTTTGGACGAAAAAACACAGGCTTCTATGCTGACGGTGATATCACTATTTGCATTAACTCAACGCATTGCGTGGGTGTTTCAGTCGTTTTTTTCATAATCTGGTACTGATAACACCCAAACTGTAAACTGTCAACCGCCAGTCAAAGTGTCAAGCTCAAAGATCAACTTGTGTGATTTTATGCCTCTAACGAAGTTCAAAGCGAACGATCCTTATCGTTTGGAACAGATAGGCCTATTTGATTCAAATACACTGCAAAAGACAGAAAAAATGTAAAAAAAATATAAATAGATGTTATGTTTGTACTAAATTGACATTCTAGTAACTAACACATAAGTCGTTGTGGTTATAAAATGTAGTCGTATGAAGCAAAGCAAGGTTTATTTTACCTACTGGTAAACATAGGCTAACTTTTGTAGTCGTATTGCAGTACAGTGTACCAGACAAACAATCTTCCTCGTTCGATACACATTCGTTGGTAATCTGTGTTTACCAAGCAACACTATGCTAGCAAAGTACATGATATGTGCCCGTCTCTATGTGTGTGTGTGTGTGTGTGTGACAGCGAATGATGCCACAACATTGGCCGCAGTGACTGCAGCACAGACGACAACAATATCAGGTACAATGTAGTATATCACAGCTGGCGAAAATGTGTCATACCTGAAGCTATTCTGTGGGAATTCCTGGGGCCATAACTTTTACTTATGTGCTACTATTCTAGTGTAGTATTAGTTTGCTTTATTATTTTCGTAGTTGTTTATTTTCTTGCTTACTTATTACTTACTGCTATACAACTTATTTCCATCAGGCAATTTGCCTTTATTCCAAATATTTCACTGCATACTGTTTGTAGTTTCTCCAACCAGCGTGACCAGTGCTCAAGATCCTTGCGAGTCCAGCTCACTGATAGAAGATTTGGACGAAGGACAGCGTAGCCCCAACTTCACCACGACTTCCAGCTTGCCTAATCTTTGCGATTATCAACTGGACGAATGTTTGTAACAATACTTTGTATGTTTATCTTGTTTGTATATTCTATGTTATATGGGCTGACTAAGGAATTAAATGAATGACAGAGCGATAGAGACACAGTTATTATAGATCACTAGTAGGAAGTGGAAAAAATCAATGACTCTAAGTTACCCTCTTGGTCATTCATCTAATGCGAGCATTCTCAAATGCCATTTTGTCACACAATTGTGCAGCAGCTGACAAGACTTCAACTGATAGGGCACGTTGTCATAGCTGAACTAACTTCTTATAGTTAAAATATAAACTTCATAAATAAGAATTAGTAGTTGTTTGAATTTTATGGCATGACGTGGGTCCACTTTTATGTGTACATAACGATCAGTATTACTGTGTCATGTCACAGCACGGTGGTACCGTTTCACATCTGCTGTCAGCGACCAAATTCCAGAGACATGTGTTGAACCAGGCCACTGTGGGACTCAGTGGCCAATCTGGATGAACGGACAACATCCTACTGGTAACTCTGTGTTTTTAGTAAACTTCACCATTATGTTTGATGTAGCTTAAGATTCTCGGATGTCTGGTGTTAGTTACTTTGCATTGTAGATTTGCACTGCAGAATATGTTAGATCATGTTGAACAGGTCATGTAAATGAATCAGATAAGAATAAAACAAAGAGTCCAATGGTCACGCATATTACAATTGATAAGTAACATGCTAGCTATTCCACTGGCATTCGTCACTAAATTGAAAACCCCTCCAGACTCTATTATGGTAATTTTGTTCATATTAAAAACTTTGACTTTATCACACAGAATCTGGTGAAGACATAATTTTGGTTTGGTGAGAGAAGGTCTAAGGTTTGCTACCAGGAACGTATGTGGTATTAGACCTGGTGAAATGGTAGAAACCACGTGTAGACGAAAAATGCACATCTGCTACATGGAAGAACCTTGATGGAACCGATGCTGTACATGTTCAAACTTTAGAGTGCTATAAGTAAAAGAGATATTAGTAATATTTTTTTCGACAAGACTACAATAAAGATGACATATATAACCTGGAGTACTTTTTTCAATATAAAATGTACTGTACATGAACATGTTAAATGTAAACATAATAATGATTTCATGGATTAAACTTCATACAGAAATGGTGGCAGAATAAACGGAACAGAAAAGGCACACCATAAAACATGCAGAGATTATGGTTATGTTAGGATTATGTATATGAAATATTTTGATCTATTCCAATAGCATTATCATTTTTTATTTAAGCATTAATGACAAAGGGCATAAATAGCCACTTACATGCGGGTAAAATCAATACAATACAATCTAAATACACACTGCACAACAAAATAACTACAACAGACAGTGGCACGACAGTAAATACGAAATTGCATGTTTGGAAAAGTGGAAAAAGCAAACTGGGGAGTGGCCAGCTAATACAGACTTACCTTGAAAGTGACTGATGATCCGGTGTATGTGTATGTACGTGTGCTCATGTGTCTTACAGTATTACAGTAGAGGTTGTTGTTGGTGGCTGCAGCGGCATCTCCAGGCCCGGTCACTGTCACGGTGTGTGCGTCAGACTATGCTGGAGACTGCTGTGGTGTCTTTACAGACACAATTCAGGTAAAGTTCTGTCCAGGGACTGCTGATGTCAGTGACTTCTATGTCTATCAACTGAAGAACGTTCGATTCTGCGACATGGCTTACTGTGCCATCAAAGTCACTGATGCACCTGCAGGTTGGAAGTGCTGCTACCATTAATATTAAAATACGCAGTTAGCACAGACACCATTAGAGTCATTAAAGCCATATTTGATATGAATATTGGGTAAAAAAAATTAGCATCTTCAACTGGTGGAAGTACCTTTATCAAGTGTTCATTTATACACTACGGATGACATTTCCACACTCTGCAAGTTGCAAAACACCACCCAGTTAATATTCTGCTATGTCATTGCCGAGTGTTTTTGCTGCAATTACCGGTATTAAATTTTAAAATCAAGGCTCGTTCATGCAGTATATTTTCAGATCACAGAGTCTTGCTGACTGTGTATGAGTCTTTTTTGACCAGTTGTAACAATGATCGGCAATGCATTCGGCATTTCAACCAGACAGTGTTGTCAGGAAAATGCAGCTAAAACTTTGAGCAAAGTCAAACTACAATTCTACAGACCCACCATGCATAAATTGTAACATGACATGTGGCATTGTGTTACCTGTACCAGAGAAATTTTTCTGTGGAGACCATTAACAATGCACTAGTGGAATTAAGTGGAATTAACCTCAATGTGCCTGGCATTTTCAACAATTTGTATTGGCATTATAGGACCATTTAGACTACTGTCAGATTTGTACAGGCAGATTTTGACAATAGTTGATGTGAATAGGTTTTACGAAGAATGTGGCACCGAAGGATATCTCTACTAGCACAGTAGCAAAGCCAAGTAATGCCTCAGTTTCTGTGCTCGTAGTGATATCCTTAACTACCACTACCTTGGGAAAACTTCTCACACGTGCACATGTCAGATGTCAGAATATCTTTGGTCCACCACTAGGTCGTCGGCAGAGAAGCAGTAAGTGTAGTTTAATATATGGTGACGTGTGTGCCTCATCAGATATGTCTACAAGTACGACACCTAGTATGACAACAGTGTCAGCATCGATTCCATTGTTGACCACTACTTCTACTACTACTACTACTACTTCACCAGTGCCATCATCGTCTGGTGCCAGTACCAGTAACAGTACGACAACAACTACAACTACAAAAACGACAACAATACCAAGTAGCACCACAGCACCAACACCTGAGGGTATGTCCGTCATATAGGGTACACGGCCACCTACAGTATGGGCTATAAATAAACAAAACAAGAAGCATTTGAAAAATGTTGGGCCCATTCGCCACTGCGAGCCGCCGCACGCCGCCTGTTTTGCATTGCCATTCACCAGGTGTCGCTACTGTCGCACGCCGCCTGCGCATCAATGTCCACAACAACAACGACGACGACGACACAACAACGACAACGCGTGACAGAGGTGACCGCTTGGCCCCATAGAATGGGCCCAATAACAGTTTGTATACTTGTTAAAGGCGACTTATCGAGTAACTTGTCACAATATAATAATGACAAACGTAGTATATTACTTACAGGGATACTGCCTAACACTGAAAATGTTAATGTATTGCTGCTGAGTAATATCATGTCAGTGCAATTAGTGTTGTTTTAGTATGGTAATTGCCACTTGTCACCATAAAATAAGCTATGTTAAAACAGGATATATATTTTTTGAATTCCCACCCTTTATCTTTAGTTTTAAGCAATTTGGCAAAGTGTAGTACAAAATGGATAATATGCCAACATGAATTTTTATTGCGCGACACTATGCTAGTGTGGATGATGTTGTCGTGTGTCTGTGTGTCCATCACACTCAGGTATTGTATCAAAATGGCTAAACACAGAATGAGACGCTGCTTTTCTGACGTCAAAGATATCAACGAAATTTGAATAGGTTCACACCTAACTGGGGCGACAAGTGCAGGTGGGGTAAGTCAAAATAGGCAAATTTCGACAAATAACTTACTGTAACTCGAAAACGGTAAAATAGACGCACAGTTTCTGTTTAATTCAAATTATATGGTTATATGCTGTATCGAATAGCTATGCTGCCGATAACCTTCAAAGACCACTAATCCCCCAAACCACACCAATTTCTACATTTTTGTCGACTTTTATATCTTCATAGTGGGTGAACGCTTACCTAAGAGCAGCAATTGTGATGACTATGAGTGTACATTCTTCAAGGTAATTTTTTGGTTGCAATCTTTTTCAAATGGACTATTTCGTAGTTGCAAGATTAATACTGACAATCATGACACGCAGTCCCTCTGCAATAACTGAGTTCATAATAATGATTCGTCTCTCGTGAAGTGGTAAAATTTCACTAGACAGACCATTGTAAAATGTTTAAGTGAACTTTTTGTCATAACCATCGTCTGGGTCTACTTTGGGATGTTAACGGAATCTCAGTGGATTGTGCATGCTTGTTTTGCAGTGGACTGTTTGTCGACCAACAAAGTTGCGGTTCAGTACACTGACGACCAACAAGCAAGCCTTGCTGTTGACGGTGACGTATCTACGCATTCGTGCACATTGGATTCCCATGTATTTCCATGGTGGTCTGTCGACCTGGGACAAGAATATATAATCGAGAGTGTTACCATCACTTTGCCCAATGTCACCGGCGACACATGTAATTATCAACGGTCTTGCTTTATAACTGTAGCAATGCATGCAGCAAAAGGAGCCCATATTTTAATTACTGAAATTTTTCGCCATGTTGTATCAATCTGGGTGAAATGTAGTGCAGTTCACTCATCTGTTCTAAATTTTAGTCCCACTGGTGGAGGGATGGGCGTACGTAACCAGAAAACACAAAATTTTACCAAAATTTTACCAAATTATGGAATGTAAACGCCCCATAGGGACGTGTATTCCTTGAACATTTTGTTGCAAATTTGCATTAAAAGTGTCAAGTAACATTACGTGCACGGCTAAAGACACCTGGTTTGCACTGCTGTAGTAAATGGTTTGAACAACTTTCACGTCGGATTGCTAACTGTCTCGCCAACTGCGGGTACAGCAGTCGATCCCTACTCGTACACTGTTTGTGGATCGAGAAAGAGCAGTGTGACTCATGGGTTGGTGATAACCATCAACTGTTCTCCATCCTCTGGCGAATTTCGCTACGTCATTATTCAAAGTCGAGACACATCAGCTGAATCACTTTGTTTGACTGAAGTCTGCGTGACAGCCTCACGTAAGTATACAATAATACGATCATATTGATACAGCAATATGTGGAATGCTGCATGTAGAGCACTACTTATGCAAAACAGATTGCCGTCAGCATGTATATGTTATTTTCATTTTCTGATAAATAATTATGCTATGTAACACGGTATTTAGTGCAATTATTGAAAAACTCAACAATTTAAAATGGTTTTTATCAAAAAACGGTGTCTTTGTAACGGCAGTAAAACAGCAAAATCAAACAAGGTGATTTTACTTAGCAGTACATCGCCAGAGAGTTAATGTGCTGATAAGTAATGTCATTTTTAATTTTTTATGGTTGCTGTTTTAGTGCTGTTTTAGTGTTTAGTAGTGTAGACACTTTTGTCCTTGTAAACCGTTTAAACTGAGACAGACAGCAATACAGATCGGACAGACTGACAGAAAAACACACGACAACCGCATATACTGTGCTAGCATAGCGTCGTACGGTAAAAAAACGAAACTGTTCACAGTTTTTAAAGACTTTGCACCCAAAACTCTGTACCAGGAACTTGAGCTGCTGCACAGCTGGACCTCACGTTACTTCTCCCAATAAAGGTCACTTGCTGACCCACGAAACTATTTTGTCATCGTACATCCCTCTATGCAACACCTTCTTTCTATTCGTTAACACTTTATGTAGCACTTCCTGTCCCTGACTGCAGCACGACTATGTAGTGTTGTGATGTAACCTCTTTCTTTTTACTGGTCTCTTTGAAGACCAATTATCCGGAAAGGTATTGGACATAATATGATTGCCAAATTTTTACTCTACGTAGGTATAACATAAAGCGGTCAACATCCGTTTTTCCATGCTCATGATTAATCTGATATTTGTTTTGTCACTCAGGTTACGTTGTGAATAGCAATATTTGGCATACAACACCTTCAATCTTTAGCACTGCATTTCACAAATGTATTGGAAGATTGCACCGCTGATGAGCATGGAACATGGACTATGACCCCTTTCTGTGTAGATTTTGTGAGATATGGTACAGTAGAATGTGTACTGGGGGGCAAAATATGCAATCATGTATTTTATGTGTTCGTACATTACGTTACAAAGTAGGTGTTACTCATTCGCCCAAAGGCAGAGCCGGGCAATCTTATACTAGGCTTTGCCACGCATTTTTACTGCGCGACGCTATGTTTGTATGGTATATGCTGTCGTCATGTGTCTGTCTGTCTGTCTGTCTCTTTGTGGGGCCCCACCTATATCTCAGGATGGGCTAAAGACAGAGCTTTCAAATTGCGTACACATGGGGACTATATCAAGTCTTGGGAAAAAGATGATAAATCAACCCCAAAAGGGCGTGGTTGGACTCACGTGACCCATTTTTGCTTGCACAACTGTGGACTTCGAAAAATTTCTCCACGGTAATGCCCTCGATGGTGAATCTCTGTTGTTTAGCCCGCTCGGCAAACTTGCCAGATGGGCTATATACTTTGCTTGTGTTAATTTCTTCTTTTTTAACTTGAGCCAGATTTTCTTCTCAGGATCTACTTGACCGATTTTCACGATCTTTTCACCATATGAAAGGCATCTGCGTGATTTTTTTTCGATCCAAACCTCTTTTTCCGATTCCTTAAGGGACGTTGCCATGGCAACCGATTTTTGGCAAAATCTGCGAAATGACCTTTATTCAACACGCTGGCATTTCGCAACAGATTTGAATATTGCAATTCCGATTTATATGTGTTTAAGGGCACAATATTTGCTACATTATGTGCAATTTTGGTGAAGATAGGTCCACTAACCCCAGAGAGTACACAGGGAGTTTCTGTACCTTTTGGGACTAGACAGCAAAAAATCGATATCATACCAAATATCTCAGCAAATACTGGACTGAATTTCACCAACTTTTCAGCATTGGTAGGCTTATGTATGCTGAATAGAAAAACTGAAATAACTTTTTGCGGTAATTGAAGAGATGTTGCTATGGTAACCAATTAACTTTCGGGCCTTTTTGCAGACGTCACAATTGACTGTCATCACTCTTTGCTCTAGCATTTTGAAATAAAATGTAACATCGTTTTGCAAATGTGCGGATTAATAGCTGCACTAATGCCTCTACCTCGTGTGAAATTTTGGTGAAGATTGGTGCAGTAACTTCAGAGTTTAAGAGAGCAAAAATTGAAACTGTGCCGTGACTCGGCTGCAATTTGACGATCATCGTTCATTTGGCACGCTGGCGCTCTGAAACGGATAAGAATATCATAATTTTGATTTCAGCAGGTTAATCGGCAATCATTTCTGTGCATCTTGTAAAATTTGGTGAAATTGGAATTAGTGACCCTGGAAATTTAGACGTAAGAATTTGTACGATCACCGTCGAAAATTTCACTGGGATGACTACAGCTACGTTCACTATGGGGCGGGGCTGCTAGGCACTGCAAAGATCAGTAATTGGGTATATTTCATAATTATTTGCTAGGGGGCGACACTACGACGCCGAGCAGGCTATGCGCTAGGCTTAGTCACGCATTTCTAGTTCACAGATACAACGTTATAAGGCTGAAGCTACATCAGTTCGATTTGTTGTGAATTTGTTGGAAATTTTTTCGTATTAGGCCTAGGCCTATAATTATGTTATCAACAAATCTACCAAGTGGAGTTTGAGCATCACTGTGCATACACGTGCTAATAACCGACAGTTACAGTGTGTGTAGCAATGTTCTTACAATATCACCCGACGTTTGTAGCCTGGAGGTAACTACACACATCTTACAATTAGTTATACAGTGCGATATGACCGATTCTGCATGAGGCGGCGTCGCACGGTCTATCAGCGTTAGCATATGTTCGTGTAAATGTTGGAAACATTCATATTTTAGAAATGGCTAAAGTTGCACAGTTTCAACAGCAAATCTCACAGGTGTTTGTTTCTGGCCACTGCAGGTAGTCGTCGGCCAGCCCACTCAAGCATCTGCATACAGTTTTTGCTAATATATTGAATTTTGATACATTGCATGAGTGGATCTACGACTTAGGCAAAACAACAAAAATATTCTATAAACTGGTAATTTTTTTTGCATCACATATTACAATTATTTATTCTGGAAGAAATCTTAATATCAGTAACGTAGCAGTACCATTACAGAGAAGAGACATAGGTTTCATATAGTGATAGGAGGCACTAAGAGGTTTAACTTGAAAGCAACCATGTACGAATCTCCTGGAACCGCCACTTTGGTGGTTGGCAGACAAGCATCTATTTTAACGGAAGATGTGCGATGTGTATGCATCACCAGATCCGTCTACAAGTATGACAGCTAGTGCAACATTAGCACCAGCATCTATTCCGACGTCAACCACTAGGCCTACTACTACTACGACGCCGTCGTCGACGTCATCTGGTGCCAGTACCAGTAACGGTATGACGACTTTTACAACTACAATGATAACAACAATGCCGAACACTACTGTATTACATATACCTGAGGGTATGTCTGCCATCCAGTGTAAATCATAGGACCACCGTGTAGGCCTATAAATGTTTAAAACTGCAATTAATACACATGCTAAGGGTAATATATAGTGAGTAACAAATCAAAATAAAAAGTAAAATTGTAAAAATAGCATATTACCAGATAATTTATTATTCGTTACAAACTGCTGCCTAATGCCAAAATGTTAATGTTCAGTAAAGTCTTTTTAGTGTGAGTTTTGTTGCTTTCAGTGTGGTACTTGCCATTATCCATCACCATAATATAAGATAGGCTATGTAAAAAACAGCAGTTTTACTTTCATATCTGTGCCCTTTAACTCACTTTTAAGTCATACAACATCTTGCACTACAAAAGTGGATAATAGGCCATCATTGATTTTTTTATGCGGGCTTTATTACACAAGTGTTTGGAGGACAATTTGTCATTCATTATGTATTACTTGATCAGTTTCTATCACATCAAAGATCCCACACTTCGCCCATTCCAAAAATACAGATGTGAATGATTTTAAACCACAACAACAAAGCATTGATTAGCCACTATAAAAACTGGCATTATGCCCATGTAGATCTATGGCCTATGTGTAGAAGGAACAGAGAAGGATAATGGAAGTGAGAAAAAAGAAGAAAAAAGAGAAATGGAGGGAAGAAAAGAAGAAGTCAGGGGATTGCAAAAAAGATGAGAGAGGATGAAGAGGCGAAAGAGGGTAAACATTAGGAGAGAAGGGTAAGGTAACGAAAGCTATCGCTAATTATCGCTAATATAGACCTGAAACATTGCACAAATGGATCTAGGATTTTGGGCAGAAGGTGAGATAGGGCTCACCTAAACCTAACAAACATCCTAGATCTCTGCCACTGTGCTTGCTTGTGAATGGAGAGCAGTGTAGTTAAGGATGTGCAACATTGTATGTATCACCAGATTTTGCTACAAGTAGTACACCAATTGCAACTTCAGCATCAGCATCTATTTCGACGTCGATCACTACTACTACGTCATCGCCATCAACATCATCCACTGCCAGTATCAGTACCAGTACAATGACCACTACAGCTACAACGACAACAACAATGCCGAGCAGTATTGCATCACCAACTACTAAGGGTAGGTCTTTCATCCAGTGTACATAATAAGACCCACAATATCTAAATACATAAAACCTAAGTTAATACATAATGTGAATAACACATGAAATAAAACAATAACAAAATAACAAAATTTAGTATATTACCAGTAGGGACACTACTTAATGCCAAAATGTTTATGTTTTGCTGAATAACGTCCTCTCAGTATGATCTGTGCTGCTTTTGATATTGTATTACATATCTTTTACCATAAAATAAGTTATTTATAAACAACAGTATTAATTTCGACCATTTATCTTATTTTTTATATTATTTGTCATCCTGCAGTACAAAAATGGACGCCTTTTCAACGTTAACTTTTTTACATTAGCCTGACTATGCCAGCTTTTGAGGGATAATTGATCATTTATTACTTGCCATTTGCCATGAACTACACATACCAACCTTCACCCAGTCGAAACATTAACATGTGAATAGCACCTAATCATTACCTAGCCACTGTGACAATCAGTTTTACGTCCATGCCCATAACAACACTTTCAGAGAAAGAACAGAGTAGGAGAAAGGAAATAGATGGAAAGGAAGATAAACGAGCAGTCACAGGTGAATAGATGGGAAGGCAGGGAAACACGAGAAAGTGATGAGGATGGGAATGGAAAGGGGTAAAGAATAGGAGAGGAGGGTAAAGAGACAAAAGGATAGGTAAAAGCAGTAACAAAAGATGAGGAGTAAAAAGTCAGGAGAGGGAAGGGAGGGAAAAAACAAGGAAACGGAAGGAAAAGAAAGGAAGAATGCAAACTTGAAACTGTACTGCAGACTGCAATGTCTCAGTCAGGAAACACCATTCATAGTCTGCAAAGACAAGCTGCTAGGCCTGAGCATCACATCTCAAGTGCTTTTTACTTACCACAGTAGTTGTCAGCCACATAGGCTGGTGCCAGCTCATTCAACCATCTGTATACCACTAGGCCTATTGCTAAAAATCTGATACCTTGCACGGTTGGACTCAGTATTAAGGAAAGAGAACAAAACAACCTTAGAAGTTGAGTCTATGATGTATTTTAAAACAAAATGCAACAATGTTTCATTAACTTAGCATTGCATATGGCAGTTATAAGTGATGGCAGGCGTTAAAGGGTAGCTCATGTGAAGCTAATTGACTTCCTGGATCTGCCAATATCGTGGTTGGCAAACGAACAGCAAGTGTAGTTTAGGATGTGGGATATTTGTGTATCATCAGATTTGTTTACAAGTACTACACCAAGTGCGACATCAGCATCAGCATCTATTCCAACGTCGATCACTATTACTACGTCATCGCCGTCAACGTCATTGGGTGCCAGTATCAGTTCCAGTATCATGCCTACTACAGCTACAACGACAACAACAATGCCGAGCAGTATTGCATCACCAACAATTAAGGGTAGGTCTGCCATCCAGTATGGATAATAGGGTTTACTGTGCATAAGTGCATAAAACATCAGTTAACATACAATGATAAAAGCAACACGTAGTGAGCAACACATTGAAATAAAATAATAACAAAACATAGTATATTAGGCCTACCAGTAGGGACACTACATATTGCCAAAATATTAATGTATTGCTGAGTAGCGTCTTCTCAATGTAATCTTTGCTGCTCGTAATATGATAATTGTCATTTGTTACAATAATATAAGCTATGTATAAACAAGAGTTTTTAACATTTTCACTTTTTGTCTTTAGGTTTAGGTTATTTGAAACCTTAAAGTAAAAATGGATTACATGCCAACATGAAAATTTTTATGTGTCCTTAACTATGCTAGCTATTGGAAAATAATTTATTATTCATTATCTGCTACTTGCAATGATAAGTCTCTATTAAAATGAGAAATACAGAGCTTCACTTATTACCAAAATACAAGTGTGAATGATTTTTAACTAGAACAACTAAGCGTTGCCTAGCCACTGTAAAACATGTACTTTTTAGATGAATAAATTGGGAGATGTGAAGTGAGAAAAGTGAATGAAAGGAAAATGAAAAGAACAGAACAGGAATGAAAGCACACAGGAAAAGAGAGTGCAGGGCAGGCCACGGCTTCTAGTCACCAGCTGCATAGGCTGGTGCCAGCCCATTTAAGCATCTGTATACAGTTCCTACCAACGTAAACCTGGTACATTTCATGGGTGGCTTCAGTATTTGGGAATGAAAATAAAAGTATCCTGGCCGCTGTTGTTTTCCTGCAAAACATACTACAGATATGTATATCGGAAAAAAACTCAACAAAGTATCGTTAACTCAGCATTACAGACAGCGGTTTGATATAGTTACAGCATGAATGAGTAACTTCGTCGATACTTCACGAATCTTCTATGTCCACCACTATGTTAGTTTGGACCGAGAACCACTGTAGTTGAGGATGTGCAACGTGTATGTATTACCAGATCTGACTACAAGTATGACAACTACGAGACCTAGTGTGACATCAACGTCAGCAGTAAGTTCGGCATCGACTACTACTACTACGTCACCGTCGTCAACGTCGTCCACTGCCAGTACCAGCACCAGTACCATTCCCAGTACCAGTACTAGCACCAGTACCATTCCCAGTACCAGTACGAGTACGAGCACCAGTACCAGTACCAGTACCAGCACCAGTACCATTCCCAGTACCAGTACGAGTACGAGCACCAGTACCAGTACCAGTACCAGTACCAGCACCAGTACCATTCCCAGTACCAGTACGAGTACGAGCACCAGTACCAGTACCTCTACCAGTACCAGCACCAGTACCAGCAGCAGTACAGCGACTACTACATCTACAACGACATCGACAACATCAACAACAATGCCAAGTAGTACTGCATCAACAACAACCGAGGGTATGTGTCTGCCATATAGTGTACATGCTTCCACTCTACAGTAAGAACTATAAATATTCAAAGCTGCAGTTAATACACATGCTAGAGAAGTAACATATCGGTATAAAAATCAGAAAACATTATTTACTTGCTGGAACACTATTTTACCATATTCAACCCTATTCTTGCACTGCTGAAACTTTTCAGAATTGGCTGTATTTTTTCACTGATAGGGGTGCTGACAGTTTGAGGGAAGGGGACACCCGCTACTCTAACTCATTATAATTCCGGATTTTCAGATTGAATCTGCCAAAATTTAAGAGTTAACCAACTGTAAACTACCTACGTCTTTTGAAATCTCGTTAAAATGTACAAAAAGCTCACATGGGCCTATGGGGGTGTTTATATTATGAAATTTGCTTGAATGTGGTAAAATCGTCGGTAATAAAAGTGCTATATTTCATCTCTGCAGAGACTGGGGTAAATGTGGCGTGGCAGATTCGACCAAAATATTTCAGCTATGCAATAGATAAAATTAAATCTGTCCAAAGAAAGTTCACAAAGAGGCTGAAAAGATGTAAATACATGTACTACCCAACTAGACTTACTTTTCTTAACCTACCCAGATTACAAAGGAGGCGACTAACTGCAGGTCTTATTTTAACCTATAAAATCATTTTTTGGATTATTAGATATCAGGATGGAAGATCATTTTCAACTACAGTTTACCAAAGATGACAGCAGTGTAACTCGAGGCATCCATTCAAGTTGTTTGTAAATTACTGCCAGACTAATGTACGAAAAAAATTCTTTAGCAAACGTGTTGTAAATATTTAGAATAGTTTACCGCCAACTGTTGTCAATTTTTCCACATTATCATCGTTCAAAAATTCTCTAAACAAAATTAATTTCCGTTTATATATGAAATATTAATGAGGCACAATTGTGCTGTTTGGTTTTATATACACTTTAAGTATTTGATTGTTTATCATGTCATAATTTTGTATTTTAGTGTACTGCTACCTATTGTAAGTATTTTATTATGCATTGTGTATATGAATTGTATGGATTGTACCGGCATGTAAGTGGCTGTTTATGCCTTTTGTCGTTGATGCTTAATAATGTCAGGAACCAGACGAAAATTGCTGATAGTAGTGTGCAATGTGCCAATACAGAATTAGAGCAATGCAAGTATAATAGCTATGGTCCTTCATTTTTTGTTTCTATTTTGTTGGTTTTGTATTTTAGCCTGGACATTTGTCCTTCCAATTCCTCTTCTTTATTTTTACCGCGCGAGGCTATGCTAAGCGCGGTATTTGCCGTCGTCGTGTGTCTGTGTGTCTGTGTGTGTGTGTGTCTGTGTGTGTGTGTGTGTCTGTCACACTCCGGTAT
>Ga0209782_1000516_pt1 | contig 17081 bp, 8 predicted proteins | sample WorMetmaBAHAMAS1_FD_187390 | JGI IMG/M metagenome (GOLD analysis project Ga0209782, IMG submission 187390) | Marine gutless worms symbiont microbial communities from Max Planck institute for Marine Microbiology, Germany - Inanidrilus... | ecosystem: Host-associated > Annelida > Digestive system >...
CCATTAAGCACAATGTGGCCAGTGAGTGAGGGGGACATGTACTCGTTGTCGCGACATGTGTGATTTCTGTGCTCAGCCATTCTAGTTGCTAATTGTTGCAATCAGTGGCGACTGTGTGTGTGTCTGGCAGCTGGTTGTCGACTGTCTCGGTGAAGATCACGACCTCAAGCGCAAGTCAAAGAGAACCATCTTATCACAGCTGACGATGTAAACGTTGCTGAACCGTAGTACCACTGCTACAACCCGATGAATTCTGTGCCTCGTCAGCTGCATATAGACCACCGGTGGTCCATTGATGCAGTTGGTCTGTGATGATCGCTAATGAACAGATACCTTGTTTGGACTTCTCAACGTGTCTATCATCTATCATTGCTGAAAGCCTCAGTTCTCTGGATGCACCACAGTGGCATTATGCCGCCGTGGTAAAATGAGTGAATGAAAGACTAGTCGAGTCGTCCTAATAGTGGGCGGGGTTGTCAACCACCGACTGATGACACTAGAGTCGACAGTGTCTCTGAGGTGTGTAGAGAGAGGATGAATGTCGCTTACAAGAGGCCACGTGTTCATGTCGCAGTGCACTGACTACCAGCGAGACGTCTCCACAAAGCCGATGGTACTTCATGTCACTACATGTCACGTACTAGCGCAGTCCAAAACATTCAAACGCTGTCTTGTTCACATGATTCTTGAGTGACTTTGCGGCCTTTTGCTAACTGTTGATATTGTTTTATTCCGTACACTGCAGCTACTGCTCGTCTACAACGTATTTGTACTTGTAACGATAACAGCAGACCTAAAGCTTAACATTTTTGCATCTTGCAGTCACTCAAATGAATCAGTATTACACTACTGTTAAAACAATATATGTTGATGCAGTTCGAAAATAAAATTATGCATCTATAACAACTTGAATCTACTGCAGATAACAGAACGAGTAACTATTTTGAAAAAAAAGTATTAATTTGACAACAACAACAACACTAATGTTCTATTTTGAACCAATACCAAAAACAGGGTACCCCCTCTTTGAAAACACCGTACAGCAACTGTAGCCTATCTACTTCACGTAATCATTCAGCATAAAGAGTTAGTTTGTTGGCACAGAGAAAACCAAGCACGTTGACGCACACACACTAACTGTTAATTTCAACATTTTTGGCAAAGAAGAAAACTAAGGTATCTCACGGTGGCAAAGTGATATGGCCCTATATGGCCCTTGCAAATGACAGCAGCTAGGTGCAGGCATACCATGCTGCCACCTAGTGAATGCATCTGACATGGTCATACTGCCGTCTAGTGAATGGGACAGACAGACAAATCACATTTATGCCGTACTGTAGGCCGGGGACACAATAATGAAATGAGCCGAGTTTATCTAAACTGTCTGTTGATGACGTGTAAACTCTACAGCGCTGAGTCATTGGTGACAGACGGAATGAATGCTGTCCAGTCTGATGATCCATGCGACGTAACGTACACTGTCCTGGCCTACCGTTAGCCTAGGCCTAGCCTAGGCCTAGGCCTAGGCTACTTACTATCAGACAGACAGGTGCATATAATCAGCAGTTCATTGTACAATCTGAGACTGCTGCTGCTGCTGCTGTGACTGGGAGCTCTGTTGGGATGTCTGCTGTCCTGTCGCTGAGCCATCCTGTCCACTGCCATTGGCACCCTGTGATGGAGGCCTACAATACAAACACAACATAACACACAGATTACTCGCTGCAGCCTGAAACAAACACTCTTGAGCCGCCTCGACCTCACCTGCTACAGTCACACCTGGCAAATATCTGCAGACCGCGCCCGCTAGTCTTCACAGACAGACATCTGTGAAATAATATAATTCTTGTCTCTGTATCCAGTGAATCATCAGCTGAATTAGGCTCGGTTTTGTGGTCTGCTGACTACAGCATTTGTTAGATGCACTAGTGATGACTGTTTTCATTTGCTCATTACAACAACAACATAACAGATAACCATTTTCACTTGTCTTGATTATCCACATATACAGGGTGTGCTAAAAAATGGGGCCACTATATTTGATGATCCACAACTTCAAAATGCCCAAACCAGTTTGCGTCATTTTTTATTTTGGTACACTTAAGCACTGTGTTGTTCTGAACACATCTGCCTATAACAAATTTGTAAAATAAGTGGTGCCACATAGCGATAAATTCAGCCACTCATAGTTTTCACTGGCAAAATCAAGTGAGGACACTGCATTCCTGCACCAATTTGCACAATTCCACTACATGATATTATGAACATGTCCATTAACTGTATTGTGATTAACAGCCTAATATGAAGTGATGTCACGTGGTGAAAGATAACAACTCATTATTAAGTTACCATTACAAAATGACTTTGCTAAGCCTTCTTACTTCCTGGCTAAGTCTAAGTGTCATAAAAAAAGACTGCATGAACATCACTGTATCGTCTGAGGTTCTGTTTGATGTATCTGTTGTTCAGCTGCAAAGCACACTAGTAGAGACCATGTCATCATTCACTGATGCCTCACGTACATGAGACTTACTGTTACACACACGTCACTGCAGATCAAATCACCAACAAGCACTGTTTGCTTTGCTGCGGTTCAGTGTTTAAGCACGTTGTGGATGGCAGCTATCTAACATCATTCGACAGACTGCTGCAGTTGATTTTAATTCTGATAAACATCTTATAGGCCTATTAAACTTCCCTTAGAATTTGTTGATAGCAACATCAGAGTTATTAACTTTTACCAGGTGACGCCACTTTATTTGATAAATGTGATGAATTTTGAATCAACATATTTATTCAGAATGAAATGGCACTGAAGTGTGTCACAAATCATATAAATCGGTTTTGGCTTTTTTAAAGATGTAAGCAGAAAATGTGGGTCTTCCAAAGTAGTAGCCCCACTTTTTTTGGCCCACCCTGTATGTATACATCTCTTATTATCGGAAATCAGAGCAAACGTTGAGTAAAAGTGGATCCTGAAAAATAATCTTGTCTACATGTGCTTACAGTCCCCACATTGTCACCTGTCATCTTCTTGTCTGACTCCATCTTGTGTTTGTGCTGTTTATTTCATTCTGTTAACTGCCAGCTACTTCACGTAATCTGCACAGCTGATTAAGGGGATATTCGATTAGACGAATCTAGATTCGGTGAATGTATTAGGGATGCGTGCGTGTAAACGTGTACGCTATCATGTACACATGTACATAAGGGATTGACGCTACGGCCATTACTAGCTGTGATGTTATAGTAACTGAGAACCAAGTGAGAATCATCAGCGTTTTATTATTGTCCGTCGCCATATTCATGTAAACGTTTGGTAAATGTTTACAGTTTTGTGTACACGTTTACAAAATTACATGACAGGTGCAGCCCCACTATGTATACCAATCCGGATTGCTACTTATTCCTAATCGAATATCCCCCAAGTGTCACTCTGCTCGAGTCATCCAAAGAACTCTTCATCTCACCTCATCTGACTTCATCTCAACTGACCTCTGAGCTGACCTGCACTGTGATTGGTCACAGCCACAGTGAACTGAGCTGTGCACCGTGAAGCGACTCAGTTTACCGTGGCTGCGACCACGGATTTGTACTAAATATTCTGTAGATGGATGACATCCAATCACAACAACAGCAGCATTTGATGCTACCAATTGGCTGCCAAATCGTAACGAACATAAATGGCTGCAAAGCGAAATGTTTTAGCAACAATCAAAAAATATTTTGTAATTGGCTTTCATTAACTGTTTAGCAATCACAGCACAAAATAAAATAAAAATATAAAAATAAATAAATCTGTTTGTTCTGTCAATGTGCCTACTGATTATTGGCAGCCATATTTGTTGGTACTATTTGGCAGCATCTTGTTGGCTGACAGGTACGGAGGCTGTGGCTGCAACCAATCAGCACACTCAGTTCACATAAGATGAGGTGATGAACACACATTAATGAGTGCAATGCAGTGCAGTGCAGTGGGATGACTGTTGGGCAGCTCACCTTGACGGCGAGAGTTTCGGCTTTGGCATTTTGCCGAGCAGTGTCGGGATTTCTTTCTTCTCGTCGTAGTTCTTCCAGAGCTCATACAACGACAGCACGTGTCGGCTGACCTCTATCACCTGTCATACATACACACAACGCTGGCGCCAGTCAACCTGTCGACACATCGGCGGCTGAGCCGTGAATGAGTGAATGAACGTGGAGCAAAACTGTACTGCTGACAGCACTCGCGTTACAAGATGCTACAGTCATTCTCACAAGTGTTAACGACACTGTCTTCATAATACAGCAGACACAGAGTTAATTTCTCAGTTTATAAAACAATGCCGGTGTTGTGTTTATACCAGACCACACAAGCACGGTAGTTAGTTACTAGGTAGGCAGTGTTTTGATGCTGTTCACTTGGCATAATGATGAAAGCCTGGACTAAACCTGTGCAGTAACAATCAGAAATGCTTGGTTGGAGAATGGAGCCTATCGAAATCAGCTATACCCCTCTCCTCTGATAGACAACACCTGAGCTATGTTGTTTGTCTGGAGGTAAGAGGGTAGATTATCAGAACTGTTCTGTTGTATTGTATATGACAGTTGTGCACAATCATAAGCACACTTAGATGAGCAGTTCTTAGTTCTCTGGATTTGGTTTTGTCACACTGGGTGCATTTCACTGTGCATAGCCTAGATTTAGTTGTGTTTATACGTGTGTATTTTGTGTTTTTTTTCATACTTCATATATGATGTGTTATTGTCAGCACAGTGGGGTGGACCTAATGGGATTGAAGCCTGGTCCTTAGGACTTCTCTTCCTTCAGGGCTTTGACACTGTTGGTCGGGTCTTTTTACCCATAAAACCCGTCCCCGATATGACCTATAACGTGTTTGGTGGGACGTTAAACCTTGCTCAGCTCAGCTGTGGGAATCAGCTAAGCATGAAATAATGTTACCTGCCTACCTCACTTTTAATTGAACCTCTATCAGCCAGTTTGCTTTAGTTTTCTGTCTTCACTTCTTCTAGAACAGAACCTTTGGGCACGGCACACATGGCATGAGTGTTTCTGGGTTGGATGTTCTTCCCGGCAGCTAAGCAACAGTGTCAAAGAAGTGAAGGGTTAACCCAGCGTGAAATAATGGGTCAGTTAAACACTTAAGAGCAGAACTAGCAGTCTGTAATATGTCAAGTTCACTATAGAAATGTAGTAAATACACCAGTGACAAAATAATAATTAATGCTCAACGTTCAATGATGCCACAAAATGCAGACATAATTAAAGAAACGGCACAAAGGGCGACCTTTTCAAGGTCAACAGACAGCTCTGCAAACCACTGACGAGCGTCCTTCTGCTGAATAACACACGCCATGTGCAACGCCGCTACAACAATCAGTAAGTAAGTACACTCGCGGTGGGTGATACCTTACTCAGAACAAACGTAACATTGCATGTTTTTCGGACAAAAAGCCAATAATAGCTATCTCTAGCTAGCATGCTCTCCTGCAGCTCAGCAATGTGGCATTTTTCTCAGATTTTTTTAGGTTTGAAGTGTTGCATATAAAAAACTAGGAATAAAAACACTTCCTAGCGCCATCATTGAATCTTAAAAACAGGTTACAAAACTGAAAACATCACAGTGTAGCACGGGAGTGCTTCTTACACTGTTGTAAGAGTGACTAGCCAGTGCTGTGGAGATACCCAGATTTAGGTGTCTCAGAACTCCAAAACCTCTGAACCGACTGATGAAACATTTGGTGTGGGTGATTATGTTGGCGATAATTCCCACAGCCAAATTCAAAACAACTGCCCCATTGGGGGCGTTGAGGTGTATGCATGAAATATCACCCTTGCATGGTTTTTACCGCGCAACAACTATGCTAAGCGCGGTATATGCCATCGTCGCGTGTCTGTCCATCTGTGTGTGTGTGTGTGTCACACTCCGGTATTGTATCAAAACGGCTAAACGTAGGATCACGCAAATAACGCCACACGATAGCCCCTTGACTCGTTTTCTGACACCAAAGTTATTTGCGAAATTCGAAAGGGATCACCCCCTACGGGGGCGATAAATGCAGGTGGGGTGGGTTAAAATTCGTCACTTTCGACGAAAAACGCGCTATAACTCAAAAACGGTACAAGATAGACGTATAGTTTCTATTAAAGTCGAATAGGAAGTCATATGCGCTAGAGCGATGTTTCCGATGACCTTGGGTGACCCCTAACCCCCCAAACCACCCCAATTTTGGCAATTTTCGTCGCCGTTCATATCTTTGTAGTGAGTTAACATAGAGACTTCATATTTGGTGTACAGGTTGACAGTAGCTAGTCCTAGCCGACGGACAACAAACCATCCCTGAAAGGGGCGTGGTTACGTCACGTGACACGTTTTAAATTTTGGGTGCCCTATCCATATCTCAGGAATGGCTGAAGCTAGAGCTCTGAAATTTTTTTTACAAAGGGAGACAATATTAAGTCTTGCCAAAAGGATGACAAATCACCCCTAAAAGGGGCGTGGTTTTACTCACGTGACCCATTTTTTGTATGCACAGCTGTGCAGTTAGAAAGAATTCTCCTCGCCACTCGGCGAACTGCTATCAACAATGTCGCGCTCGACGGACTGCTGTATATCGCATGTACGGCGCTTGAGCCCACGCACGTCGCACGCTAAGGCTTAGGCCTAAATTCCATCGGTTCGATTTGTCACCGTGTTTGTTGCAAACTTGCTTGTATAACATATAGAGAACGAATCGATCAAGTGGAGTTTGAGCATTATCGTTCAAATATGCTGTAAAAACCGACATTTCTCGGTGTGCCTAGCGATTTGCTATTAATCGACACTCGTTGCCTGGTAATTATACTTGTTATGCAGTGCAATAGGCCTATGGTCAATTTTTACCGCGCGACGCTATGCATGCCGTCGTCGTGTATCTGTCCGTCCGTCTGTCTGTCTGTGCGTGTGTCTGTCACACTCCGGTATTGTGTGAAAACGGCTAAACGTTAGGATCACGCAAATAATGCCACACGATAGGCCCGGGACTCTAGTTTTCAAATGGGATGTTTTGTACCGTAGTTGCAGAATTTCTACTGACAAGCGTGTCGCGCAGTCCCTCTGCCATAGCAGAGCCTCTTGTTAGCTTTCCTATCCTATCTTTTTGTTATGCCAAATTTTGCTCGTGTCCTGAGACTAATCTGCAGAACTGATTTTTATGCGTTTTGCTTTGTGTGATGTCAATTCTAGGTTACTGCATACACAGAAGGACAAAAATGCAGAAAGTTTCCATTTTCCCCTATTTTTACCCCAAAAACTTCCTAAAAAGGGACATTTTCAAGCCAAACGTGCAAAATATTCAACTTTTGTATTATCAAAATGACTGAAGCAATTCCAACCAAATTTTGCACAGCAATAAAGACCACCAAGTACTCTTTGTGGATCATCCCAAAATTTGCCCCTGAAATCCAAAATGATGGACGGCCGCCATTTTGAAAAACCTTAAATGCAATATCTGCAACTGTTTGACTGATTTTGATGAATTTAGTACAGTGATGTGCACTGGCTTTCCTAACTCGGCTGGCTACTAAAAATTTCAAATTTTGAAAATCTACAATGACGGAGGCTGCCATCTTATAACTGAAAAATTGCAATATACGTCCATAATGGTACGTCCGATTTTGACAAAATTTTGCATGGTGATGTTGATTTGGCCTCCGTACCAAACCTGTGCAAATAAAGATGGAGATTTGAAAATAAATTTTAGCAATAAAACAGCAAATATTTATGGTAAAAACTTGTTTCTCTTCACTAGTAACTGTCGCTCGTCCACCTACATCATCATCATCTCTACGAATAACTGATTGCTCTTTTCAATATGCTTCACCGTGTCGCTGGAACCAGCTTCCTCCGTCACTGCATCAACCTCATTCTACCTCAGCTGACTCTTCTCTTTCTACTTCCATCATCTCCACTGCTTGCATGTGTTTCATCTCCTCTTTCATCATCCATAATAACTCACTCTTTCTTTCACTAGTGGCTTAAAACCTATCTTTTCCACAAATCAGTGTCACCATAGACATCTTTTCTCTTTCCTCAGGACTGACTCCACGGTTTCATGACTGCTTCCGGTACTTCTAAGATTTTTTTTTTTAGTTTGTCATAATTTTGTCAGTTTATGGTACAGTGCAGTATATTAAGCTGACTATTGTCACTTTTTGAGCACACTATAAGTATTCCATATTGTATCATATCATAATACACAGGATTACTTTGTTAACAGCATTAAACTAATTTCTACAGCACACGAGTTAAGTAATGTACACAAGAAAGACATCATACCTAGCGATATCATATATGGTGGATATAAGAGCGAAACATCTGTTCTCAGACTATCATTGATTATCCTCCTGAAATAAGCAAACACGCACGTAACAGCCATTACTGGTTTAATGGCCATTTCAACAAGCACTTGTGGGCTAACCAGTTACCACCCACATACAAACTTCAAGCCGATGACAGACGAGACAGTTTTCGTTAACTGAATCTGTTGTGTGTGACATGCCTTTCCGTTAACTGAAAACCATCCTAGCAGTCTTATAGTGATGTATGTTCCAGTTGAGTTGTCATGTCTGAAAGATATGAGCACATGACTGCAAAGCCTCCAATGCGCTGTGTACGCTAGTTAAACTAGAAAAGAAAAGTTTTCAGATCACAACGAAAACTGTCGAGGCAATCTGATAATGAGTTCCAGGCCGCCGCTGGGCCAAGCCACAGAAAAAGCCCGACGAACGAACATCGATGTCGCGATATGAACAGCTAACGACCGCCGGCGGACTGCAGGTGCTGCCGACGAGCAATGTCTGAGGTGTGGATGCAACAGGCCGTCATGTACCCTGTGGCATGGCCCTGTGACCGTGGTGCCTTGTGCTGCAGACATCGGTGAACTGTTGCACACAGCTTGTACATCTCCCGCTGAGGAACTTATTATTAAATAATAATGGAATGTATTATTAAATACATTACACGTACATAGCTGATGGAATGCTAATCAAACTCAGTATTTGTGTATGGAATTAGAAGTTGCTGGTCAGAAGAGTGCAGACTATGAGGCCGATGTAAAGCAATGAGTTCTAAAGATTCATTAGAATAATGTGTGCTCAAAATTTTGTAAGTCAGCACAGAAACCTTAGGTTCAATTCATTAATAAATAAAATACTTATAACTAACTAATTAAATATTTTATTGTACAAGTATACACATCACATAGTTTGTTTATATTATGCAGTGACAAGCTGCAGTGCAACAGTTAACGACATCATTGATTACCAAGCCAACTGGAGCAGCGAGTCATCTCCACCGACGTCGTGAATGTACTGCATTAGACTGCGGTATGGGTGGAACATAATCAAACAACAGTCCTACACATTCACACCATCAGCTCCATTCAACATCAATCACAACTAATTTGTTCCAACAAAAAAATCAGAAATCTGAATCAATATTTTCACCCAGAAATGATATAGACACAGATTTAGTTTGTTGACGTGTGTTTTGGTTGAGCGCTAGGGCAGGCCCGTAACCAAGGGGGGCCGTGAGCTGGTTACGGGCCTGCGCTAGGGACGTAACCAAGGGGGGCCGTGAGCTGGTTACGGGCCTGCGCTAGGGCCGTAACCAAGGGGGGCCGTGAGCTGGTTACGGGCCTGCGCTAGGGACGTCCTACGTTTGTATCAGTTGTGTGCTGGTCACCTGGGTTCAACCAACAGACGGTGTGGTCCTACGTCACTGACGTGTGTTCATCCTGTTTTGTGCATTCAGACGACTGATCTACACACTAACGGTGGTTCAACTATGAATGGGTGGCAGTTAGGTACTTCACCCTGGGAGGGTCTAAACTACTGTGATTAGTGTGTCTGTTTGTCTGTCTATCTGCATAACTCGAAAACCACACGGTCAATCTTCACAAAATTTTCTGTTGACCAATTTTCAAAATAATTTCACTGGTGGACTTGGGAGAAAATTTGCAATAAGGTTATCATCAGATATTCAACCACACCTTAGACGTGTAACTACACTAGTGACCTTGTCGGAAAATATATTGACAATCGGAAACATGCAGTGTGATTAATGATAAATCACAAGGTAGTGTAGCTGCACATTTAAGGTGTGGTGAGGTATTCAGCTATCCCTTCACTATGTATTTAGTGCTAATTTTAATAGTAAAAAAAATTAAAATTGCTAAATACTTGATGAAATTACAGATAACAAGGTTAATTGTGTCCTGCTTAAAGACAAAGAACTGGCCAGATAACTTACGTATGACACACAGAGAAACTGTTTTTGCTCTTGTTATGTTACAATGCAACTATTGTTGACGTTCAGTATCAACAAATACCAATGATACAAATACCAAACTAACGTGTATTTCACGATGACTTTTCTGAGTGGCTGAGTCTCCTGCACTCAGTCCTTGAGCATCACAGAGATTTTACAAGGTAGTGTAGATACATTATAAGGTGTGGTGGAATGTTTCATGATGTACCTACTGCAAATTTATTAGTGAATCTGTCAGTGAAAGAATTTTGAAAATATCACTCAACATTTGGTGAAGTTACAGACAAAAGTCAAAGTTTTTTTACACACACTATCACAGCTTAGTTAGCTACTTGTTGACGACACACACATCACATATCACATATTAGTCAAATAAAATTAATCAAAAATCAGTTTCAGTACAAAAACTCAACTGAACTGCATCAATATCATACAGTAATGGTTAGTCTTCATTTTCCAGCGTCAAAAATCTATAAGAATCTTTGTTAAACACACAGCAACAGATTGGCAGACTCTAGCAATGTTCATAACACACACACACACACACACACACACACAGCTAACTAAACAGTGCATTGTCATTTACCATTGCCTCGAGTAGAAAGAATTCACATTCAAGTATATGTGTGATGCGGTACGGGAACTCTTGTGTGTAGGCGTAGGCAAACTTTGTCTTCACTGCAACATGATTAGCACATGATTAGCACATTCATTGTACACACCACGTCGGCATCACGTGCAATGCTTCAGCAGTTAATAGCTCGTCTCGTGGAATTCTGCACGACAAGTTTGTGTCTACACAGAACAGCTTGTTCCACTGGCTAGCCACATTCTTTCTTTAAAAGGTAAGTAAAGTACATAACTGCGCATAACATTCACAACATAACTCACTGCTAGGGCAACTCACGTGCCAGCCACACAGTGTTACCTGCCACTACCTGGCAGAAGTGACATTCCTGCTGCCTTTACCCGCAGCCAATTAACGCTGGTACTTGATTTAGCGACTGTCTGTGCAGTGGCAGGCCTGGCGGCTAACCTCCCACAAGTGACATCAAAACAGAAGCAGTGCAGAGTTTGTCCAGTTTATTATATGGGATTAACACTCGATAAATTTATGTGTATTGTTTTATGTACAAGTAGCTTTTTGGTATATCTTAACGGTGTCAATATTTATGATATAATTTTAGTTACATACATACCAACTTGCTGGCATGTTGATATCAACCGACTGTTTGAGATCATTCCTGACTCCTGCAAAACAACATGACATTTGCACGAGTGCCAATCAGTGCACAGCAAGCAATCAGCCGCGATGACTCGCGTGCAAACGCTACTCATAGATTCAAACTCAACTGCAACGAGTCAGCAACATATGCAGAACAAACTGTGATTACCTCAACTTTGGACGCCAAGAATAAGCATGTCGGTGCCATTAACAACGGGTCGATTGAGCGCAAAGAATTTCTAACACATACACCAGCCATCACTATCATCATCTTACCTAACCTGACCTCACCTTACACCAAGCTTAACTTAGTTCATAGACATGTAATTAACCAACCTTCAGCCTCCTAAGACCCCAGTCACTCCTTCCTGTGCTACTTTCATTCTTTGATGTATTATTTTCAGTTCCTGTTTTTTATTATTCTGTCTGTTTCAAGCAGAGTGCAGTAGATTAAGTTGACTTATATCACCTTTTGTGCATACTATAAACAATTTCACTATCATATCATATCACATTGTATCATATCAGAGAGCAAAAAGTGTCACGATAACAACTATTGTTAGACTATTGGTTCAGGAGTGACAAATAACTTGCAGTGAACACACCTAGCATAGAAACGTTTAAAATAGATTGTCGCCGTGGCAATGACCTGCTGCCGTACTTTAATCTGTTCACCAAGCGACTGGATGACTGCAACGTCAGTTATCACAGGCACACAAAATATAACAAACACAATATTACAAGCATCAGCACTGCACATTATGAGATAGTTGATACATGTCCAACAACTGCTAAGTATATGATAATACTGCAAAAGCAGTATAATATTAAATATGTATGTATGTCAGTTATACAAAAATTGGAATACATGGATGTATTTGCCATAAATTTCAGCATTAGCAGTGATTTGATGTGAGTTTGCATGGATGCTACACTTTTGTGTCAAAGTCGTACATATCTGATGTGAAACATTACAATTTGGACCTAACACAGCTGCTGCCATGACCCGGATCATTCATTACATTACGCTATGTGACATATCAGTTATTATTAGACTGATATTTGTTGTTTAAGTAGCATAGTTGTGTGTACAGTTAGTTGAACTGCTAGCTGCCTGTTGTGACGATGGCTAAATGTGATACTAGAGTTCGAACGGTCCACGAAAAAACGGAACAGACCCAGTACCCGATTTTATGTCCACAATTTCGGCCGACCCAGAACCCGATTCAAACGCCACTTAGTTCACGAATTTTAGCTGAGAAGTTATCGGGCATGCATCAGACCATCTCAGAATAACAACAACAACAACAACAACAGCTAAATGTATGCTGCAAATTAGTTACTTACCATATTGCACAATGGTATATAAATGTAAATGTTACATGCATTTGTTTGTATTTTATTTTGTTATATTTCAATAAACTGAACGTTTAATAATAATAAAGTTTGTTTTGTTTATTTATTCATGAGTGTTATCGTTTCCGGTGTTTCCGATCTGCCTAAATATCAAGCAGGGCTGCCAGGCCAATGAAACGTAACGTAATACAAGTCACAACCTCTGTGTCAACAGCAAGCGTTCACGCCGTCACGGAGGTTGTAATGCTGGCGCCAGATCTGTCAATTAGCTGTCTGGTACCATTGCCGTCTGGCACGTGATGCACCAAATGCCGTCTGGCACCAAATGCATCATTCGTGTGACGTAACGTACCGCCGGCGCCGTTCGATGTATATTTACACACGGGTATTTGAACTATAGACACTGCCTGCTTCCGTGTGACGTAATGTTTACATCCCAAACGCGCCGTATTTTGTTTCCAAAAACACGATAAATGAAGTAACTAAGGGTTGATGATGAATGTGATCAACATCTGGATGGACTTTAATGTAATCTAAGTAAAAATACTGTTATATGCAACGAGACGAGAATTTATTACACAAACAACAGACAACACATTGATGCCATTCAGATGGGTTATGGTACCGTAAGACCGGGGCGGTCTACACCCGCCGATTCGGTCTACTGGAGGTTACTCCAGACCGGACGCCGATCAGATCCAGAGCTACAATCGGTTCTAACTCTATCTGATACTAAACACTGATAGTGCGCTCATACGCCAGTGATTATGAAATAGTATGACAAACACAACATGACTGACATTGACTGTAAACTAAAAATTCTTGTGTCGTTACTTCAAGAAAAACATTTTACTGCCTTCATGCCATTACAAAAAAAACCTACTTAATATTGCACGTAACATAATAACTTCTAAATAAGTGATCTCTCGAAGCTAATAATATGATATATAAACTTACAGTTGGCAAAGAAGATAATGATTTTCTGATATTCATCTTGGCTAAGGACAGCCAGATCTTCGTGTCGTTCTCGCATTAAATCGTCAGGATCCAAAATCCATTGTTGACTGAAATAACAAACAATATTATTAATTAGCCAACATCACAGTAATGACTTTACTGCAGCACATATAATGTACATAAATGCAAACAATGGGTGACTTCACTTTTTGGATTAGTCTTTCGCTGAGTCTTTCACTGAGACCAAACATCGGACTAAGCCGAACTTAATCCAAAAAGTGAAGTGACGTTTTTGATTCAGACTCAGCGAATCGCTGAGTCTGAACTTTGGACTCAGCAATTTGCTGAGTCCAAAGTTTGGACTAGGCGATTCGCTGAGAGCGAAAACTCACTTCGCTTTTTGATTTTGTTTGTAACTTTGTAAACAAAGATGGCGATCATAATTGCGGCAGCTAGTGATGCGCGCGTGTAAACTATAGTGTACTCGAATATGGCGGAAGTGTGCCGTGAGCCTGCTATTGAAATAAACTGACTGATTGATTTGAAATTCATTGGTAGCAAGATGACAACGATCTATTTTTAGCATCAGTTTCCGCTGAGCTAAATACTAATCTGGCTTTGGACTCAGTCCAAAGATTAGCGTTCAGATTAAGCTTTCCGCTCAGTCTTTAGACTCGGCGAAAGACTAATCCAAAAAGTGAAGTCACCCAATGTTGGCACTATACATTGCATTCAATCGAATATCAGATATTAGTAGCGTATCAGACTGCATCCATATCGGGATAAAAATCCCCCAAACGAAACAATACTCGTCACTACTCTAGCCATGCTGCAGGCAGCATGTCTCCTGCAAGCTAGTTGTAATGTGCTGCTACTGCTGCACTTCTTTTAAGGTCAATTCACACTGAGACGCTGGAATATGGAGCCATACGGCGGCATAGTGAGTCTGTTGCCATGCAGCAGCATGCGGTGCCACGTGTCACTGTAACACAACTCATCCAATGTGAATGAACCTTCAACAGTTAATGCACACTGAACTGATGCTCCACGTGGCACACAATTTTGTTGTCAATGAGATCATCCTGTATGCATCGGTTGTGTCATCTCCTACTATTCATCAGATGGTGCTAGGGCGACAGTTACTTCACAGCTTTCAACAAGCTCTTCATTCTTACAATGGATACTAATATTTTTCAAATTGTTATATTTTTACAGACTATTATTAATAATGTACTATTACACATTCAGCAATTACTACCTATCTCTTACCTGTTTTAACGTAATTTTGCAACAGCAAACACCATTAACGTTGTCTCAATATATAATATAATAGTTAGGTAGTAGAGATGCATTGTTTAACAAAGCAAAGTTAATCGGATGTCGGTAATCATGTCACAGACGTGGTTTTATGTTGTCACCCATTTTCTTGATTACAATGCGATGAAAATTGTGGGCATTACAAAGGTGGCATTTGTATCACATTTTAAGGCAGAATTCCCGAAAAATGGAAATGAAGTACCTCATCTTTACTCTTTCCACGCATTGCACATCTATAAGCCAAAGCCGTACTCTGTACCATTACAATCTTATGATGATGTTTATCATGGAGGAACCGTGCACTTCAAAGGCAGTAAAAAACAACAACAACAACAACGTAATTTTCAGATATGTTCAGTGTTAAACGGTTGAACTCTGTACCACTGCACTAAATCATCTTGACTCAGGTAAGATTCTTTTTCACGACTTATGTCCATAGGCCTACTCCATTAAGTGGCATTTTTTGCTGTTTCTCAAGTATAATGCAGCCCAATTTAGCTGAAATGTCATGACCTTGCGTGAAATTAAACACAATTTATATTGGATCTGGCAAGGCTCAGTACTGCAGACTGCCATACAGCGCCGGATTTTCGTACAAAAATGGTGAGAATAGCACTAGAAACATTGGGTCACTTTATCTTTCGCTATGACTAAAGTCTAAAACTTTACTTTTGAACCAAAGCTTAATCTGAATGGCTAAAACCTGGTTTTAGACCAAGTTCAGATTAGACTTTGGTCTTAAACTAAAGTTTTAGACTTTAGTTTCAGACCGAGTCTTAAGACGATGTTTCAGACCAAATGTCTCCTCCTCAAATATAATATATTTTACATTTTTGCCGATTCTACAGACTGATCTATTGATTTTGCATGCTGTTCTTTTATTTTTGGTGCTTTTGGTACATGCCGCTATTTAGCTATATACGACGGCATCACTGACATTTGTATCAATTGTCGAACTGGTCTCACTAAAAGCCGACCGCACACAACCGCACAGTCCGGTGACCACGACTGCACGCAGTCGATAGCTATGCAGTCGTGCTGCATGACCGCAAAAAATCGACCTGCGTGCAGTCGTCAGGACCTGGTTAATTATCAGTGTCAGTAGTTCCGTGCAGTGCGCAAAACGAAGCTAACTCCAATTACTTTGGATGTTCTTTCCAGTTTCATTTAATTTCAAATTACTGGCTACATTACTACTGTTATATAGACACTGTGCGGTCTTAACAGTGCCAACGGTATAGACTGTTATCGACAGATAATTAGCGCTCAGCAGTCGTAATTAGCGTGCTCCGACCGCACGACTGCAGTCCAGTGTAGTGGCATGACACCGGACTGTGCGGCCGTGTGCCGTCGGCTTTTACTGAGACCATTGACGGACTGTGAGTTCAAAGTTAGAAACCGAGTATAGAAGTAAACATACAGATCTCATAACTTACTAATGACTACTCTGCCAAAAGTTTCCAGCCATTACGAAGGAGGTTATATACAATCTCAAACGATGTAACTAAAAATAATATGAACATAAAAAAGTAAACAGACAGCCAAAAAATATTTAATGCTAGCCGAAGCGCGCAATCGTTTGGCTGTTGTTGTTGTTGTTGTTATCTAAGATTCTGGTTCATTTACAGCTCATTGTACCTGTGAGGCTGTGACGTACAGGTGATTATAAATCTTCTGTAACCGAAGTTCCGAACTGAAATCGAGTCGCTAGTTGTATACAGGGTAGCGCTTTTTTAATAATAATAATAACAACAGTGAATTTATATAGTGCATTTTCCCTATAGTCCCACTCTATTTTCCTCTTTTATTGTTATAACCTTTATTTCTTTATAGGCATAGTCATATTATGCATGTTTTTTTGTATTGTACTTTCTATTATTAGTATTTTCTATTTTAGTATACATGTTATATTTAGC